>Ga0187894_10003565_pt1 | contig 17336 bp, 18 predicted proteins | sample GBC1701081metaG_FD_136650 | JGI IMG/M metagenome (GOLD analysis project Ga0187894, IMG submission 136650) | White microbial mat communities from a lava cave in the Kipuka Kanohina Cave System on the Island of Hawaii, USA - GBC170108-1 metaG ...
CAACGCCAAGATCCCCTGTTTCTTCAAATTCGTCTCATGAATACGGGCAAAACTCTTCGTGATCACGACGCGAACGTTGAGGAACCGAGGCGACATTGCCGCATGTTCGCGGCTGCTGCCTTCCCCGTAATTCTCATCGCCGACCACGATCGAGCCGATGTCCTTCGCTTTATATCGACGGGCAATCTGCGCCATAGTGAGCCCTGATTCACCCGTCAACACATCCGTCCCCTTACCGGGCTCTGGGAAAAATGCATTGTTGGCGCCCAAAAACATATTGTCGCTGATCTTGTCCAAGTGGCCGCGGAACTTGAGCCAGGGACCGGCTGGAGAAATGTGATCGGTTGTCGTTTTGCCCTTGGTCTTGATCAACAAGGGAAGTTTCTCAAAATCCTTGCCGTCCCATCTCGGAAATGGCTGCAGCAACTGTAACCGCTCACTCGTCGGCGGGATTTCGACGGTCAAGCCCTCGCCGCTGGCTGCCGGCGCAACAAACCCTTCCTCACCTTTCGCGAACCCCTTGGCTGGAAGCTCTTCCCCCACCGGCGGCAGGAACTTGAATTCCTTGCCATCCGATCCCTTGAGTGTCTGACTCACAGGGTTGAAGCTCAGATCCCCCGTAATGGCATAGGCTGTCACGACTTCCGGGCTCGCGAGGAACGACAGCGTTTCATTAATGCCGTCGTTACGGCCGGGGAAATTTCGATTGAAGGAACTGACGATTGAATCCGCCTTCCCCTTCACACCATCGGCCCGCTTCCACTGTCCGATGCAGGGACCACAGGAATTGGACAGCACCGTGCCGCCCAACTGTTCAAATGTCCCCAAAAACCCATCGCGCTTCATCGTATGATAAATACGCTCGGAGCCGGGCGACACGAGGAATGAAGTTTTCGCTTTGAGTCCGGCCTTCAACCCTTGCTGGGCAATATGAGCCGAACGGCTGATGTCCTCATAAGATGAATTGGTGCAGCTTCCGATGAGCGCCGCCTTGAGTTCGACCGGATAGCCCTTCTCCTTGGCCTCGGCGGCCATTTTTGAAATGGGTCGAGCGAGATCCGGCGTATGGGGCCCAACAACATGGGGCTCGAGCGTCGACAAATCGAGTTCGACAATCTGGTCGTAATACTTCTCCGGTGACTCAGAGACCTCAGGATCGGCCACCAGTAATGATTTGTTGGCAATCGCAAGGTTGGCCAGATCGGCCCGATCCGTGATGTTCAGATAGGCCACCATCTTCTGGTCGAAGGGAAACACCGACGTGGTCGCGCCAAGTTCTGCACCCATGTTGCAGATCGTCCCCTTCCCGGTCGCGCTGATGGTTTCGGCGCCTGGCCCAAAGTATTCGATAATCTTGTTCGTCCCGCCCTTCACGGTAAGCAAGCCGCAGAGGTATAGAATCACGTCCTTCGGCGAGGCCCAGCCGCTCAACTTGCCTGTCAGACGGATGCCGATCAGTTTTGGGTGGAGGACTTCCCATGGCAGACCGGCCATCACTTCACCTGCATCTGCCCCACCGACGCCGATCGCCAATCCGCCGAGCCCACCGCCGTTCGGCGTGTGCGAGTCGGTGCCGATGATCAAACTGCCGGGGAATGCATAGTTCTCCAACACCACTTGATGAATGATCCCGGCGCCGGGCTTCCAGAATCCAATGCCGTACTTCTTGGCCGCGGAGGCGAGAAAATTATACACTTCGGCGTTCTCGTCCACTGCGCGAAGCAGGTCCTTCTCAGACCCCATCTCGGCGCGAATCAAGTGGTCGCAGTGAATGGTGCTCGGCACGGCCGCTTTGGTCTTGTTGGCTTGCATAAACTGCAACATAGCCATCTGAGCCGTCGCGTCCTGCATGGCTACGCGATCAGGCCGCAGGGCCAACATGGCTTTGCCGCGCTCCCACGTCTGCGTATCGAAATTATCTGCGTGTGAAACCAGCACCTTCTCCGACAAAGTCAAACCGCGGCCAAATTTCTTCCTGGCCTTCGCGAGCACATCCGGCATCTTCGCATACAGATTTTTTGCAAGATCTATCGACATGATTGTTCTCCTCAAAGAGCTGTCAGCTCTCAGCTAGCTGAAGGCTGTAAGCTGATAGCTCTTCATTTCAATGGTGGGACTTCCCGCCTTTTCGGCGCCGCATAATTTACCAGGTAGTCGAACAGCCGGATCAAGCGGCTATCCTGGCGCTTCTGATCGACCCAATGCCCGATCAACCCGATCGTGCGTGACAGGATGAAGAAGCCGTTCAAACTGTCGACTGGAAATCCGATATCGACAAGCACTGCCGCCATCGTGCCGTCCACGTTCAGAATCAGATTATCCTTCTTCACCGCGGTTACCTGCTCCACTTGCAAGGCGAAATCGAGGCAGGGTGTCTTGATGTTCAGGCTTTTGACGTATCCGACCAGCTCTTTCACCCGCTTGTCCGGATTGCGCAGACTCTTCACACGATGGCCGATACCGGGCACTGGACCGACGTTCTTCTTCATGTAGGCGAGGAAGTCGTCCTCTGACATCTTATTATCGACGGCGTACTTGAACCAGCGGCCGGCGTCCGTCACCGCTCCGCCGAATCGAGGACCGATCATGATCATGCCGGCCGCCACCGACTGGGATAGGCCGATACCGGCGCAGGCCGCGAGAATCGTGGCGTAGGCGCCGCTTACGCAAGGTCCGTGGTCCGCGGAGAGCATCATGATGCGCTTGATGATTTCGGCTTCCTGTTTGGAGATCAGGCGTTTGTCCCAGAGAAGGCCGATGACGTGGGGAATTTCATAGCCCTTGTTGATGAGTTCAGAGGCGGGATAGCCGTCGTAGCAAGGTTCTTCACCACGGTCATCGCTGATCGTGGTGCGGATCAGCGGAGCCACCATGACTTCGTCGGCCTTCATCGCCTCTTCAATCGACTTCGGCAGTTTCGGCAGCACAAGTGGCTCGACTGGTTCCTTGACCTGGCCGGACTTCAACATCTCCTGATAGGTCTCCTTGATAGCGGGGCCCAAGGCGCCGAATGTTGCCGGCACCATTGCGCCGGACTTTTTGAGAGCATCGGACTTCGAGCGGGCCGACCCTTCGCCCTTCAACCCTTCCTTCGCACCTGCATGGCCGAACTTCATGCCTTTCGGCAAACTCTCCTGACAGAAGCCGGAGACGACGGCCAGCAACTTCACACGCCGCTTCTTCGCCCCGTACCACTCGGCTGCCCGCTCTTCGAGATCGCCGCCCATTTCCCCGACGATGACGACCGCCTTCGTTTGCGGATCGTTCTCGAACATGTCGAGGTAGCTGACATAGTCGGTTCCCGGATAGGTATCGCCACCGATCCCGATGGCCGTCGTGATGCCGTCGGCAAACTGTGAGCAGATCCAGATAATCTCGTTGGAGAGGCCGCCTGACTTGGTAATGACCCCGAACGACCCTTCGCGGTAGAGCTTCGACAACACCAGGTTGTCGAATGCGCCACCGATGACACCCAAACGGCAGGACCCGGCTGAGACAATCCCGATCGATGAAGGACCATTGAATACCTTCCCGAGCTTAGTCGCATGACGACCCAGGATCTTGGCATCCTTCTCCGGCACACCTTCGGTGATCATCGACACGACCTTGATGTGAGAATCGTCCAGAGCCTCCATCCCGCCCTTCATCGCCCGATCTGCGCCGATGTAGACGAGACTGGTGTTGATCTGAGGATGGTCCTTGGTCGCTTCTGCAACGGTTTTATAGATAGGGATGGCCACTAGGCCGCTGCCATAGGGGATTTCGTGTGTCTTGCCGGCATCGGGAGGATACACAAAAGCCAGAACATTCAACGATCGTTTAATCAAGTAACAGAACTCGGCCATTCGTCGCGCGGCGTTCACGCCCGCGACCCCCCCCTGAATGACCACATAGGTATCTTTATTGGCCAGGATACTCATCGGGATTTCCCTCTCTTTTTCAGTGCTGAGCGCTGAGCCGGACGGAGTCTCCTCCTAACTCAGCGCTCAAGTCTCGGCACACGTTTCTATTTCAGTAGCGCCTTATCGACGATATCGGTCAGCGGCGTGTTGCGGTCGAAGACGTTGATGTCGAATCCTTCGTCCTTGAGCGCGCGCATGGCATCGAGCCCTTCCTTCTCACGCGGGCCGCCGCGGCGCACCCAAATCTTGACGTCCTTGAGTTTACCCTCGGACTTCGCCTTGCGGAATCCATTGATGATGCCGCCAAAGGTCTTCTTCACGTCGGTGAAATTGGCAATCGCCCCGCCGACAATGATGTTCTTGATCCCAGGCAACGAGCAGACCTTGTCGGTCAGGACTTCAACTGCCCAGTCGGGCGGATCGCCGGAGTATTCGGCATAATTGGCCAACTTGCCGCCGCGCGCAACAACCGCATCGGAATAGTAGACGCTGGCCCCGCCGCCCGCCGGCAACATCGCCGTATCCCCACCGGGAATTTCGATGAACTTGACCGAGCCCTTGATCTTCGAATCCACCGCCATCACTTCCATTTCGTGCTTGGAATAGGCCCGGCCGAATTCTGCGGCAAAGGCAAAGTTCCAATCAGGGTGCCGGAACTTGGCGTCACCATCGAGCAGCGTCACCGCATCCAAGGCAATCAGTTCGTGGTCCTGTTCGCGCAAGACGACGGGGTTTACTTCCAAATACTGCGCATCTTCGCTATCGAAGCAGGTGAACATCTTGCCGGCAAACTCAGCCATCTTCTTCAACGTCGACCCGGTAAAACCCGCTTCCTTAACCAACCGTTCGAGCGACTCCTCCGAAGGCTGCTGGCCGACTTCCACTGCCAGGCGCTTTACGCGATCCCAATTCGATTCGACTTCAATGCCGCCGCAGTTGGCAACGAGAATGTCCGTCCCTTCTCGGGTGGATTTTACCGCGCAATAATATTCTTCCTTGTGCGGAATCATTTCAGAGACGATCACTTGTGAGACAGTGATGCTGCCGACTTGGCGACCGATCATTTCCTTCGTCGCCGCCTCCGCCTCTTTCAGATCCAGACCGACCTTGACCAAGCCAAGTTTGAATCGTGAGCCGAGCGCTTCATGCGCCTTGACCACCAGCTTGGATTTCTTGAGCCATTCATTCACATGGCCGAGCTTTTCCAATTCATCGACCGAGGTAACCACAACATAATGGGGGACCGTGATGCCCCATTTCTTCATCAGCCCCATCCCGGGACCTTCGAGCACCTTTGCCATGACACGACTCCTTAAGAAAGGTGGGAAACAATTATATAAAGGAGGAGGATTCTAACGAAATCGGCTTGGGGACTCAATATGTCAGAGGAACTAATCGAAGTCTGTTCAAAAGACCTAGCGGCAAAGACATCCGACGACCTACAACCTAAGTGATTGAAACTGTGAAGCAATCATCATTCTCATCACCGGTCACTTCGTTGACTTAGAAGACCGGTTCGATTGGCAGGCCGGACAATAAAATGAGCTGCGTTCACTTTGGAGACGGCGAATGATCCGGCCGCAACGGTTGGGGCAGAGTTGACCTTCTTTGCCATAAACAAGATGACGGTGTTTGTATTGACCTTCCGTACCGTCCGGCGCAAAGAAATCTTTGATGCTGGATCCGCCACAGGAAATCGCCTCACGCAGCACCGTTTGCATGGTGTCATAGAGTCTGGTTATCGTGCCCCCTCTCAGTCGATTCACTTCACGGTTCGGATGGAGTCCGGCACGAAAGAGAATTTCGTTCGCGTAAATATTCCCAATCCCGGCAATCACTTGCTGATGCATCAACAGTGGTTTCAACCGACCACGCCTGGCGCGCATGAGATGGACAAATTCATCGCGCGGTACCGTGAGGGGATCGATCCCGAAGCGACGAGCACAATAGGAGTCGAGCCCTACCCGGTCAAGCAAGGAGAGCCGCCCGAACCGCCGAGGGTTCCAATAACGTAACTCCGATTCATGGCCCCCCGTGAACGACATGCGAACATGCACATGCTGTGGATTTTTCGTCTGCGTCGCACGAAAGAGAAGGAGGCCTGTCATGCCAAGCTCCGCGACGACATATCTGAGTTCGCTTTCTTTCTGAAACTCCAGCGCAACGCTCTTGCCGTATCTCTCGACCCCTTCCAGCCGCGCACCGCAATACCATGGGAGCGTAGGTAATCCTTCCCGAACAATATCGGCGCGCCCAACCCAACAGTCGTCGAGCTGTGTGCCGAGGAGATGAATCCGTATCTGTTGGGCCACAACTTCGGCTTCCGGTAACTCAGGCATGGAGAAATCCTTGTTATGCAGTCACGCCAAATTAGGTCATGGATGAAGCACAAAAGGCAATGTGTGGGAGAGGGGACTACCTTTTAGAGGGGATTTTGATCCAGCCGTTACGCCCCAGAGTCTGGGTGTTAAACGAGATGCTTCTTGCGCTTCGCCCGAGCGTCACGAAGCAAACCGACTTTGGCGATGGCCTTTTCGAGGTTTGGGAGGGGCATGGCGCCGGGTCGGCGCTTCATGACCAATTTTAAGACCTCATCATACGTCATCCCTTCGACACAACAGAGATAGGCCATCACGACTGACACGGATCGGCCCATGCCGGCGCGGCAACAGACCATGACCCGATTGTCTGAAATATGCTGTTCAACCCAGCTCACAGCTTTATCCAACAACAGCGGCTCAGCTTCAGCATACTCCGAAAATGGAATCCTCCCGGAGATCAGACAGCCAGGTGACTCCAACGCATACTCAGCGGCAACAAGGAGCAGCGCCCCAATCTTGACCGGCGGTTCCTTTGCGTCGTTGATATTCCCGACCAACAGATTCTCGGTGATCATATGCATGATGAAGTTAGTATAAGAGGGGAGCCTGCCAGGTCAAGCAGAATTCTCGATGCCGTCCCGTTGCAGTCGCTCCCAAGCGACCGCTATACTAACCTCACGATACTGCCGTCCTCTGGACAAGGAGCCTCCGGATGCCAAACCCGACCATGAAAGAAGTAGAAACCAGGCTTGGAACCGTTCAGTGCGCCATTTGTAAGGGATCAAGCTTTGGAATCGACGAACGCTCTATGCAGGCGGACGGTGAATGGCGTGGCATCTGCAGAAAATGCTATTACACCTTTCCAATCTACACGGATATGGAGTTCTACCTTCGCACACAACCGGATGTCCCCTACCGACTCAAGGAGATGTCCTGTCCGACCTGTAATCACAAAGGGGTGAGTCTCAATTTTCGCGCTACGATGTCCGTCAGGGAATCCATCTATTTCCTAACCTGCACCGCGTGCCAGAAAACCTACCCGGAACGTTCCTCTCTGGAAGCCTTTGAATAACTCCCCTTTTCACCCCTTGCGTGGTGTATACTTTCAGTATGAGTGAGACACCAAAAACTCCAGGCATGGCCCCCGAAGCTCCCGCTCCAGAGCCCGTGGTCAAGCCGAGAAAAGAAATCCCGCTCATCGCCATTCAAGACGACGGCGACATGATAGCCGAGGAAATGGCCGAGATGTTCGACGAAGACCGAGTGAGTCACCAGCACGGCAGCGCAGAGCCGGAAGCCGACTAACGGCTGTTGAAATAGACCTCTCGCATCGTTCTCGCATCCCTCAAACCCTCAACGTAACCCACAGAGTACGCCTCGGGTTTTCGTTTGCTGCGGCCTTGCTGGAAGGCTTTTTGAACAGCCTAGGGAAAGCCCGGACATCGTCGGGGAAAATTCAGGAAAAACTCCTGCCCCTCTTTTTTCGTCCTCAACGCGTTACTAGTGCCGACCTTTCGCCTTCGAAACAAGTTCTACCCAGGACTTGACCAACTCTGGCAGGCGTTCAACTACTTCATAACCAAAGAGCACTTCATCCGTGTAGCCCATATGCAGCATGTCGACAACCCTGCATAGGTACGACTTTCCACAGTCCCACCACGTATAATGAGCGTCGAGCATCAGGTAGTGCAGGATTTTTTCTTGTTCATGTTCGCGAAGCTCTTCTAGTTCCATACCATCCAGCAGCGTTTCGTAGACACCATCTGCAACACGGCTACCGAATGTCGTCGTGTAGTAGTATTCCTTGACCTCCCATATTGCAACCGGGTTAACCGTGCTCGGGAAAGCACCATCTACACGCCGTGCCATAGTCCGGAGCGGAATACCGTCCCTCGTGACTGTCGTAAGCTTACGAGGATCGTAATCGCAAGGAAGGCCTTTCGAGTGAGCTTCTATCAGCATGTTAATAATGCCGGTGAAATATGCGGGCGCTTTCTTTTTTCCTTTCTGTTTGTTCAATGGTATGGGCCAGGATGGCTTGAGTTTCTTTTTTAATGCCTCAAATTCTGATCTCGCACGCTTATTATCCATGAGACGCGGCTCAACAAAGCTGTTGAGAACACTGGCCCGATGTTCGTAATATGCGAGCAGCATGTTTGTAAGATCGGTTCGATTTCCTGCATCACTAATGCGATCAGCATTCAAACAGAGACTCTCAAATGACCGGCGGATTTCGCCAACAGTAGGAATCTTGACCTGGCCTTCGCCTCGTACGGTGTATCTGACTTCCTGGCTAACACTCCGCACAGTTGCCCAAAATGACCTCGGAAGTGTCGCGAATTTTGGATCAGCCTTCATCCGACCCTTCCTCGTAACGACGCACGAAATCGGCCAGAGGTACACCCAAAGTGCGGCATACTTCCCTGACCTCAAGAAAGTCCAAGGTCTTCTCCCCGGACTCGTATTTGCTAACAAACGATTGGGGCCTCTTCAGACGGGCGGCCAAATCGACCTGTCGGAGCCCCGCCGCCTCACGAAGGCCACGAAGAAGATCCCGCACTTTGCGTTTCTGTGTTTCCCTACTCCTGCGCATTGTTGCACTATAGATTCGATTGACGAATATCCCAAATTAGGATATTGTCTTAGAGGCACAAGCCCCGATAGGCCGCGACTTCAATGATTCAGCACATACTTTTCAAGGATGCCCCACATAGGTATATCCGGCCGTTTACTCCCCAACTATTGAAATGGGTAGGCAACAAGCAGAGATTCGCTCATGAAATAGTTGGGTCGTTCCCTGAGAAGTTTGGCCGCTACTATGAACCGTTTCTAGGAAGTGGGGGGATACTTGCTACGCTCGCGCCAGTCAACGCCCTTGCTTCGGACACCTTTTCGCCACTCATGGAGATATGGCTCACTCTAAAGTCCAACCCCAAACAATTGAAGGAGTGGTATCGGGAACGCTGGCAAAATGCACATGGTGAGAGAAAACAAGAGGGTTACGAGAAGATTAAAGCATCGTACAATCGCTCGCCAAATGGTGCCGACCTTCTGTTTCTATGTCGTTCCTGCTATGGGGGCGTTGTACGCTTCCGTCAAGCCGATGGATTCATGTCAACACCGTGCGGTATTCATGAGCCTATAACACCGGATAGCTTCGACAGACGAGTGGATTTGTGGCATGAGAGAATTCACCTCGCAGACCTTACTGTGATGGATTTCCGTGATGCGATGAAAAAAGCTCGAAGAGGCGACCTCATCTATTGTGACCCACCATATAGCCATAGCCAGTCGATTCTTTACGGCGGGCAGCAGTTCAGGTTAGAGAAACTGCTGGAAGAGATACTTGAGTGTAAGTCTAGGGGCGTGTATGTCGCTTTGAGTATTGACGGCACAAAGAAATCAGGTGAAATGAACTGCGATCTTCCCATTCAAGATGATCTCTTTGAAGAAGAAATCTTCGTCAACGTTGGTCGCTCGATGCTGCGTCGGTTTCAAATGGAAGGCCAAACTCTCGAATCGGAAGTCGTGTCTGACAGACTATTGCTGACGTATAAACTGTAATTCATCTCAAGCGATTTATTCTTCAACTTTCAGACAATCCTTCACTCTACAATGTCTGGCTTTCCTGAAAAGGGAGGGCAGGCCTATCAGCGGTCTGTCCCCGGCCTCCTTTTTAACTAAGGTGACTGGGCTGATCCCTTAAGTGCGCGCGTACAACGAGGGCCTTCCGACTCCTTATATGTTCTCTTAGAGGGAGCGGCCAGGCTGCCCTTTACTGCGCGCATCGAACGAGCACATTCTGATCGTGCGCGTTCTGCGAGCAAGAAGGGCACCTGGCCACTCCCTCTCATCCTTCCACTTCAGAGCGCCGAGGAAGGGGTGCCGCGGGAGGCGCAGGAGCGAAAGGCCGCACACTTCCTTTTTCTTGATTGCGGAGGTTCAGACGGACCGAATGATCTGCACTGCCGAATCGCTCTCAATTCTTCCAACTGGTGAGATTTTTCCTTCTCGTTCTTTGCGTACGATCCGCCCGATCTGCACGATAGCGCCACGATGCCAGCTATCGACAGCCGCATTTTGAGGCGAGGCCTTCCGATCCAGCCGACCTACTTCAGGCCGCCCTGTTTCGTTGCACAGCCAGGCTCGCTTCTCCCCCTTCAATTCTCGTAGTTCGCTCACGACTCGGAACGTCTGCAGACTCCGCGATACAATAGTTCGGCCGTCCTTGCGCAACAGCAGATACGAGAACTTCAGCGCGTCCTTGATGAATCCCACTTTCCGATCGATCGCAGCAATCATTGATGGTGTCTGCCAGGGACGCTCTTCATGACACCAATCGTCCGGATGATCTAAGGCAGGACAGGCCCGCTCGTGCAGGCAGGGACTATAGACTGTGCAAAGGTTCTGCTTAAGCAGGTGATTGCGCAATTGGTGCAGCTCTCGAGCCGTCTGCCGCAGTGCCGGTTCTACGATCATGATGGTGCCATGCGTCGAGAGAAACGGCAGGAGCTGGCCGACAACCTCAGCCCGCTCTGCCGAAGGATCGGTTGCTGCAGGAAACAATTCGTTGAGGGTGTTAGCGATGATCATGAGATCATAGGGCCCACCCCGCACAAGCTGCTTACCGAGATCCCCTTTGAGCGGATGTTCCAGATTCCCCTCGATGCAACGAAGGCCTTGGCCTGGTATTCCAGCCTCATTGCAGTAGGCCTCCCACAATCTCTTCGCATCCTGCAATGATTCGTGGGACGTGTCGGCAGCCAGCACCGACAAGGATTTCGCCCGCTCCGGATTGCGATGCCACAGCCAATCCAACAAGGCTAAGGCCCCGGTCCCTGGACCACAACCAAGATCGAGCACCGCCATAGGCCGGTCTGATATTTCATGATTGTCGTTCGGTAACTCATCCAATAGGACTTGGACTTTGGAGAGATTCACAGGAAGAAAATATGAGAGATAGGCAGAAGCATGGGCAGGGTCATCCAGATAGCGAGGCGGCAATGTTGCGCGTGCGGTTGTGAATAAGCGTGATAGACTCACAACCGCCTGTGCCAATGCATCGCCGTGAAGGTTCTTCTCCGGCGAGACCTTTGCCAGAACCTCTAGAATTTCGGATGACAGACCAGCCGGCTTCTGCTCGTTGAAGGGTTGCATCGGCATAGTGTAAGCTGATGGCGATTAGGAGGACAACCATGACAGATGCAATTTTATTGGCCTACAAAGATGTGGAACGCTCTATGGAGCGATTCACCGAACTCCTTCAAAGCCACGTGGACACAATGGGCGCCGCTCCATCTCCCAACCCCGACCAAGTCTTTCGCATATCCCAAGGCACCAAAGCGATGAGGGATAGCGCAATGATCTATCTCTCCTATGCCAAGTATGTCGCCTATGGCATGCCGGAATCTGAAGAGATGGTGCAAGACGAATTGCAGGGGTAGACTGGTTTGTTTGGTTTCTCTGGTTGATTTGGTTTGTCTTGTTCAACCAAACAAACCAAATGAGCGAAACGAACCGAGAAACACCACGGGCCCATCCGGATATCCGGATGGGCCCGTGGTGTTTCTGCTTCTACAACCGTTCTAGATGCTGCGCATGAAATGAGCTACATCATCCTGATTGACGGCACCACCCATAATCGAAGACTGGGCGACATTACTCGACTTCTTCCCAGTCAGACCAGACTCGACTTCGTCTACGATCAATTCCACCGGCATCGATTGACCACCGTATACCCGCGGCCCACCGATGATCTTAGCCTTGGAATATCCGTAAATTGCGGTAGCCACTTCTTTCGCCAACCATCCGACATAGTTGAACTCCGGAACGACAATGAGCTTTGTTTTCCCAAGGAGCTGCCGTAACTCCTGAGTCGGAAACGGCCGAATCGAACGGACTTTTATCAAACCGACCTTAATGCCCTTTTCTGCACAGATCCGAACGGCTTCTCGTGACTGAGCCGCCGCACTGCCTGAGGCAATGATCACCGCCTCGGCATCTTCCACATTCTCAGCCGTGAGCAACCCACCCATATATTGATTGATGTACTTGCGTGATCGTTCGACTGCTGCCCACACTTCCTGTTGCCAGACTGCATGGATGTTGTAGGCCATAAAGTTCGACTTCTGAACCGGGGCATCACGGGACAAGCGGGCGGGAGGATTCTCCGCATCGAGTACCGGCACCGCGCCACGCCATGCTTCACGAGGAGGAAGCTTCATGCTGCGGTCCTGCATCCGGACATATCCACGTGCATGGGTCACAAAGAACCCGTCGCAGCAGACACCGACTGGGAGCGTCACATCGTTCTTCTCGCTGATCGTAAATCCCGCCATGATGAAATCGTACATGTCCTGCTGATTCTCGGCATGGAAGACGATCATGCCGGAGTTCAATAAATAGGCCACTTCGATATTGTCCGGCTGAATGGCCAACGGGGCATTGACGACGCGGCAGGTGAACATGGCGACAATGGGCAGCCGATGCCCGGGCCAGGACGCGATGCCTTCCAAACCCCTCAGCGTACCGGGACCTGCGGTCGCCGTAAAGCAGCGGACACCGGATCGAGATCCACCCGCCATCGCCGCCATGACGCCGACTTCTTCTTCACCACGATAATACTCTTTTACGTAGCCTTCTCCGTAGAGCACCCCGATAAGCTGCATCGTTTCGCTCTGCGGAGTAATGGGGTAGGCAATGGCCAGGTCCACGTTGGAGCGCCGAACGGCCTCTTTTGCCGCTTCGCTGCCCGTGATAAATTCTTTCTCCCGAGGAGCTTCGAGGAACAAGTATTCCGGCGTGACCACCTTCTGCCGTTTTGCTTCGGCATGGGGGTCTTTTCTTGCGCCCGTCGTCTCGGCCGGTTTAGGGGCCGCGACACTCGTGATGGGATCGCCCTGCGGATTGGTCTTCTGCTCTGCTTCGAGTGCTTCGCTCATGGTGACACCTCTTTGCTATATCGCCCGTGCGATTCGACCTTGGTTAGCCTTCACGCTTCATCTGCTCGGCTGAATGGCCGAAGGCAGCCGCGCCGGCAACTCCCACGGCAACGGGCGCAAAGGTGAGAGGATTGGTGTGAGTTTTCCCACCGTGAACTCTCGTTTGCGTACCGGTAAATCTCACGTTTTCGCCGTTCTCTGGTAACTTAATGCCCATTTCTTCACGCACCCGCTTGAAGACCTGCGCGGTTTTCCTCAACTTCATCGTATCCGAATCCCGAATTGTCAGCATCGCATCTTCGTGTCCCTGCTCAGCACAGATCGCCATTGTCAGACAATTTGTCCCGGCACGAATCATTTTCAAGGTCAAGTTGGCATAATGGCAATGCACGCCGACGAAGATACAGGCCTCGATCTTGTTGCCCCAAATCGTCAGATTCGGATGGTTTGGATTGATGACCTCTTCCGGATCAATCTTTGGATACTTCGGGCGGTAGTCCGGCATGGGGATGATCATGACTTCAGGAATCTGAGCGGCGATTTCCAGGACGGCCTTGGCCTTTTCAATGGCATGCTCGTTCCAGGCCCAGAGCACCAACGGTCCTGGGAAGATCGTGGCGTTGGGGCTGGTCAACATTTTACGGGCCATCTCTTCAATGACCTTGTCTTCATTCTCTTCCAACAGCCCGTAGTAGAGTCCTTGCCCTGGGTCAGGCAGCGCGACCCCCAACTGAGCCGCTGACGGCGGATGGAATCCTGCAGGACCAGGAACAATGATGCGTTCTCTTGTATCTGACGTCGTTGCCACTCCCGTACCTCCCTAATTACCTATCACAATCATTGGATTGGACAGGACTGCAACGGTGGTTTTCTCTTCATAGCGAATGTTATCGGTCACGGCAGCCATCGGTAATTGATCGATCATAGTCATCTTAATGGCATTATTTTTTGCCAGCGTGTCGCACACCCACACACATAGCGCACAACCCTTGCACCTATCTACCGCTATGTAGGCAGTACCGTACTTGAAGCCCTTATCCGTTCCCATGGTTTCGCTATACTGAATGGTATTCGCTTCAGGGCAATATTGCGTACAGAGCTTACAGCTTTTCGAGGCACATATTTCAACACTGATATTGGCTACCAGATACATGGTGCTCCTTCGTGCTAAGTCCTGATCAGGCGCCTACAGTCGCGCGGACTTCCGACCGTTTGACCGATGTCGCAGCCCAGCCATGATCGACTGCGTAATTCCACCCGGCTTGAATCACCGCCACATTCTTATCGATCAACTCTTGCTTCTTTTTGAATTTCCGCTCGACGACACTGTCCAACGCCGCAGTTCCACCTGAGACGACAAATCCCTTGCCAAGGAACCGGTCCTTCACCGACTGCTCCAAGGCTTCAACCGACGTCAGCCCCGTAATGGCTCCGATACAACCCATCAGTCCCATGTTCGTCGCGAGGTCCATACCCGCAACTTCGAGAGACAGTTTGGTCGCCGGGAAGTAGTAGAGTTTCGCGCGGCGCTCTTCCAACTCGCGCTGCTGATCCCTGTGAAGGCTCATCGGGCCATCGTTATTGATCAACGCAATCCCATCCTCTTTCAACCCAAAGTAGAACGGCATCGTATAGGACTTGCCGTGAGTAATGACCTGGGGATGGAAGATAATGATGATGTGTGGGAAGGTAATTTCCCCAATTTCGTAGATCGGCTCATCCGACACACGGACGTAGCTTTCAACCGGCGCCATCCGCTTTTCCGATCCGTAAAATGGGACGATCGTACTTTCACCGCCAGCATGAATCACCGCGGTGCTCAGAATGTGTGACCCCGTCACGACACCCTGCCCGCCGACTCCGGCCATCCGAATGTTAAAGCGCTTTGCCATGTCCGAGCCTCCCTCCGAATCGTTTACGCCTTGTTTGGAATTGCTGCAGCAGGGGCAGCCGGCTTCGGAAGATAGTCCTTGTAGCCATACCGCTCAGTCAAATACTGTTTGGCCTCTTCGCTCACGTATTCCGTAAATTGATACCGATCGTTCTCAACGGTCTTCGCGTCTTCCATCACCTTGTCGGTTGGAATCGCATACTCGATGTTGCAGGAGGTATAGGCTTGAATGTAAGTCGAGCCCACTTCGCGGGCAATTAACACGGCTTTCTTGATGACGCTCTCGACACGGCGGGGATTGTTCGGAACGACTGTCGCCACATACGCACACCCAGCCACCTTGGCCATCTGCAGCATGTCCATCTTTTCGAACTTCTTCCCCAACGGAGCCATCTTTAAGACGGCGCCACGATTGGTCATTCCGCTCTCCTGCCCACCGGTGTTGCCGTACACTTCGTTGTCCAACATGATCGTCGTGAATCGTTCCTTTCGGAACCAGGAATGGAGCACTTGCTGGAAACCGATGTCCGCCGTGCCGCCGTCTCCCGCCATCACCACTACATCTTTCGGCTTGTCACCGAACCGCAACCGCAACCCGCGGGACAATCCGCTTGCAACGCCATTCTGATCGCCATAGTTTCCATACACAAACGGGATTGCAGCCTGTGAAATCGCTAACCGTCCGCAGCCTGCCGTACCAACCGTGATGGTGTCTTCGGGGTTGGGGAAGGCGATGATTGCCAGTCGGATAAACAGCGTCATTGCGCAACCAGCACACATAGGATGCTCTTCAAGAATTTCCTTGAAGCTCCCCATTTGGGAAACCGAAATTTTCTTTCCAAAAGGGCCATGCTCGACCATGTCCCGATATTCCTTGGGCATGAACTTCTCAAATCCACCGGAAAATTTTACATAATCAAGACTCATCGGAACACCTCCCTCTATCGTGACAACAGAAATCCGTTGCCTGTCGGAAAGATAAAGATATAGTTATATGCAACAAATCCGCACAAATTCGAGGTCGACTGAACTGGACTGATCTACTCACAGGGTTGCGTATGGTAGCAAAGCCTAAAAAAGACTGTCAATGAGAAACATCCATGTGCACTCGAATCATACGATCACCGAAAGATACTATAACTTCCTGATAATCAACGCAACTTCTCAGAAGGCCCACTATGTCCGAAAGAAGGCCTAGCACGCTCTACGCCTGTAGGCCATTCGCCCTAACAAGCTGTATTTTGCTATGTTTTCGCGCTTGCCAAACACGCGCCCGATTTTATGGTACTGGAAAGAGAGATTGCTGATTCCACAAAACCCGTCTAGACTAGACTCCTATGTCAACACGCGTGATCATTCCTGGGGAAATCGAAGGCGATCAGCAGGCCGGGGGAGTCCATAAACGCCCTCCGATTCCGGACAGTTCACTCAAAGCCGAGTGTCCGAAATTCATGAGCCACGGCCCCTGCGGAGGCGTACGAAAAGGAGGCTTGTGCGAAGTATACCCAGAGATGACTTGCCCCTGGGTAACCCTCTACATTCAACTGGAAAAAATCGGACAGGTGGAGTGGATGAAACAAGTCTAGGAAGACGTGAGGGGTAAGGGGTGAGGCGCAAGGGCAAGAAGATTCAGAGGATAACGAGGCTGGGATATAACGAACGGCATGCAAAGAGCGGCATTACCGATCCCCTGCCTGTCATCGAAACATTCCCGAACCAATACAAGGGCTATGAGATCACGATTGAGATTCCTGAATATACCGCCATCTGTCCCAAGACCGGCCTGGCGGATTTCGGAACTATCACCCTCCACTACATGCCCGACAAACAATGCCTCGAACTTAAATCCCTCAAGATATACATCCACGCCTACCGGAATGTGGGAATTTTTTATGAGAACTCTGTCAATCGTATCTTGCAGGACATTGTCAAAGCCTGCCGCCCGGTATGGGCGAAAGTCACTGGCACATTCGCCGCGCGCGGTGGACTCAGAAGTGTGATCGAAGCACGATTTCCGTGAGACATTCTCCCCTACGATTTCGATTCAGCTAACTTACCACCCTATCCATGACCACTTATGCCATCGGCGATGTCCAAGGTTGTTCCACGCAGCTGAATCAACTCATCGATCGTATCAATTTTGATCCCACGGCAGACCGATTGTGGTTCGTCGGCGACATAGTGAATCGAGGGCCGAAGTCGCTTGAAGTCCTCCGATACATCAAACAGCTTGGCCCTGCCGCACAGATTGTGCTGGGAAACCATGATCTGTTTCTGCTCG
>Ga0187894_10003567_pt1 | contig 17332 bp, 15 predicted proteins | sample GBC1701081metaG_FD_136650 | JGI IMG/M metagenome (GOLD analysis project Ga0187894, IMG submission 136650) | White microbial mat communities from a lava cave in the Kipuka Kanohina Cave System on the Island of Hawaii, USA - GBC170108-1 metaG ...
AGACCGCGCTAAGGTCCTGGCCATGACAACCGTTGACCCCTATGCCCGCCTGGGCGTGCGCCGGCGCATCAACGCTGCCGGCGCGCTCACCCGGCTCGGCGGCGCCGTAATGGCACCCGAAGTCGTGGCCGCGATGGCGGCAGCATCTCGCGCCTCGGTGGATATCGGCGAATTACAGGACGCGGCCAGTAACCGCATCGCGGCGGCAACGGGCGCCGAAGCCGGCCTGGTGACAACCGGTGCCGCAGCCGCGCTCACGCTCGCCGCGGCGGCGGCGATGGCGCGATTTGACGTGGCACGCATGGCCGCATTGCCGCATGCCGAGAATTTCCCCCGAGATATCCTGATCCCGCGCACGCATCGCACCGGCTACGCCCACGCGCTCGCCGCCGCGGGCGCACGCCTGGTCGACATCGGCCACAACGATCGCGGCACCGGCGCCGGCGTGCGCGGCCTTGAAGCCTGGGAGATCGAGGCGGCGCTGTCACCGTCGGTCGCCGCTTTCGGCTTTTCCGCCAATCCAACAACGATCGTCGACCTGCCGACGGTCGTCGCGACGTGCCGGCCGCGCGGAGTGCCGGTGATCGTCGACGCGGCCGCGCAGCTGCCACCCAAGGAAAATTTGCGTCGGTTCATCGCCATGGGCGCCGATTTCGTGGTGTTTTCCGGCGGCAAGGCGCTGGGCGGCCCTCAGGCGTCGGGCATCCTCGCCGGCCGGCGCGATCTGGTGGCGTCAGCGCTGTTGCAGCAGCTCGATATGGACGTGTCGCCACAAACCTGGACGCCGCCGCGACTGGTCGATGGCGCCAATCTGCGGGGCGTGCCGCACCATGGCATCGGCCGTGGCTTCAAGGCCGGCAAGGAGGAGATCGTCGGCCTGCTGACGGCGCTGGAACGGTTCGTCGAAGCCAATGACGAGCGCAACAACGCGGCGCTCGCGGCGCGACTGGACGCCATGGCCACGGCGATCGCAGATTGTCGCGGCGTCAGCGCCACGCTCGTGCCGGCACACGCCACGGGTCGGACGCCGGTCCTCGAGCTTCTGATCGATGCCGACACCACAGGGGTGGACGCGCTGGGTCTCAGCGCTCGCCTGCGGGCGGATGATCCGCCGGTGCATCTCTCGGAGCGTCACGCCACGCGCGGCGTGCTGACCATCGACCCGCAAGTACTGCAGCCCGAGTCCGACACGCTGCTCGTCGCGGCGATCAGACGGGCGCTTCATGGCGGTGCCATCGTTCGCTGAGGTGTGGCGGGTTACCGAGGTTGCGGCGTCGTGCCGGAATCCCATAGCCTTCTGTCAACGGCGACACAGAGCGCCGGTTGGGAGGAAGCTTCATGTATGCGATCATCAGGTCCGTCACAGCGCTTGTGCTCGCGTTCGCCGTCGCTTGTCCCGCCACAGCCCAGACCCACTGGCCGGACAAGCCGGTGCGCCTGGTCGTCGGCTTCACCGCCGGCAGCGCGACCGATGTTACGGCGCGGCTGTTTGCACAAAAATTCACCGAAGCCTGGGGCCAACCTGTCGTTGTCGAGAACATCGCCGGCAACAGCGGCGCCATCGGCACCGACCGCGTCGCCAAGGCTGCGCCCGACGGCTACACGCTGATGTGGTCAGGAAATGCCGCGATCACCATCCTGCCCAGCTTGCAGACACTGCCTTTCGATCCGGTCCGCGACTTCGCGCCGATCTCGATCGCGCTATCGATGCCCAGCATTTTTGCGGTCAACAACGACGTGCCGGTGAAATCCATCCCCGACCTGATCGCGCTGGCGAAAGCGCAGCCCGGCAAACTCTCCTACGGGACGCCCGGCGTCGGCACGCCACAGCACATTGCCGGCGAGCTTTTCGCCCATCTTGCCGGCATCAAGATGGAGCACGTCCCCTATCGCGGCGCTGTGCTCGCCGACACGCTGAGCGGTGTTGTGCCCGTGGGCATCCAGAACGCCGGCGCGATCCTGCCCATGGTGCGTGAAGGTCGCCTGCGCGGCATCGGCATCACGTCACTCAAACGCTCGGCCAATGCGCCGGACCTGCCCACGCTCGCGGAGTCGGGCTTCCCCGGGTTCGAGGCGACATCGTGGTTTGCACTGCTGGCACCCGCTGGTACGCCCCAGCCGATCCTCGACAAGGTCCGCGCCGAATCGCTGAAAGTGCTGGCGGATCCCGAGATGCTGAAGCGGTTCGCCGCCATGGGGCTCGATACCGTCGGTGGCACGCCAACGGAAGCCAAGGCCGCGATCGCCGACGATATCCCGAAATGGGCCAAGGTCATCAAGGACGCCGGGATCAAGCCTTCGAACTGAACGCGTGCCGGCGCATGGGCCTTTTGCGGCGCGCAAGGACGAGCGTCAACCGTCCCAGACGTCCTGCGGCATCGGCAAACCGGCGAAATCGGTGTCGACCAGCGGCCGGTGATGGGCCATCCCCTCGCGCTCCAGCAGCATCATCCACTGCCGCACATGCTGGCCAGCGTGCCAGGTCGTCCGCTCCAACAGCTCGTGCAGGCTTTGCGGGCCATAGTAGGTGCCGAGCGTCCGTGCAGCGGCGGTGTCACCCGCCGCCCACCAATGCTGGAAACGCTGGCGCACGCCTGTTCCGTAGGCCACGAGAGCGGCGGTGTCGGCGTCGGCAGGTGGCTCTTCCCGGAAGGCCGCCTGCTCGAGCGTGGTGCCCTCGCCGGCGTCGAGGAAAGCGCCAACGACCCGGAAGAGATGAAAGCCCAACGCGCGGTAGCTGCGCGGCCGGCCCGGCACATGCGTGGCAAGGCGGTCGTACGGCATCAGGGGCAACAGTTCGAGTGCCGCAGTCATGAACTTGTCGAGCCGGGCGTACAGTTCGGCCGTCGAGAGCGCCGGACCGCCCTTCTCATTCAAGCCCAGGAACTCGATGATCTGCGGCAGGCTCTGGCCGAAGACAAATTTGTCGCCACGCGACAGCACCGGAATCGAGCGCGCGCCAAGACGCTCCAACTCGGCGAGCGCGTCGGGGTCTTCAAGGACATTTACCGAAACGAATTCGATCTCACGGACCGATAGAAACTCTTTGAGCCTCAGACAGCTTGTTCAACCGGGCTGCCAGAAGACCTTCAATGGCTGCATGAGTTCCTCCATAAACAGTCCCAAGCTCTTTTCTGACGGCCGCGGTGTCGGATTTACGCCGCCGCCACCTCGCCGGCTGCCTTGCGGGTCGCCTGCACGGCTTCACGGGCAGCCTTGGCCATCAGGCCGCTGTCGTTGGCGATGGTAACGAAGCGGAAGCCCTTCTCGATCATGCGCGCGGCATAGGCCGGGCCGCCATTGTGCAGGCCGGCGAACTGACTACGCTTCTTCGTTGCCGCCAGCAGCTTGTCGTAGATTGCCAGCACCTGCGGCTCCTCGCGGTCGAGCATCGGCTTCAGGCCGAGCGACAGGCCAAGATCGCTGGGGCCGATATAGATGCCGCTGACTCCCGCCACGTCGAGGATGGCATCGATGTTGTCGATGGCCTCCTGGGTCTCGATCATCGGGATCACCAGCACCTCGTCATTGGCGGTCGCCTGGTAGGGCGTGGCCTCGCCGTAGGCACCGGCGCGGATCGGGCCGTTGCTGCGTTTGCCCTTGGGCGGATAGAGGCTGTAGGAGACCAGTGCCTTGGCCTCGGCCGCGGTGTTGATCATCGGGCAGATGACGCCCCAGGCGCCGCCATCGAGCACCCGACCGACGATGCCAGGCTCGTTCCAGGGCACGCGCACCAGCGGCGTCACGGGGTGGCGGTCCATGGCCTGAAAGCAGTGCACCATCGACTGGTAGTCCTGCACGCCATGCTGCATGTCGACCGTAACGCTGTCCCAGCCGCACTGAGCCATGGTCTCGGCCGAGAAGCCGTTGGGGATCGCCAGCCAGCCGTTGACACAGGCCTTGCCCGCCTGCAGCCGCTGTTTCAGCTTATTCGCCATGTCGCGTTTCCCTTCCTGATCCTTGAAAAATCTGCATGGGATTGTGCCGAGGGTAATCGACGATCTCCAGACGGTTTCTAGCGGATTGGCGCCGGCGAGTCATGGAAGTGGTATCGGCGAGATTGCCGTGCAGGGTTGCTCTTCCGGCAACCCGACGACCAAAGCCACTATTCTGATTTCAGCAGTCCCGTGCTAGCGAGCGCGCTCACGGCCGTCTCTTCGGCCTTCATGTAGGTGTTAACCCGCGATCACGTTTTCAGTCTCGGGGTCAAAAAAGTGCAGCCGGCCGGGCTGCACCGACAGTCGAACCTGATCTCCGGCCGCAATCATTGTCTCCGCCATGACCCGGGCAACGGTCACGCGCGCTCCGCCGACCCGCGTCTCCAACAGGATCTCCGAGCCGAGCTGCTCCACGACCTCGACCCGCGCCTGGAAGCTGCGTGCCGGTGCGCCGTCGCCGAGCGCGAGATGCTCGGGCCGCACGCCCATGATTACTCGCCGACCCTGCCACGCTGCCAGCGCGCCAGCGCAGGCTTCCGTGATTGAAAGCCTGAGTGCCGGCGATCCGGCGAACAGCATCCCGTTCTCACTGCTGATCGTGACATCGAGGAAGTTCATAGCCGGCGCACCGATGAACCCGGCAACGAACTTATTGACCGGGCTGGCGTAGACCGCGAGCGGCGTGCCGACCTGCTGGATCCGACCATCCTGCATCACCACCACCCGGTCGCCCAGCGTCATCGCCTCGACCTGGTCGTGGGTCACGAACACCGATGTGGTTGGCACCTGGTTGTGCAAGCGCTTGATCTCTATGCGCATCTGGGCGCGCAGCTTGGCGTCGAGATTGCTGAGCGGCTCGTCGAACAGAAAGACCAGCGGATTGCGCACGATACAGCGCCCGAGTGCAACGCGCTGCTGCTGCCCACCGGAGAGCTGGCGCGGCTTACGCTTCAACAGGTCGTGCAGGCCGAGCATCCCCGCGGCGCGGTCGATCGCCTGCTTGATCTCGCTCTCCGGGACGTGCTTGTTGCGCAGCCCGAAGGCGAGGTTGTCGTACACGCTCATATGCTGATAGAGCGCGTAGTTCTGGAACACCATGGCGATGTCGCGATCGCGCGGCGGCAGGTGGTTGACCACCCGATCGCCGATGCGCACTTCGCCGCTGCTGATGTCCTCCAGGCCGGCGATCATGCGCAATGTCGTCGACTTACCGCAGCCCGACGGCCCGACCAGGGCCACGAATTCCTTGTCGGCGATCGCGAGATCGACGTCTTTCACGGCATGAAAGAGCGCACCGTAGTGCTTGTTGACTTTGTCCAGAATGATCGCTGCCATGACTCCGTCGACCTGCGTACACAGTCCTCCCCACGCCAGGGCGCAGGGAGGACTTTCTTCGCTACTGCGCCGCCTTGCTCACGAGAGGCGCACCCTCGGCGAGCACCTTAGCGATATCCTCGCGCTTGCCGATGACAGCCTTGGTAACGGTATCATTGAACGCTTTGTGCACGGCCGGCCACTGCGCGAAATAGTAGGCGCCGCGCACCTTGTCAGGTGAGTCAAGCACTGACTCCTTCAGGAGCCGCATGAAGGGATCTTCTGCCGCGATCTTGGACCAGAACGCTGTGTTGGGCGGCGGTGCGCCCGTCGCCTTCCACAGTTTCACTTGCCCTTCTTCGTCCATCATCATGGCACCGAGCATCTGCTTGGCCAGCTGTTTGCGCTCGGCAGGGATCGATTTCGGGATCGCCCAACCCCAGATATCGTCCCACGCAAACGGCCGGGTCCGGTTCGGTCCGAGCGGAAATCGCGTCGCGCCGATCTTGCCGGCGATTTTCGATTTAGCCGGATCGTTGAACGTCCCCCACCACAGCGAGTCGGCGACGGTGAAGGCGGCATCGCCTGCCGTGAAGATGGCGTTGGCTTCGTTGCGGTCGTAGGCTGGCATGCCGCGCGGTGAGATCTTGTGGGTGTTGATGGCATCCCACCAGTACTCAACGGTTTCCCGCATGCAAGGCTCGGTCATGCCCGACTTCCAGCCGTTAGCGGCAAGCTTCTTGTTGTCGCGCTCGTACGCCGGCATCAGCACGTCGCAATTGTTGCCCCACATCGACCACAGCCAGGTGAACCAGCTGTGATTCATCGTCATGCCGCCGACATAGCCGAACTTCACCTTGTTGGCGGCCTGCAGCTTCTTGCTGACCGTCACCACCTCGGCCAACGTCTTGGGCACTTCGTTCGCCGCTACGAGGTCGCTGCGATAGAAGAAGACGCTGAACGTCTGGCCCATCGGCACGACGGTATTCCGGCCCTCGGCATTGCCGAAGACGACGGGATCCATGCCCCATTTCTCGGCGTATTTCAGCGCTTCGATGTCGTCGGTCGGTTCCAGCAGATGGGCCCAGGTCTGGCCCCAATCGTCGTTGTGCCAGATGACGTCGTACTGGTCCGAATTGGAGGTCAGCGAGGCCGTCATCTTCTCGACATAGACGCCGTACGAGTTCGGCACCTTGACGATCTTGATGCCGTTCTTCGCTCCCCACGCCTCGAACATGGCAACCGACGCGTCCTGCAACGGGCTCGGCTGATAGCCGATCCGCAGTTCCTTGACCTGCGCGCTAGCGGTGCTCGTCGCGAGTAACACGGCCACGACGGCAGCCAAACTCCGTCTCCCTATCCTGTTCATTCGTTTCCTCCGTCTTAGCGGCTATCGTGCTCGACTTCCTTTCGACATCAGATCCGCAAACCACGAATTACGTATTTCTGCCCGAACAGCGCCAGCAGGAAGGCCGGCAAGAGCGCCATGACCGCCGTCGCGGCCATGAGATTCCAGCGCAAGCCCATCTCTGTGACGAATTGCGCCATGACCACGGTGATCACCGGGACGCGGTTTCCGGTCAGAATCAGAGCGAACAGAAACTCGTTCCACGTGAACAGCCAGCACAGCACGGCAAGTGCAGAGATGGCCGGCAGCGCCGACGGAAGTGCCACGCGCAGGAACGCACCCCATCTTGTGCAGCCGTCGATCAAGGCGGCATGTTCCATGGACGGGTCGATGCCGTCGAAAAAACCCTTCATCAGCCAGGAGAAGAAGCAGATATGCACCGCAATGTGCGGCAGTAGGAGGCCGATATAGGTGTCGTAGATGCCCCAGCTTTGAGCCACGAAATAGAGCGGCAGCACCCAGGAAATATAGGGCACGCAGCGGAACACATAGATGGTGCCGAACCATGTGCGCGACGCGGGTCCGCGGAAACGCGACAGCATATAGCCACTCGACACCGTCACCAGCAGCGAGAAGAAGGTCGCCAACGTCGCGATCAGCGCACTGTTGACGAAAGCCTCGACCATGCGTTCTTCGCGCAGCACTTCGGCAAAATTGCCCAAAGTGAACTCGCTGCCGCGGTGGACGTAGTAGACGCCCGATTCCGGCCGCAGCGATGTCAGAATCAACCACAGCACGGGGAAGGCAAACGCGAAACAGATGCCGAGAAGCGCCAACGCAAACAGCATGCGCCGACCGGCCCTCGGCAAGCGGGCAAACATCAGCGGCTGTCGCACCATCGCCATCTTCTCAAGCCTTCGCGACGCGATCGACGAGGCGGTACAGCGCCACACCGACCACCAGGATGATCACGCCGCCGATGATCGCTGCCGCCGAGCCGCGGCCCAGGTCGAGATTGAGGAAGGCGTGCACGTAGGCATAGAGACTGAACAGTTCGGTGGCGCGGCCCGGGCCGCCACCCGTCAGCGTCCACACGATATCGAAAGTGCGGAAGGCGTCGATGGCGCGGATCACGACGCAGACCACGATGACCGGTCGCAGCATCGGTAAAGTCAGATGCCTAAAAACGCGCCACACCGTGGTGCCGTCGATCGCGGCGGCCTCGAACGGCTCCTTGGGCAGGCTCTGCAAACCGGCCAGCAGCAGCAACGTGAACCAAGGCGTCCACAGCCAGATGTCGGTCAGCAGGATGACGCCGAAAGCACTCCAGCGCTCGACCAGCCAGGGCTGACCCTCGACGCCGAGTCCTTCAAGCACCGCGTTCACGATGCCGAACTGGTCGTTGAACATCCAGCGCATCATGATGGCGGCAATCACCGGTGCCACCATCAGAGGCACTAGCAGCACGGTTTGCACCAGCTTCTGACCGCGAAACGGGCGATTGAGCAGCAGCGCCAGCGCCAGACCAAGAATCAGCGCACCCATCACACTGACCGCCATGAAGACGAAAGTGTTGGGCAGCACGACTTCCAGGAATGCGGGATCGGCAATAACGGCACGGTAATGATCGAGACCGACCCAGATCTTCTTGGGATTATAAAGCGCCCAGTCGCGGAAGCTGGCATTAGCGCCGATCACGATCGGCACGACCTGGAACAGCAACAGCAAAAGCGCCGCGGGTGTGATCAGGAACAGCATGAAACGCTGCTGCTCGCCGAACATGGGACGCAGCGCCGGCGCCATCCCCATCTTCCTCCCCGTCCGTTACGTTATCGACGCCTGTTGGAACGTCGTTATCGCTTGCTAAGGCTGCGTTGGTCGCGTCCCGAGCTACTCAAATCATGGGCGTTTTCTGATGCGGTTGGAAGCCGTATTCCAACCCAGCAGTGGTCGCTACGTCCCGCCCGCGACCAGGAACCAGTCGAGAATCGCAGCGTTCTCATCGCGCGGATAGGTGTGCGACAGGTCGGCGATCTCGCGATAGACCACGGCGGCGCCGGCCTGCTGCAGGGCCTGGTGTGCACCCTGCGCCATCTCCGGCGGAAACATCCAGTCGTGCGTCCCATGCACGATATGGATCGGCAGGCGGCGCACACGCTCGGCGTCGGCGAACGACATCAGCAGCGGATGGAAACTGGCGGCGATCGGCGCCAGGTGCGTAAAACGACAGTCGCCGCGCAAGCCCAGCACATACGTGAACGTGCCGCCGTCGCTCATGCCGGTCAGCAGCTGTCGCGCCGTGTCGATGGTCCATTGGCCGGCGACGTCCTCGACCATGCGATCGATATTGGGACCGTCCACCTCCGGCTCCATCAGCGACCAGGTCGCACCGCTGGCTGTCGGCGCAATGACGATGAAGCCGCGCGTACGAGCCTCGCGTACCCAGCTCCACAGGAAGGCACCGCCGTTGCCGCTGCCACCATGCATCGCGACGACCAGCGGCCAGGCCCGAGCGGCGTCGTACCATTCCGGTACATAGAGCGAAAAGGCGCCGCGCGTGCCCGGCTTGCCGCCGACATGCATCACCCCGACATGCTCGCGCGTCGGATCGGCCGCGGCCAAGCGGGCGGCGAGCGCTGCATCATCCCGCGCGGCCGGTTCCAGGAAGAACTGATTGACCGGCCGCAGATGCGGCGCCATCGGGTAGATCGCCTCGGCTGCGCGGGCATAGGCACGCAAGGCGCGATAGGCCGCGAACATCGGTTGCGGCGCCTCGCCGGCCGCGAGCAACCCGGTGATGCCCTCGCCCGCCGCTTCGGCCGCCCGCTCCAGACAGTCGCGCGCCGGGTGCAGACGCTCGGGCCACGCGAGCGCGCGCGAGGCCGACAAGGCCGCCGCCACATCGCTCTCGCGCCCGGCGACGGCTTTGATCAGCTGCGCCAGGGTCGCGGGCGCCAGGTGGCGGCCGGCAAACTCCAGCGCATGCAGGGCCCGCAAGGTCGCCGGCACCAGCGCGGCGATCGCGTCCACGGCCGGATCATTCTGCTCGCTCATGGCCGACACCCGCAGGAGAGTCCATCGGCCGGCATCAGAGCGTGCCGAACGCCGCACAGCAACGGCGCTTTCACACCAGGGCGATGCGGGACCGACATGGCCGCGCCAGCGAACGTCGGTTGACGCGTGGCCCGGGGGCGGAACAATGCCGTGTCGACGATCAACCGCCACAGCGGAGAGAGATCATGGATTTCGGTATCGCCCTGCCCACGGCTGCGGATTCCTGGAAGCTGGTGCAGCGGGCAGAGGAGCTCGGCTTCACCCATGCCTGGTTCTACGACACCCAGATGCTGAGCGCCGATTGCTTCGTTGCCATGGGCGCGGCGGCCGTCCATACGCAGCGCATCCGGCTGGGCACCGGCGTTCTGGTGCCGTCGAACCGCATCGCGCCGGTCACCGCCAATGCACTGGCATCGCTCAACAAGCTGGCGCCCGGGCGCATCGATTTCGGTGTCGGCACCGGCTTCACGGCCAGACGGGCCATGGGCTTCGGCGCGATGAAGATCAAGGCCATGGAAACCTATATCGCGCAGGTCTACGGCCTGCTGCGCGGCGATATCGTCGACTTCGAGATGGAGGGCGAGAGACGCAAGATTCGCTTCCTCAATCCCGAGCTGGACCTGTTCAACACGCGCGATCTCATTCCTCTGCACCTGTCCGCGTTCGGGCCACGGACCCGGGCACTGACCGCCAAGCTTGCCGCAGGCTGGATCGACTTCGTCGGCAACATCGTGACCGGCATCAAGGAAGTCGAGGCGATGCGCGAGGCGTGGCGCCAGGCCGGCCGCGCCGACGCTGATCTGTCCGCCACGGCATTTGCACTGGGTTGCGTGCTGGCGGACGGCGAGCCCGCCGACTCGCCGCGCGCCATGGCACAGGCTGGACCGCGGGCCGCCGTGATGCTGCATCGTGCCGCGGACGAAGCCCTGTCGGGCCTGGCGCCCGGCGTGAGCATGCCGTCGAAAGGCCGCGCCGAGCTCGACGGCTACATCGCCCTGGCACGCACCTTCGAGCCCAAGGATGCACTCTACCTTCAGAATCACCGCGGACACCTGATGTTCGTCAAGCCGGAGGAAAAGCCCTTCGTGACCGCCGATCTGATTCGCGCCACGTCGTTCACCGCGACCGAAGCGGAGATCAAAGAGCGCATCGAGGCGTTGCGCGGTGCCGGCTATACGCAGTTCACGATCCAGATCGTGCCGGGCCAGGAGCAAGCCATTGCCGACTGGGCCCGCATCCGTCAGGCGTTTGCATAGGCAAGAGCCGCGAGGCCCCTCATCCGCCCGACGGGCACCTTCTCCCTCGGGCCCGTCCGCGGGCCCTGGCCCGCGCGGGGAGAAGGAAAGTGTCAGGCCCCAAACGTGACGGCGTGGCGGATCTGGAAGCCGCCGAGCAACTCGGCGCAGCGCTTGACGACCACGTCCTGCGGCGCACCCGCGACGCGCACCTCGACCAATGTCCCATGGGTCGCATCGTTGCGGGCGGCCACGGTGGCGACGACACCTTCGGCGCGCAGAGGTGCCAGGGCCGCGTCGAAGGCGCGTTGGGCCGCGTCCAGGCGTAGCGCCGGCTTGAAGATCTTGCCGACGCCGGTCAGCGGCATGACGGGAATCGGCACGACCTGCACCGGAACGGCGGCGCGCTCGGGGATCTCCTTGCGGCAGAACTCGCGCAGATCCTCGGCCGTCGCGTCAGCACCGGGCCGCAGCTGCACGAACACCATCGGCAGCTCGCCGGCATAGGTGTCAGGCAGGCCGACGGCCGCCGCGGTCTCGACGGCGGGGTGGCGGTTCAGCGCCTCCTCGATCACGACCGGGTCGATGTTGTGACCGCCGCGGATGATGAGGTCCTTGGAGCGTCCCGTCAGCCAGACATAAGCCTCGGCGTCCACGCGGCCGAGATCGCCTGAATCGAGCCAGCCGTCGGCCAGCATGGCGTTGCGGTCGTGACGCGGATCGAGATAGCCCGGCGTCACCTGCGGGCCGCGCATCAGCACGTGGCCAATCTCATCGGTCGCACAGTCACGGCGGATAACGCCATCAGGTCCGACATCGGCGATCCGAACCTCGGTGTAGGGCAGGCGCAAGCCGACCGATCCAGTGCGGCGCTCGCCGTAGAAAGGATTCATCGTCGAATAGCAGTGCACCTCGGTCATGCCGTAGCCTTCGACCACCGGCGCGCCGATCTCGCGCTCGATCCGGCGGATGAGTTCGACCGGCACGGTCGAGCCGCCGGTGACGAAGGTTTTGAGCGACGAGATATCATACCCGTCACGCGGCACATTCATGATCGCCGCTAGGCTGGTCGGCACGGCGCCGCCGATCGTGACCCGATTGCGCTCGACGATGCTCCAGTAGTCGCGCACGACGTTGGGATTGCGCGCACCCAGCGGCGTGGGGATCACGACCGTCCAGCCGTTGGCGATCGGCGACAGTGCCCCGAACAGCGAGCCGCCGACATGGAACTGCGGCAGCGGGTTGAGCAGCACCGTACCCGGCCCGAAATCGAACATCAGGGCGTTGCTCCACGCCATCAGCGTCAGCGCGCCGTGGGTGTGCTTCGCCAGCTTGGGCAGGCCGGTCGTGCCGCCGGTGTGGAACAACGCCGCCACCGTATCGCGGTCGAGCGCCTTGGGCGCCACGAGCCGGTCGCCGGGCTGAGCGGCAGTGGCGCTGTCGAAATCGATCACACCGGCGGCCGCCGTGTTGCTGCCGCCGACACGGAACACCTTCAGCCCCGGCATTGCGGCCCGGATCGCCTCCACCTTGGGCCAGATGTCGGGGTAGATCGACGCATCGGCGGCGACCAGGGCCTTGGTGCCAGCTTCCTTCATGATGCCGGCGATCTGCGAGGCATCGAGGAAATAGTTCACCGGGTTGGCGATGGCGGCGATCTCGGCGCCCCACATCGCGAAGAACGTCTCCGGCACGCTGGGCATCAGCAACGTGACAGTGTCATCGGGACCGATACCCTCGGCATGCAGCAGGTTGGCAGCCTGAATCACGCGCCGCAGCAGTTCGGCGTAGCTGACATCGCGAACGGGATCCGTCGGACCAGTGCCGGACAAGTAGCGGATCGCCACCTGGTCGGCGTTTCGCGTTGCGGCATCGCGCAGCAGATCGGACACGTTGGTGTGGGTGATGCGCTCGGTGACAGGCACGCGTTCGAGTTCGGCGATATCGGCCTGCGTACGGACCTTCATGGACGTTTCCCGGCTTATTGTGACTAATGATCGCTGCATTGGGCAGCGACATAAGCGTGTGGCGGGAAGCGCTGCGCTTGGCAAGAGGTGGCTGATCGCGTGAAGGGGTCGGCCGACCAACACGGCTACGGCAAGCATGCTCAGGCGAGGGCGCGTGAAGCAGCTACCACCTGGGCACGGCACACTTCGATTGACGACGGACGTTCACGGCCGATCGCAAGAGCCGAGATCGGGGCGCTGTCGGATATGCTAGCGCGTGGCTTGTCACCACTTGTACGTGAGCTCAACGCCGAAGTCCGCACTATGTCCCTGTGGCAGATCGGTGAACTGCACTGAAAGACCGGTGACGAAGGGGCGGGATGTCCGTGCCCTTGAGAAGGCTGAAGGACAGGTCGCACGCACGTTCAGCCGCAAGAATACCGGCAATCGCCGGCGCCCCGAAGGCGGCCGCACGCCCAAACGTACGACGGCTAGTATCCTGCCGTCCGATCGACGACTTCCTTCAACGGTGCATTGTGCAGAAACCGCTCCAAGTTCTCCACGAACAGGCGCGCCACGATCCTGTCGCGCTGCGGATGAGGGCCGCCGATATGGGGCAGCACGACGATGCCGTCGGTCGTCCAGAAAGGATGATCGGCCGGCAGCGGCTCCTGCCGGAAGACGTCCAGCATGGCGCCCGCGATCATCTTCTGCTTCACCGCGGCGACCAGATCATCGTCCTTGATCAGATGGCCGCGACCGAAATTCAGCAGCCAGGCGCTGGGCTTCATCACGCCCAGCCGCTGGGCATTGATGAAATTGTCGGTCTGCGGCGTCGCCGGCAGCAACAGCAGCACGATATCGGACTGCGCCAACACCTCGTCAGTGCGCTCCGGCGGCAGGACGTCGGCGACATTCGCCATCGGCGCCGGCCGCCGCCGCGTGCCGATCACGCGCATGCCCACCGCCGCCGCAAGGCGAGCGACCTCCTGGCCGATGGCGCCCAGACCGAGGATACCCAGCGTCTTGTCGCTCAGGGGCTGGGCGATGGTGGAGACCCATTGGCCGCGCTTCTGGTTTTCGACTGCCGCGGCGTACGGCTTGCTGACGTAGAACAGCGCCCCCAGGATATTCTCCGGCATCGATTCGCGATGCGTACCGCGGGCGCAGGTGAGCGTGAGGTTGGGCGGCAGATCAGGCAATCCCAACCAGCCTTCGACACCGGCCGTCATCGACTGGGCCCACCGTAGTTTCGGCATGGCGGGCAGGATGCCGGGAGGAACGCCCGCCGCCAACAGCACTTCGGTGCGCGTGAGCTGGTCGGCCAAAGGCCGCTCCTTGCGCGAGACCGAGTCGATCGCGACTCGGTCGAACAGACCGGCCGCCTTGATGGCGTCGACGCAGGCGCCGGCTGAGTCAGTCCACAGCAGGATATGGGTACGAGCGGTCACGATAGCGGCTCCGGTCATTGAGGCGCGGCAGCGTAGCGGTTTGCCTGTGCGCAGGCCAAGCCGATGGGCAAAGACGCCTGACCGACGTTCAGATGGACCGCGCACCCAGCGTCGATCGCCAATGGGCCACGCGCCCCTTCAGATGCGTGTCCCTGTCGTAGGAGACGTCATCATCGTCGGCCAATCGTTCGAGAACCTCGAACGTGAAGCTCTCGCCGCCGTGATCGTTCCAGGCCTTCTGGAGGTCCCGATGCGGACTGCTGCCCAGGCGCAAGGCGAACCAGATGCGATTCTGGACAGTGTCCAGGGTCGGGCTCTGGCCGACCCAAACCTCACCCGAAGCGGCACAGCGGACGGCGTAGATCCCGACCGCGGGCTTGCGCTCCTTGTAGGCCAGGATCGCCGCTTTTCGAGCATTACCCTTCATCGAAGCTGCCTCGCTCGCCCTTCTATCTATTATCACCCGGGTGATATTGACGTCTTTAATATTATCCAGGTATAAATTGCAAGACCATGACCGACCGTCTTTCCAGGCCCTGCACTGCTTTCGAGGGGGACCGGCTGTTGGCGGCCGGCCCGCTGATCGAGGTCGTGCTGGCGGTCAAAACCGCTTCGGAAAGCGATGCGACTACCCCCCTTCTCGTCTTTGACGATGCGACAGGTCGCGTCATGGATTTCGATCTTCGAGGCACGAAGGCCGACATCATCGCGCGACTGTCGCGGCCATCGGCGAACGCCCGCCCGTCGCCAGCCGACGGATCGACGACCGAGCCCCGCGGACGGGGACGTCCCAAGCTGGGCGTGATCGGGCGCGAAGTCACGTTGCTGCCGCGCCACTGGGAGTGGCTTGCGGCACAGCCCGGCGGCGCATCCGTGGCGCTACGGAAATTGGTGGACGACGCCAGACGGACCGGCGGCGCCCAGCAGAAGAAGCGCGCGGCGCAAGAGGCCGCCTATCGCTTCATGTCCGCCATGGCGGGCAACCTGCCAGGCTTCGAGGATGCGGCACGCGCCTTGTTCGCCAACGACTCGATCCGGTTCAACCACCACGTCTCGGGATGGCCCAAGGATGTGCGCGGCTACGCAACGCGCCTTGCCTTCGAGGCGCTCGTCGATTGACGCAAGATTGTCGCCGCCGATGTCACATACAGTCGTCGTGTCTCGTCCTGTCACTGCACAAGGCTCTCACGAGGGGAGACATCATGCCGCCAGGGCGGACATCACGGATGGCACCTGACCACGGCGCCGCCGATTCTTTCGATCCGTTGCGGCCGACGCTTTTCCGTACGGCCTATCGGATGTTGGGCTCGGTCGCCGACGCGGAAGATGTCGTTCAGGACGCCTTCATCCGCTGGATGGGTACGGATCGTAATACAATCCAGGAGCCGCAGGCATTCCTGCGTCGCGTGGTGATGCGCCTGTGCCTGGATCAGTTGAAGTCAGTACGCCGGCGGCGTGAAGTCTATCCCGGTTCCTGGCTGCCCGAGCCCGTGGTCGAGACACAGGACGACGATATCGACGACGTGACCCTGCCCTTGATGATGGCACTGGAGCGGCTGTCGCCGCTGGAGCGCGCCGCTTTCATTCTGCACGATGTCTTCGGCATCGGCTTTGACGAGATCGCGCGCACGATCGGCCGTGATCCGGCAGCCTGCCGACAGCTTGCCAGCCGGGCCCGCAGCAATGTTCGCACCCCGCGTCCGCGCTTCGACATGCCGAAGAAACGCGGACTGGAGATTGCCGCGGCGTTCTTCGCGGCGTCCCGCCAGGGCGACATGAGCGCGCTGCGGTCAATGCTGGCGGCTGACGTATCGGTGTATTCCGACGGCGGTGGCAAGAAGTCAGCACCGCTGAAACCCGTTGTCGGCCTTGACGATGCGCTGAAGCTGCACGAGGCGCTGGCACGCCTGTTTGCCAAGACCATGTCGAGGGTTGTGCGCTTTGCCTTCATCAACGGCCTGCCGGGGTTCGTTTCCATCGAAGGCGACGACACGCTGCAAACGACGGCGTTGCGGATCGAGAGCGGCAAGATCACCGGCATCTACGTTGTGCGCAATCCCGACAAGCTCAGGCACGTTGCCGGCGAGACCGTGCACTGATTCAAGCACCAGAGATCGTGAAGGGGGCTGACGTGGTGGCGAGCATTCGCATCGCGATCGTCTATCACAGCGGCTACGGCCACACCGCACGGCAGGCCGAGGCGGTAAGAGTCGGTGTCGAGCAGGTCGACGGCACCGAGGCGCTGCTGCTGACCGTCGAGGAAGCGCAGGAGCGCTGGGACCATCTGGCATGTGCGGACGCGATCATCTTCGGCGCCCCGACTTATGTCGCCAGCGCCTCTGCTGCCTTCAAAGCCTTCCAGGAAGCATCGTCCAACGCCGTGATGTCGAAAGGGTTTGCTTGGAAAGACAAGATCGCGGCCGGGTTCACCAACTCCGGCTCGCATGCCGGCGACAAGCTGGCGACGCTGATCCAGATGGCGCTCTTCGCCGCCCAGCACGGCATGCATTGGATCAATCTCGCGCTCCCACCCGGCAATTGCTCAACGACGGGATCGGACGCTGATCTCAATCGGCTCGGCTTCTTCCTCGGTGCCGGCGCGCAGTCGAATACCGACCGCGGTCCCGATGTAGCGCCCCCGGCGGCCGATCTCGCAACGGCACGGCATCTCGGACGACGCGTTGCCGAGACAACGCATCAGTTTGTCCGCGGCCGCGCCACGTGAGGTGCCCAGCCTGCATACTCATTGCAGATTGGGATCGATCGCCTTGGCACGCCTCAGGTCGGCATCGGCACCGGCGGCGTCGCCCTGCCGTCGCTTCAACAGGCTGCGCTGATAAAGCGCCCCAGAATCGCGCGGCTTGATGTTGATCGCCATGTCGTAGTCTGCGACGGCGCGGCCAAGATCGCCCACGGCGGCATACGCGACCGCACGCTTGACGTAATAGTCGAACTCGCTGGGCGCCGATTGAACGGCTTGCGTGTAAGCGCGAATGGCCTGGCTGAAATCTTTCTGGCCGGCGAAGATCAGACCCTGCTTGTAAGC
>Ga0187894_10003568_pt1 | contig 17312 bp, 21 predicted proteins | sample GBC1701081metaG_FD_136650 | JGI IMG/M metagenome (GOLD analysis project Ga0187894, IMG submission 136650) | White microbial mat communities from a lava cave in the Kipuka Kanohina Cave System on the Island of Hawaii, USA - GBC170108-1 metaG ...
AACGCCTTGACGTAGGAGCTGCAGGGGGGTAACGGCCTGATCCTCTACGTCGGCCTCCAACAGGCGACGCATCACCGGGGCCATTTCTGCAGCGGCCTTGCGCCCCGCCGCCTCCAACTCATCGGCCGGGATCGAACAATCGGGGCCGAGATGCCTCGCTATTCCCGATGTCACCCAATCGGCGATGTGGCGCTCCACCATCGCCGACAGGCCTGACGACGCCTCCCGGTAGAGCGCCTCCTCGTCGCCGCCGCTGCGGCGAGCATCGTTGTCGCCGCTGAGCCCGTCGGTCATGGCGCCAGCATCGCCCAATCCAACAGCGGGTAGCGCACGTGGTAGTCCTTCACGATGAGTCTCACTGCCCCTGGCGGTGCCAGCTTCGGCATTCGGGCGCCGGGCGTAACGATGCGACCGGCCGATTCCTGCGCCGCTGTGGCCGACCATCAAGGTGAGGACCATTTCGCCACCGCACCGGCGGTGCAGTGGTGGCTGGGAATCGAGCATCCGGGGGCGTGGCATCGAGATCCGTTCGACCAGGGCTTCGACCCCTGCGCGGGCGAGGCGTTGAAGCGCTGGGCCCAGGTGCCCGGAGCCCGCTGCCTGGCCCTGCGCCGACCGCCCGGATCTCCGCAGTCGAGTTTGGAGCGCAATGTCCTTTTTTGCGCATCGAGATGCGACGGGACCTCGTCGCCAGACAGCGGGCTGGACCTGTTCACGACAACCGTCGGCCACGAATCCGAACTGCTCTCATTTCTGAGCCGCCCGCCGGGGCGAGTCGCGGCGTCGGAATGCGGGTTCGGCCCCGCAGATCACAAAGGATCCATCTACCTGGTCTGCACCCACGCCGGGCGCGACGGTTGCTGTGGGCGCGACGGTCGGCCGGTGGCCGCGGCCCTCGCCCAGCTACGGCCGGGCCATGTCTGGGAGTGCTCCCACCTCGGCGGCCACCGATTCGCGGCCAACGTGCTGGTCCTGCCGTCAGGCACGCTCTACGGGCGGGTGACTCCAACCATTACGGCTGAACTGGCCGATTCGGTCGACCGCAACGCGCTGATCCCCGCCTGGTACCGAGGCCGCGCCACCCTCGGGCGAGCTACCCAGGCGGCAGAACACTTCCTGCGCCGAGAGCTGGGGCTTTGGGGTCTAGATGACGTCCGGCTGGACCCCGACGATGCCGATACAGATAGCCGTATCGGTATCTGTATCGATGGCCCAGCCTCAGTGGTTCTCCTGGTCGGCGACCACCAGCGGTGGCGGGTCGGCGTCGCCCCGGTGGCCATTGGTGAAAGGGCCATCAGCTGCGGTACCGCCACCACCGAGGACCCAGGCAGCTTTCGCCTCGACTTCCTGCGCCGCCTCGGCCAGCAACCAAGCGACTGACCCAGATCATGCCCGCCTTGGCGGGTCTCGGATCGGTTCAGATGGCAGGCTGACAGCCGTGAACGATCCTCGTCGCCCCCCGCCGGACCCATTACGACCGGGCCAGGAATCCGTATGGGATTTCCCCCGGCCACCCAGGGTGGAGCCATCAGACAGCCAGGTTGAGGTGATTTTCGGCGGCAACACCATCGCCCTCAGCTTCGGAGCCCTCAGGGTGCTGGAGACCAGCCACCCCCCGGTGTTCTATCTGCCGCCCGATGGGGTGGTTACCGACTACCTGACCAAGACAGGTCGCACGAGCTGGTGTGAGTTCAAGGGCACAGCCGACTACTACACGGCTTCCCTGGGCCGTCACACCGCAGTGGACGCGGCCTGGAGTTATGCCGAACCCCTCGCCGGCTACGAGGCTCTCGCCGGCTATTTCGCGTTCTACCCCCAGCACATGGAAGCGTGCCTGGTGGATGGTGAACTGGTGATGGCTCAGCCGGGTGAGTTCTACGGGGGTTGGATCACGTCGCGCGTGGCCGGCCCGTTCAAGGGCGGACCCGGCAGCGGCGGCTGGTAGGGCGATCAGTCCAAGACGCCGAGAATCTCAGCTCTCGACCACGTCACCCAGGCGGTCGACCTGGACGCCCGCTTCGGTCAGCCACACTAAGGCCCGTTCCACCTCGGCGGCCTTGCCGACCAACTCCAGCACCATCCAACCAACGGAATCTTCGATACTGGCCCGGCGTATGTTGGGCAGCACGTCGAACTCCCGGACCAGGCGGCCGGTCAAGGGTTCCTTGATCAGGTGCTCGGGAAAGGTGAGTTGCACCCGCTGGCTGGCTTGGCGACGAGGGTCGGTCACAATCCGCAGAGCTTGACCGCGCCTGCGAGCCAACGCAACGGGTCGATCGGGCCCCCCGTGCGGCTCGGAGCAGCAGGCAGCGTGCATCGAATCCGTTTGAACCCAGTTGGTCGCAATTTCCCGGCTGACGATTTCCGACGGTTCCGAATCAGGGAATAAAGCACCAAGACCTTCCCTTGGTAGGTCTGTAACTTGATGCGTTCAGACTCAACTTTTCGTAGTGCTGACCGTTGCACCTCGGATTCTCGGTGTTTAATAGGCGACTTAGTGTTCGGCACTTCGGCTTGGTTGTTCGGCACTGTGCAGTGTCCGGATTCGCACGAGTCGCAGTAACCCCCAGTCTCAGTCCCATCCCCCGGAGGAAATCATGCCCAAGGCTGTTGGTATCGACCTCGGCACCACCAACTCGGTTGTTGCCGTCCTGGAGGGTGGTGAGCCCACCGTCATTGCAAACGCCGAGGGGGGCCGCACCACCCCGTCCGTCGTCGGCTTTTCCAAGTCGGGCGAAGTCCTGGTGGGCGAGGTGGCCAAACGCCAGGCCATCACCAACCCGGACCGCACGATCCGATCGGTCAAGCGCCATATGGGCACCAGCTGGTCGCTGAACATCGACTCCAAGAAGTACAAGTCCCAGGAGATCAGCGCCCGCATCCTGCAGAAGCTCAAGCGAGACGCCGAGGCCTATCTGGGCGACGAGGTCACGCAGGCCGTCGTAACCGTTCCCGCCTACTTCGACGACGCTCAGCGCCAGGCCACCAAGGAAGCGGGGGCCATTGCGGGCCTCGAGGTTCTGCGCATCATCAACGAGCCCACCGCGGCGGCGCTGGCCTACGGCCTGGATAAGGAAGGCGCCGAGCAGACAATCGTGGTGTTCGACCTAGGTGGAGGCACATTCGACGTTTCGATCCTGGAGATCGGCGACGGGGTTTTCGAAGTCAAGTCCACCAGCGGCAACACCCGTCTGGGCGGCGACGACTGGGACCAGCGCGTCATGGACTGGTTGGTGAAGAAGTTCAAGAAGGACCACGGCGTCGACCTTTCCAAGGACTCAATGGCCGTCCAGCGCCTGAAGGAAGCCTCCGAAAAGGCCAAGATCGAGCTGTCCGCGGTGCAGGAGACGCAGATCAACTTGCCTTTCATCACTGCCACCGATTCCGGCCCGCTTCACCTCGACCTCAAGATCACCCGGGCCCAGTTCCAGGAACTCACCGAGGACCTGGTGGAGGCGTGTCGGGGACCTTTCGAGCAGGCCATCAAAGACGCCGGCTTCACCGCCGCCGACATCCAGCATGTGATCATGGTGGGCGGTTCCACCCGCATGCCCGCAGTTCAGGATCTGGTCTTCAAGCTCACCGGCAAGGAGCCCCACAAGGGCGTCAACCCCGACGAGGTGGTAGCCGTGGGCGCCGCGATCCAGGCCGGCGTCCTCAAGGGCGAGGTGAAGGACGTCCTGCTTCTCGACGTCACGCCTCTGTCTTTGGGCATTGAAACCCGGGGCGGCATCATGACCCGCCTCATCGAGCGCAACACCACCATCCCCACCCGTCGCACCGAGGTCTTCACCACCGCCGAGGACATGCAGCCTTCGGTGGAAATCCACGTTCTCCAAGGTGAGCGGGAGATGTCGACTTACAACAAGACCCTGGGTAAGTTCCAGCTCGTCGGTCTACCTCCGGCCCCCCGTGGCATCCCTCAGATCGAGGTCACCTTCGACATCGATGCCAACGGCATAGTCCACGTGTCGGCCAAGGATCGCGCCACCAACAAAGAGCAGTCGATGACCATCACCGGTCAGTCGGGGCTGAAGGGTGACGACATCGCTCGCATGATCCGAGACGCCGAACTGCACGCCGAGGACGACCGGATCCGCAAGGAAGAGGCCGAAACCCGCAACTCGGCCGACACCCTCATCTACCAGAACGAGCGGATGATGCGGGACTACTCCGAGAAGATGACCGAGGACGAAAAGGACCGCATCAAGTCGGCCATCGCCCAGCTCAAGACGTCAATCAAAGGGTCCGACATGGGTGCCATTCGTGACGACACGGAGGCGCTGATGGTTGTGAGCCAGAACTTCACGTCCCGCCTCTACGCCGAATCCTCCAACGACGAAGACGCTGGCGCGACCGCCGGAGGCGGATTCGCCGATGACGACGAGGTCGTTGACGCGGAGATCGTTGACGAGGAACGGTGATGGAGAACGACGCCCCCGCCGCTGCCGGTGCGAGCGCCGCGGCGAAACAGCCGGCGGGTCCTGACTCTCAGGGGGCCCCTCCCGAGGGGGCACCCCCTTCGGGGGACCCCCCGACCTCCGCTGTCGGCGATACGCCCGGTACGTCCACGGCGATAGATGAAGAAGCTGAAAGTCAAAGTCAAGATCCGGGTCGGGGTGAGTGGGGGGCGCTTGATGCCCCCTCCGACCAGGGTCAAGACATGGACGAGAGCGAGCTCGACGAGTCGGCCCTTGAGGTGGATGCGGACTTCGAGCGCTTGGTGGAGGACCTGGAGCGGTTGCAGGGAGAGCGCGAGGAACTGCTCGATCAGTTGCTGCGGGCTCGGGCCGATTTCGACAATTACCGCAAGCGGATGGTGCGACAGCAAACCGAGTTGGCCGAGCGGGCCGCCGAGGAACTGGTTGGAAAGTTGTTGGAGGTGCTCGACGTCTTCGACGCCGCCCGCCTGCACGGCCAGGGTTTCGAACAGGTGTGCGCCTTGCTGGCAGGTGCGTTGGAGAAGGAGGGCCTTACCCGGGTCAGCCCGGTTGGAGCTGCGTTCGATCCCACCGAGTCCGACGCAGTTGCCCACGAACCCGGGGACGGCGAGGCCCAACCGACGGTCTCGCAAGTACTACGAGCGGGCTACCGATGGAAGGGGCGGGTGCTTCGACCAGCCATGGTGAAGGTGAAGGGGTGATTCATGCAGGCCCAGCGGGAGTGGTTCGAGAAGGACTACTACAAGGCGCTCGGGGTTTCGAAGACGGCCACCGAGGCCGAGATTCGGCGCGCCTACCGCAAGCTGGCAAAAGCCCATCATCCTGATGTAAACCCGGGTCACGACGATCAATTCAAGGAGATCTCGGCCGCCTACGACGTTTTGTGCGACCCCGAGAAGCGTCCGGCCTACGACGAGGCCCGCCGCCTCGGTCCGTCGGCGGCCGGAAGCGGTATTCCGGGAGGATTCTCGGGTGGACCCAACGGTGCCACTTCGTTCACCTTCGGGGCCGACGATCTGGGCGATCTCTTCGGTAGCCTTTTCGGTCGGTCACGCAACACGGCGTCGCGAACCGGGGGTGGGCGGGGCGGCCGCCGGGGCCAAGACCTAGAGGCCGAACTCCACCTCTCGTTTTTGGAGGCGTTGGAGGGTGTGACCACCACGATCAACATCACCAGCGAGGCGGCCTGCTCGGTCTGCTCGGGCACCGGGGCCGAGCCGGGGACTGCGCCCACGGTGTGCGCCCGATGCGGGGGTCGGGGTACGACCGCCGACAACCAGGGTCCCTTCTCTCTTAGCCGGCCCTGCCCCGACTGCGCCGGTCGGGGCATGCGGGTGGAATCTCCCTGTCCCAACTGTCGGGGGTCGGGCACCGAGCGACGCCCCCGTCAGGTCAAAGTGCGAATCCCGTCGGGCGTTGACGATGCTCAGCGCATCCGGCTCAAGGGCCGAGGGGCCCTGGGCCAGGGAGGAGGGCCGCCGGGCGACCTTTTCGTGATCGTTCGGGTAGCTCCTCACCGGTTGTTTCGCCGCCGTGGCCGCGACCTCCTGGTTACCGTGCCAATCACGTTTCCCGAAGCCGCCCTCGGTGCCGAGGTCACCGTTCCTGTGCTCGACGTGACCAACGGTCCGCAGATTGCATCCGCGGACGCCACCTCGGTGGTTCTCAGAGTGCCGGCGGGAACCCGCTCCGGACGTACTTTCAGGGTCAAGGGTCGAGGGGTACCCAGCTCCAAAGGTGCCGGCGACCTGCTGGTGACCGTAGAGGTCACGGTGCCGAATCGCCTCACCAATGCCGAGCGGACCGCGATCGAGGCTTTGGCCGCAGCAAGCACCGAGTCGCCCCGAGCCCGCCTAGTCAGCCCCGGCTCGGGCCGGAGCCAATGATGGAGAGCAGACAATGACGCCGCCTCGGTCCGGTCAAGGCGTCGACCGGGGCGTGTTCGTGATCTCGGTGGCGGCCGAGTTGACCGGCGTTCATCCTCAGACGCTGCGTATCTATGAGCGACGCGGTCTGCTGGACCCCGCCCGCACCGGAGGCGGCAGCCGTCGCTACAGCCAACGCGACATCGATCGGCTGAGGCGCATTCACGACCTCACCGAGGCCGGCCTCAATCTGGCCGGGGTCAAAGCCGTCATAGAACTCGAATACGAGGTTGAGCGCCTCCGCGAGCAGTTGGCCCAGGTGACAGCGGAGGCTCGCGAAGCGGTCGAACACACCCACCGCATGTACCGCCGGGACTTGGTCCCGTTGGACCAGACGCCGGTGCCCTGGGTCGGAGGCCGACCCCGGCGAGGTTCGTGACCTTGGTCCTCGACGAGATCGAACGCTGGGCGGCCGAAGCCAGGGCTCGCGACGTCGTCGAGGACCGTATTCGCCAACGGGACCTGCGCCGAGCGGCCTCGGGCGATGCCGGCTTCACCGAATGCCTCCTCGACCTGGCTGAACAAGCCGGAACCGTTGTTATCTCGACCATCCGAGCCACGTCCCACGCCGGGCGCATCGTCATTGTCGGTTCGGACTTCGTGGGCCTGAGAACCATGGGTGACCGCTTGGTGTTGATCCGATTCAAGACCATCGCCGACGTTTCGCCGGCCCCCACTGCCCGCGTCACCGCCACCGGGGAACGGGCGCCGAGTCGAATCGAAGTCGGCTTGAGCGACGTGTTGGAGTCGGCGGCCAACGCCGGCAGCCGCCTGTCGCTGCGCTGCGGGGATCGGGTCTTGAACGGTGACCTGCGCTCGGTCGGGCGCGATGTGATCATCGTGTGGGCACCGGGCCCGCCGCCGCGACCGTCCTACGTAATGCTCACGTCCGTTTCGGAGGTGTCCTTCTTCGGCTCCGGGTAGAGGCGGTCCAGCGAGCCGACTGCGATTCTCGTGCCAACGATGAACTCGTCCACTTCGGCCTGTTGCAGCCTGATGACCCGACCGATCTTGTAAGCCGGCACCTTCCCCTCGTTGATGAGGCGGTAAAGGGTTTTCACCGTGACCCCCAGACGGCGCGCCGCCGCGTCGGTATTCAACCAACGGATCTGGTAATCGGCTTTATCTCCATCCCGATCTCCATCCCGATCTCCATCCCGGCTGCGGGCAGCGTCTGTTTGGCTCATTCCCGGTCCACCGTAGCGTTGTCAACTGGTTATTCGGTGGATTTCATCACTTTTCATGCCTCATTTCGACCCACCCAGGCGGAATCGAGCCGCGTCGGGGACGCCAGCGAATTACTGGAAAAACTTTCTTGCCCTGGCAAGGGCTCTTCCGTACTCTCCCTAGAAGGGCCCACGCCACAGCGCTGGCCCGGCGGAATACTGACCATCCCGTCAGCGGCATGCAGCTATCGCTGCACCGCCGGTGAACGGACACGGCGACGGCGAAAGGACTCGATGGCGATCGGCGGTGTTGTGACGCGCCTGCGCGGCGCTAGGCCTCCCGGCTGGAATCCGATATGGGATCTGGCCACCCCCGAGACGCAAAGAAGGTCGCGCATGGAGGCGCGTCGGCGGGCCGGGGCCGGCTCTGCCACTCGAGCGCTGGCAGGCGGTCTCCTTGTTACCGTGGCCGCGGTCGGGCTCTTTGCCGCTGCGATGCGAGCCTCGGCACCCGGGGAGTCCTTCGTCGTGGCCACCCGGGCCTTGGTCCCGGGAACCATCCTGGCTCCGGACGACTTGACGCTGGCCTCCATGACGCTTCCCGTCGGCTCGGCCGCCCGGGCCTTTCGCGATCCGGCCGAGCTGGTCGGGACCGCATTGGCCTCCGGCCTTGGCCCGGCGGAATTGGTTCAAGCCAGTACCCTGATGACGCGTGACCGGGTCCGCAACGGCCCCGAACTTTCCCTTCGGGTCAGCACCGACGCCATGGCCGCCAACCTCAGGCTGGGCGAAGCCATCGACGTGGTGGCCACCTACGGGTCGGGGTCGGAGGCGGTTACCGCTGTCGTGGTCGGTGGCGTTCCGGTAGTGGCAATCGCCGCTGGCTCAGGGCTCGTGAGTGACGAGTCGGCCCTGGTGACGGTGGGGCTTCGTAACGACGCCGACACCTTGGCCCTGGCCCATGCGGTGGCGCTGGGCAAAGTTTTGATTGCTCGCAGTGCAAGTCGCCCCGATGGTCCGGCCCGTGCGGTGCCCGAGCCCTATCGGCCTTTCACCGCCAACGCGGTCGGGGTCGGTTCCGGAGCAACCGTCAGGAGTACCCCCCGGTGACGGACACGACCCGCTTCGTGGTCCTTGGTCTCGGGGCGGCTCGTTCTGCGTGGTTTGGCGATATCACGCGGTGGGCCAACTCCGGGGCGGTCCCCGGCGAGTTCATCAAGTGCCTGTCCGTGGCCGAGGTGCGCGTGCGCCTGAGAAGCCCCCGCCCTCACACTGCCCTGTTGATCGAATCCGGGTTGCCCGGCCTGGACCGTGACCTCTTGGCCGCTGCCCACGACGCCCGCTGCGCGGTGATCGTGGTTGGAGATCCTTCCCTGGCCCCCGATTCCTTAGGGATCATCGGTCATCGCCTGACCGCCGACTTCGACCGGACCGACCTGCTGGCCGCCCTGCGAGCCACGGCTCGCCGCGTGGCACCCGTCGCCGCCGACGATTTTGACCTCGACCAACTGACCGCTCGGGCCGCTCGGGCCCTGGGGGACCGCTCCGGACCCGACCAAAATCCGCCGCCGGAACCCGACGACCGCGACCCCGGCTTGATCGTGGCCGTCACAGGATCGGGCGGCACCGGCGCGTCCCTATTGGCCATGGGCCTTGCTCAGGCGCTGGCGGACAGCTCCAGACCCGAGCCGGATGGCCTTAGGCCCGCAGCCCGGCCAGCGCCTCACCGCCACCCGGTTCTGCTGGCCGACCTGCGCCGGGCCGGGCAGTTGGCCATGCTCCATGACTGCGATCCTGCCCACCCGGGAGTGCAGGAACTGGCCGAGGCGCACCGGCGGGTCTCGTTGGCGCCGGCCGAAGTCCGGGCTCTCGGCTGTCCCACCGGTCGGGGCTACCCGCTCCTGCCCGGGCTACGCCAGGTTCGCATGTGGCCGACCGTGCGGCCTGCGGCCTTCCGGTGCGGACTCGACAGCCTGGCCGCAAGCTATGGCCACGTCGTCGCTGACATCGATTCGGACTTCGAGGGCGAGGCCGAGGGCGGCTCGGTCGGGGTGGAGGACCGAAACGCCATGAGCCGCATCTCGGCCATGGCTGCGGCGGTGATCATGGTGATCGGGCTCCCCACCCTCAAAGGCATCCACTCCATGACTCGGGTGACGTCGGATCTGGTGGGCCTCGGAGTGGCCCCCGACCGCATCGTTGCCGTCGTCAACCGATCGCCTCGGCATGCTCGCGAACGGGCTCGCCTGGCCTCGGCTCTGGCGGACCTGATCGCCACCGCCAGCAATGTCGTGCCCGCGTGCGTTGTCTTCGTTCCAGAGTTGGGTGTAGAGGGCCACCTACGCGACGGGACGGCATTGCCGGCGGCTCTGGGCAGGCCGCTGATTGGAGCGCTACGCGCCGTCGTCGCCCGCACCCAATCAGGCGGCGCGACCAGAACCGCCGATGAACCGTTAGCGCAACGCATCCAACCCGGATCCATCGGCGTCTGGGCGCAGGCGTGAACTCGCCGACGCGCCCCCTGACCGGCAATCCGCTCGCCGACATCGAGCGCAACGTCCAGGAGCGAGCGGCGCGTGCGGCGCTGGATGTGGCGACGACCGAGGACCGCCACCGCCTGGCTCAGCTGGTTGCCGCCGAGGTTGCCGAGTGGTCGGCCGACTTCGCCCGGGGAAGGCGCCCGTTCGATCTGGCAGAGCCCACCCGGCTGGCTGATCGGGCCATGCGCAACCTGGTCGGCCTCGGCCCCCTGGAGCCGCTGTTGGCCGACGACGACGTGTGGGAAATCATGATCAACGGTCCCGCAGCGGTGTTCGTGAAGCGTCATCACGGCCCCGACGGATATGCCGAGGAGACCTTCCATGACGATGACCACCTGTGGCGCACCCTGACCAAGATCTTCGATGAGGCGGTCGGCTCTCACCGCAAACTGGATCCGGCCGAGGGACTTCAAGACGCCCAACTGGCCACTGGCGCTCGCCTTCACGTAGTGCACGGCGACATTGGCCAAGGAGGCCACCTCCTGGTCAACATCCGCAAGACCGCCCGGTCGCGGTTCTCGTCGTTGGCCGAACTGGTGGCGTGCGACATGCTCGACGAGCGGGCCGCAACGTTTCTCCGGGCGGCGATGGCGACCCGAATGACGGTCATCTTCGCGGGGTCGCCTGGCTCCGGGAAGACAACGCTGATGAGGTGCTGCGCCGCCGAACTCGATCCAGCACTTCGGGTGGTGGTGGCCGAGGAGGTCTTTGAAGCCGACCTCACCTTGCCCAACGTCGCCGCCATGCAGACCCGCCCGGCTCGCCCGGATCGGCCTGCGGTCGATCTACGTCGACTGGTGGCCGGGTTTCTGCGAATGGCCCCCGACGTGGCAATCGTCGGTGAAGTGCGCGACCGCGAGGCGCTACCCCTGCTGATGACGCTGTCGTCGGGTGTGAAGGGCATGACCACCATTCACGCCGGCTCGGCCCGCCAGGGCCTGTCGCGGCTGCGGCTGCTCTGCCAACTGGCCGAAACCGCCGACACGGTGCCCATGGCCGCCCTGAACACCTTGGTGAGCGAATCGGTTGACCTCGTGGTTCACACCACAAGGACGTCGATGGGGCCCCAGGTGAGTGAGATCGTGGCGGTGGAGGACAACCAGAGCGGACCGGACTCGACCGCGTTCACCGTCACCGACCTGTTCGGGCGCCGCGATACCAACTCGGCGTTGCGGTGGAGCGGCCACATGCCACGCCGAGTCGCCCGCCAAATGGCACTGGCTGGGGCCGACGTGCGCCGCCTGTTGGGCGCCGACGATTTCGCCCTCACCGACGCCGCGTGTTCACACCGCAGAGCGGCAGAGATCGATGACCGCGCCGGGCGATGGGCGGGCGTTCGATGATCACAGCTGCGGCAATAGCTCTGGTGGGTACCGGCGGGGTGTACCTGCTAGTGACTGCGGCGGCCCCGAGCCGGCCCCATTGCGTTCACCAGGGTGTCCGCCGCCTGAGCCTGCAGGCGGCTACCTCGCCCAAAGACCTGCTCGTCGCCTCGGGTCTGGCCGCCATCGGCGCCGCGGCGGCGACCGCTGTTGTCTTCGGCGCCCTACTGCCGGCCCTCGGCGTGGGAGTGGCGGCGGCGTGGTGGCCCATCGCCGCGGCCAAGGCACGCGCCCTCACAGCGGCCCAGAGCGCGGCGGCGGGTTGGCCCCGCCTGATCGAGGAGATCGCGCTGCTGGCGGGTTCGCTCGGATACTCGGTGCCCGCGGCGCTGTTCGAGGCCGGGTCCAGTGCCCCCGCCGGCCTGCGGCCGGCCTTCGAGGCAGCGCATCGCCATTGGCTGATGTCCACCGACCTCGAGGCCAGTTTGGCCATCCTCACGTCGATGGTGAATGACCCCACTGCCGATGCGACCTGTGAAACCCTGCTGGTCGCACACGAGGTTGGGGGTAGCGATCTGCCTCGCCGACTTGCGGCCCTGGTCGAGGACCGGACCGACGACCTGGAGGCTCGTCGAGACGTCCAAGCTCGTCAGGCCGGAGCGCGCTTTGCCCGCCGCTTCGTCCTGGTCGTGCCTGCCGGAATGGCCCTGGCCGGCCTTGCCATCGGTGACGGCCGAGCGGCCTACGCCACACCCGGCGGCCAGGTGGCGGCGTCGGCCGGGGTTGCGATGGTGGTTGCGTGCTGGATCTGGTCGGGACGCATCATGGCGCCACCCCGCCCGGCCCGGATGTTCGGTGCTTAGGGCCATCGCGGGCTACGGGCTCGCATTGTGGATCGGGGCCACCCTGGTCCTTTCGGCCTCGGCGCGATTGCGGCGGCGCAGCCTCTCGGCCCGGCTCCACGGCCACGTGGTGCCGGCCGTGGGTACCTCTCACGAACTCGAAGGTTTGGCGAAGAGGCATGGGCCGCAGCACGGACCGCTCGCCACCCTCGTCGATTCCTTCGAACCGGTAGCGGCCTGGCTGGCTCGCCACTGTGGCATCGCCGAACCACCGGGGCGGCGGTTGGCCCGCCTCGGCCTTGGGTCCGACACCACCAGGTTTCGCCTGTCTCAGCTATCTGGTGGCCTGGGGACTCTGATCGCCGGTGCGGCGTTGGCTGCGACCGTCGGCCTGGGACCGTTTGGATCCGTCCTGGCGATGGCCGGCGGACCGGTCATCGCCGTCCTGGTACTTGAAAGTCGGCTTAGCACCCGGTCACGCCGGTGGCAGCGACAGGTGGAACGCGAGCTGCCGGTAATCGCCGAACAGATGGCCATGTTGGTGTCGGCTGGCTATTCCACCGGAGCGGCCCTGTCTCGCTTGGCCACCCGAGGCCGGGGCGTGGTCCCGAGATCCCTGGTGACCATCGGGGCCAGAGTGAACCAGGGTCTTAGTGAATCCGACGCATTAACCGAGTGGGCCTCCCTGGCCGACGTCGATGCGGCTCACCGGCTGGCCCGGGTATTGGCTCGCGGCGCCGAAACGCCTGACTTGGGACGACTCCTGTCGGCTGAGGCCCGGGCCATTCGACGCGAGCTGGCCCGCCGGTCGGTGGCCGACGCCGAGCGACGTAATCAAGCCGTTTGGATCCCGGTGACGGTGGCGGCGCTGGTTCCGGGCGTCATTTTTCTGGCCGTGCCTTTCCTGAACGCCCTTCGCGCATTCGCAGCTCCCTGACCTTAAACCCGAGTACCGCTGCCGACGGCCGTCGGCGCTGAACGAATAGGAGCTAAGAAAATGACAACCATCCGGCCGGCCTATCTCACCATCCTCGCGTGGGCTAAAGCCATCCACGGCTCGGTCGTCGGGGCCTTCGACCGATTGACCGCTTCGGGCCGATTGGCACCAGCGAACCAGGCCGGCGAGGGCGTGATCTCCACCGGAATCGCAGTGTTGATAATGGCGGCTTTGGGTGCCCTCATGTGGGCGGGCTTCCAAGACCTGTGGCAAAGCGCCAGCACTCAGACCGCGGATCAGATCTCCCAGATCGGCCGGTGAAACCCGTACTTCGCCGGAGCATCGATGAGCGCGGCAACGGCCTGGTGGGTACGGCGCTCGGTTGCGCGGTTTTCGTGGCCTTTCTCCTGCTGGCGATCCAAGCCATCCTGGGTCTATACGCCACCAGCGTGATCACCGCAGTCACGACTGATGCGGCCACCCGGGTGGCCAATTCCGCCGGTGACCCCGGCGCCCGGGTCGCTGCGGAAGCCGAAGCGCGCCGCATGCTGGGCCGAGCGGGCGAAGGCGCCACGTTTGAGTGGGCCACCAGCTCGAATGACGGGTGGCTCGGCGGGCCGCCGAGCTCTCGCAACGGGACTCTCGGCAGCTCTGCCACCGTCGACAGCTCTGCGACCACAGACGACTCGGTAGCGCTGACCGTGAGCGTTGCCTTGCCGAAGTTCTTCAGGGGATTCGCCCCCGGCGGCGAGGTCGGCCGGATCTCGCGGACAGCGCGGGTGGCGATCGAACAATTTCGATGACCACCAATGCCGGGTGTCGCCGTCGGCTGGAGAACCAAGGTGGCCAGGCAGGAGCCGAAATCCTGGCGCTAGGGGTTCTGGTATTCGTGGTCGGAACGTTGTTCGTCGCCAACGCCTGGGCCGTGGTGGATGCCAAGTTCGCCGCTGCCGGAGCCGCCCGTGAGGCCACCCGGGCCTACGTCACCGCTCCTGAGGGCTCCGACTCGCTGGCATATGCCGAGGCGATGGCCCGAGCCAGCCTCATGTCCGGAGGGCGCTCGGTCGACCGCTTCGAACTCCGCCTAAGCGGCGCTCGTCAACGGTGCGGCACCGTCACCTTCGAAGTTCGATACCGGATCGCGACCGTGCCCATCGGAGGCCTAGGAGGCTGGCAGCCGACGGCGGCGGTGGCAACTTCAACAGCGACAGTCGACCCGTACCGAGACGGGATCGCCAATGGGCCAGCCGGATGCCCCAGATAGTGGATTGTCGCGCCGAGCAACCAGAGAGCGAAGAGCGCGCCAGGCGCGAGAACGGGAGCGCGCTGTTGCTGTTCCCGGCTGGCATTTTGATCATGGTGGTCCTGGCCGCCATCGCCGTGGATCTTTCGGCCACCTTTCTGGCCCAGCGAGAACTACGCGACGCCACCGCGGCAGCCGCCAACGACGCCGCCTCAGCCCTGGCCTCGGGTTCCTTCTATACCGCCAACCAGGTGGCGTTGGACTCCCAGGCGGTGGAGTCCGTGGCCCGGCATCGGGTCGCCCAGTCACTCGATGTGCGTCGCCACCTCGACGTCGCAGTGACGGTCCGCCTCCTGCCCGCGACTCCGAGTGACTGCCGACCGACGGTGGTGGTAGAGGCCACTGCCCGGGTCCGCCCCATCTTCGCCGGGGCCGTCGAAGCCCCTGCCGGGCCCAGCGACATAGCCGCCCGATCGGCGGCGCAAGCCCACAGCGGTCCCGCCCGATGCGGTTGAATGATCAGACATTCTGGGGCCGAGCAATGCTGAAATAACTTGAAATACTGTGATAGTGCTTTACAGTGCCAGGCATGGACCCCCCCGAAGCGCGTGACCCGGCCACCTCAACCGATCCGGCGGATGCCGGACCCGCTCCGACGATGCCCGATGTCGGGCTTGACCCGACGATGCCCGACCTCGAGGGGCGCCGGCAGGCCTGGGCCGCCCGAAAGGTCAGTCGGAGTTGGCGGCGCCGGCGGCACACCGTTCCCGCCGGTTTGGTCGGCGGCGCTGCCGTCGGTGCCGGAATCTGGATGGTCATCGCTCCCCCGCCGCCGGGATTGACCCCCTACCAAGACGGGGCGGAAAGAGCTCCCACGAGGGCGGCGGCAGTACACGCTGACGAGGCTCCCAAACTTGATCCCCCGCCCACACGCCTCGCCCCTGCGGCTGCAAGCCCCGCATCCACGCCTCTCCGAGACTGCCCACACCTCGGCAACGCCATCCTCAGCGCCGATGTGAACGAGGATGGGTGTTCGGAGTCGGTCCGGTTCTCCGCCGGAACAGTGGAGGCCGGCGATCGGAAATGGGCAGTCGGTGCCAGCGGCGATCAGGTGGCGGTCGGCGACTGGTGGTGCAACGGCCTTCGCACGCTGGCTCTGCTGCATCCCCCAAGCGGCAATGTGTTCGTGTTTCCTCATTGGCCCAAGGCCGGCGACTCCTTCACTGCCACGGCCCTGGCCACTGTGGCCGACGGTCGAACGCTACGCACCGCGGATGTCGATCGCGACGGCTGTCACGAACTGGCCGTCGACCGCCAAAACGGCAGCACCGCAGTGCTGGTCGCCTCCGAAATGTCGCCGTCGGACCGGGACTCTCAGCCATGAGAACCCGGCTGAGCGCAGCTGCGTCACTCGTGGCCATGCTGATGGCAACTGGTGCGGTTCTCCACCTCAGTGGGCGGGAGGCGCTGGTCGGACCTGCCCTCACCAGTCCTCAGGAATGGAGCAGGTGGTTTGGGCACACGAACCCCGTGTCGGTCGCCTTCACGATCGTGCGCCTGGTCGCGAGTGGCCTGTGGTGGTACCTGGGCGTGGTGAGCATCGCCCGGCTGGGCGCCGGCCTGCTTCCGGGCCGGCGGGCTGTCGCAACCATCGACCGGTTCGCCATCCCGCCTTTGCGGCGCCTCCTGGTCACCGTGGCCACGGGCGTGTCGCTCAGCCTGCCGGGCCCGGCACTGGCCCAAGTCCCGACTACGCAAGCACCCGAACGGGCCACTCTCACCATGCGCAGCCTCCCGGCCACTGCGGAGACCGGCGCCCGGGTTACGACCGAGGGGACTCCACCTGAATCGACCAAGGTCGCTCCCAGCAGCGGCGGCGAGGGCGTAGCAAGGGCGACCCAAGAAACCGCCGCAGCGCCGGGGACATGGACCGTTGTTGCCGGGGAATCGTTTTGGTCTCGGGCCGAACAGGCTGCGTCGACCACGGTCGAGGGCCGGGGCCCTCGCCACCCCAGTGACACCGAAATCGGCGACTATTGGATCGCGCTCATCGAAGCGAACCGGTCCCGCCTAGCCGACCCCTCTAACCCCGACCTGATCTTCCCGGGCCAGTCCTTCGTCCTGCCTTAGAGGCGACAGAACGAAGAGCTCAGGTTGGGGTGAGGCGCAGGCGGACCCGGTCCAGGCGTTCCAGCAGCGAGTCCGAGTCGGTGCCGAAGAGGCCCGCCATGGCCCGGATGTCGTCGCCCCGAATGGTGAGAACGCGCCCGTTGAAGTCTTGGCGCTGTACCTGAATGCTGGCCAAGTAGCGCTGCACCATGGCTAACTGATGGTCGTTGCCCATGTCTCCGAAACGCGACAGGTCAAAGGTGACCTTTCCGGCCCGGACCGCCTGGCGTCGCGCAGAGGGATCGGATCCGTTGGTGGGGCCATTTGAAGATGCCGGTTGTCCATCAGCCGCATTTTCATCGGGCGGCAGCAACTGATCGACGGGCACGCTGTAGAAACCGGCCAGGCGCTGAAGCCGAGGCACCGAGATGACCCGCTCCCCCCGCTCGTAGGCTCCCAGAACCGAGGCCTTGAACTCGGCCGCGGAACTGGCCTCCACCTCCTGGAGTGAGAGCTTCTTTTGACGTCGTATCGAACGTAAACGCTGGCCAACCCGGCGGGCATAAACCTGTGCCGGGCCGGCCAGCTCGGTGTCGTGCCCCAAGCCGCGCCCCCCTCGTGACCGCCGGTCGGCTCGGACGCTAGTTGGGGTTCCACTCCTTCGGCAATCCTCATGGCGACGGGCACCCGGGTCCTTCGGACCACGCCCCTCGCGTGCGGCGGGGGCCCCTGCCCCGCCGGGCAATCCTCATGGCGACGGGCACCCGGGTCCTTCGGACCACGCCC
>Ga0187894_10003570_pt1 | contig 17305 bp, 13 predicted proteins | sample GBC1701081metaG_FD_136650 | JGI IMG/M metagenome (GOLD analysis project Ga0187894, IMG submission 136650) | White microbial mat communities from a lava cave in the Kipuka Kanohina Cave System on the Island of Hawaii, USA - GBC170108-1 metaG ...
CAGCCCTATGCGCCACGCGACCCCTTTGCCGAGCGCATTCGCTCCGCAGGGTTCACCGAGGAAAACCTGCTCCTCTACCTGTGCCTCAATGAAGTGACCCATCGCTTCGCCTACTTCAAGCACTTTCTTGACGTCGAAGCTCAGCTTCGCCGTTGCAGTGGCGCCATGCAGTGGGAGCAATTTTTGGCCGCTGCTCTGGAGCTGGACGTTGTTCCCGGGATATTCCATGCGCTGGACCTGTGCGTTCGCTTCGCCGGCGCTCCCGTTCCGGATGCCGTCCTGCGGGCGCTGGCGCCTTGTGCCTCGGAGGCAACGCGCTTCCGCCGCCGAGTTGGCGCCACACTGCAGGAATTCCTGGCGCGAGGGCCGCTCCGGGACGGTCCGGGGGGTGCACGGGTCACATTGCTCTGCATGAACCCTGGGGCCGTGCGGCGACAGGCCCTCTGGCGGATGCTGGTGCCCCCCGAATCCTATCTCCGCCAGGAGCTCTCCGCAGACCCGCGCGAGCCGCTCCTGAAACTGCGCGTGCGGCGGTGGCTGCGGAAGCTGCGGACCGCTCCCGGGCCTATCGCTGCCGCCGGCACCTGGAGCTTGTTGGAGAAGCAATAAATCCCCCAAAGAGTTACCCCGCTATCTCTTAGGAACACCGCGCAGGAACGCGGTTGACCGCAATTTCCACGGCTAGGCACACTGTTTGCCGGGGCAATCCATTCGGGCTCTGTCAGGCACGAATCCCCGTTCGTGCCGGCGAACCTCGTAGGCGCGGGGTTCGGGAGGCTTGTGTAACTTGTCACACGCACCTGGGACGTGTGTGCTTCCTATTTGTATCGGGCGATACGCCCTTGCGCTGCACTTCTCCGAAGCCGCGCTTCGCGAGAGGGCCAGGGAGCGCTACGCCGCCTTTGAGCACACCTCGGAAAATGGCTTCCCTGTCTATCTGAACCGCCCGCGGCCGCAGCCGCAGGCCCGGGCGGAATTCGCATTTTCCATGAATGGATTCGCCCTCGAGTTGCAGTCCTCCTTCGCGGAGTGTTCCGGCGTGCAGAACGAGTATGCCCTGGATTCGCTGCTGCGCGTGTTGCTCTCCGTGAAGCTGCTGCCGGAGCCGGGTTTCCTGATTCACGCCGCGACCATCGCCCGCGACGGACGCAGCCACGTCTTCATGGGCCGCTCCGGCGCGGGAAAGAGCACCGTGGCCCGCAACGCTCCCGCGGGCGCCGCCCTGACGGACGAAATTTCCCTGGTGCGCCGGATTGACGGCGTATGGCACGCGCACGGAACGCCGTTCTGGGGAGAATTCCGCGCCGGCAACCAGAACAAATCGCTGCCGCTGGCGGGGATCTACTCCCTGGTGCAGGCCCCGCGCAACTGCGCCCGGCCGCTGGCCACGCGCGATGCTCTGCGCGAGTTGCTGCCGAACGTGCTGTTCTTCAGCACGCATCGCAGGCACCGTGACGCGCTGCTGCGCGTCACCTCGGAAATCGCCGCGCAGGTTCCGTTCTTCCGCCTGGAATTCACACGCGACATTTCCTTCTGGGAGGCGATTGCCCGATGAGCGCTCATCACGCTGCCGCCGTTGACGTTCGCCCGCTGCAGAACCCGCTGGCTGCCTGGCGAGAGCTGGAGGGTCAGGTGGTGATCATGTCTCCCGAAGACAGCGTGCTGCATGAGCTGAACGAAACCGCCAGCTTCATCTGGAAGCGCGCCAACGGCGAACGCTGCATTGAAGAAATCGCCAGCGAGCTCTCCGCGGAGTTTGAAGTGGACCAGGCCACGGCCCTGCTGGACACGCAAGCTCTGCTCTCTGAACTCTTCGCCAAGCGCCTGCTGGCCGATGCCGGGTGGACCCGTGGCTAGCAGCGTAATGGCGCGCCTGGTGAGCAAGTCGCTGCAGCGCAGCGTGCCGCTCAACGTGCACCTGGACGTCACCTATCGCTGCAACGAGCGTTGCGTGCACTGCTACCTGGATCATCGCGACCACGGCGAAATGACCACCGCAGAAATAAAGCGCGTGCTGGAAGAGCTGGCGCAGGCCGGAGCCTTCTTTCTGACGGTGAGCGGCGGCGAGATTTTTCTCCGTCCGGACCTTTCCGAACTGCTGGCGCACGCGCGCGCGTTGCGCTTCGACATCTCGCTGAAGACGAATGCCCTGCTGGTGGATGAGGCGCGGGCGCGGGAGCTGAAGGCGGTGGGCGTGCGGCGCGTGCAGGTGAGCCTGTACAGCGCGGACCCTCAGATTCATGATGCCGTCACCAAGATACCCGGATCGCTCGAGCGCACCCTGCGTGGGATCCACCTCCTGCAGCAGCAGGGGTTGCTGGTGAAGCTCTCCTGCCCGCTGATGCGGCAGAACGTCCACGCCTACAAAGGCGTCCAGGCGCTGGCCGATGCCCTCGGCGTCACCTACACGCTGGACCCCACGATTACTCCCATGCTGGACGGCGATCGCAGCGTCGTGGACAGCCGGGTGGATTCCAGCGAGCTGCTCGCAGTATTTGAGGATCCCGTCTTCAACAAGCGCCTGGACCCGCGCGCGGCCCCGGAGCAAGCCAAGCCGCTTGCCGCCGAGGCGCCGCACCACGCCGGCGCAGGCTTGGCGCGGGCCTTCGACAACATCCCCTGCAGCGCCGGACAGAACAACGTGTACATCTCGCCCTACGGCGACGTGTACCCGTGCGTGCAGATGCCGCTGGCCACCGGCAATCTGCGGAAGCAGTCGTTCCGGGAAATCTGGTACGGGTCGCCACAGATGCGCCGCGTGCGTGATTCGCGCGAAAGCATGGTGCAAATCTGCGGCGGCTGCGAAATCAAGCAGTACTGCCAGCGCTGCCCGGGCCTGGCGCAGATGGAAGACGGCGACATGATGGGACCCTCCTGGCGCGCATGCGAATTGGCGGAACTCTCCGCGCGCGTCGCGGGCATCGAGAATCCAGTGAGTGCGTATCGCCAACTTTGGGACGAAGGAAAGATCGCGGGGAAGCGGGCGCCGGCCGTGGGCGGTCTGGTCACGATCGCTCCGCTGGCTGCCGCACAAGGGTAAGGAGCATGGCTATGGAAACCAAGGAAATGCAGGGCAGCAACCGGCCGGGCGAGCAGCGCCGCAAACCCTACGTCACGCCGGCGTGCCAGTCCGAGCCGATCTTCGAAGTCACCGCGCTGGCCTGCGGCAAGGTTCCCGGGCAGAGCGCGTTGTGCAACGGCGTACCGAGCGCGTCCTGATCTTCCGCGCCGGCCGCCCCGCATCCGGCGGAGGCGGCGCATTGGCGCGCGATTGCGAGTTTGTTGTGAGGGAGTTGACATGATCGCAGATGCAAAAAGCCGCAAAGAAGAGCTGATGCGCACCTTGCTGGTGGCGCTGGTGGTGACGCTGCTGGCCGCGGCCGCAGCGCTCGGACAGAAGAAAGATGCCGCCGCGGACGTCGAGCGCAACTTCGGCCGCAAGGATTCAGCGAAATCAGCCGTGTTTTTCTGCGATGTGCTGACCACCGAGTGCCGCACCGACGCGGCGAGCTTTCGCTTGAAGCAATCGCGCGATCTCTTTGTGTACGTCACCTGGCCGGGCGTGACCGGCGACCACGTCCAGACCGTTGAGTTCTATCTCCCTGACGGCAGCCTCTACGGCAGGCAGGACACGCCGTTTCGTGTCGGCTTGAAGGGCAGCCGGGCGGTTCAAGCGCCCGGCGCGAACGTCTCCGGGCGCTACCTGACCTCCAGCCGCAACGTGGCCACGGTCATCACGCCGCTGGCGATTGAAGGAACCTACATCACGCAACGCAGCCTGACGGGAAAGTGGAGCGTGCGCGTGCTGCTCGATGGCAAGGCGGCGAACGCAGCGCAGTTCACTTTGCAGCCTTCCGCAGAGGCGAAGCCGGCGGAGAAAGCTGCCGCGCCGGAGACGCCGAAGAAAGAACTTCCGAGAGCCAAGGAAAGTCCGAAGACCCGTGACTAAAGCTCCTGGCACGGGTTCATGAGCCCTGAGGATTCTCGCAAGCGGTGAACGGATAGGGAGGTTGACGTGAAATCCTGGATGAGTGTCCGCATGATGGTCAGCGCCGCGCTGGTGGCCGTGCTGGCGGCTCCGCCTGCTTTGCGGGCCGACGAGGTCTTCACGCTCACGGCAACCAAGGACGCTACGGTGGATCTGGCGCTGCCCACCACCAATGATGGCGCCAGCGCGATTCTCCGCGCGCTCAGCCAGTCCGCCGGCAATAGGCGCAACCTGGTGCAGTTTGACCTCACCGGCCTGGACAACACTGCCGCAGCAAAGACCTCCACACTGCGCATGAATATGTCCACGGCTCCGCAGGCTTCGCGCAACGAAGCGGTGCATGTGGTGACCGGTGCGACGCAATGGACCGAAGGTGGCGTTACGTGGAACACGCGCGATGGCGCCACGGCATGGACCACCGCCGGCGGTGACTTCAACGCAACCGCCGCCGCGTCCACGGCGACCGGAACCACTCCGGCCGCGCTCTCCTGGAACGTCCGCACCGACGGCACGATCTCCAATATTCCGCAGACGTGGCTGACGACACCGGCGCAAAACCTGGGGCTGGTGGTCAAGGACGCCACGGAGGATGACGTGCCGCGCGCCGTCATCAAACAGGTGCTCTCCGGCACAAGCGCTGTTTGCGTCACTCCGCCCAACCCCTGCACGACAAACATTGCGCTCGCTCCCGTCGTGGATCCCGCGCGCTCGTTTCTGATCTTCGGCATTCGGAACGTACCGACGGCAAATGTCGCCTCCACAGAGATTACCGGTGAGATTACCGCCGGGAACAACATTCGATTCACCCGTGCCGGGGACAACGTCGCCGTCAACGTGGACTGGTTTGTGGTCGAATACCTGCAAGGCGTGCAGGTGGTGCGCGGAACGGTAACCGCCACGCCGGCTTCGCGCGCGGTAGCGCTGCCGGCGCCTCCCACCGGCGTTTCCAGCACCTCCCAGATGTTCGCGCTGGTCTCCATGCGCACCTCCGCTGCTGACGCAACCTTCAACCGTGACAACACCGTGGTGGGGGAAATCACAACGACAACCAATCTCAACCTGAACGTCGGCGTGGCCAACGCCGGGTACTCCATCCACTATCAGGTGGTTTACTTCCAGAACTCCGCAGACATCACCGTACAGCGCGGCAACAACTCGATGACCACAGGCACCACGGCCACTTCCGTCCTGGGAACTCCCGTGGATCCCGCCAAGAGCTTCATTCTCGCCTCGCTGCGCAGCACGAACGCGACCTTTGCCGGCAACGATACCGGTGCGAGGATGGTCTCCGCCGAGTTTTCCGGCTGTACCACCACGTGTACTGACGTGCAGTTTGCCCGCGACATCGCCGGCAGCCCGGATACCATCACCCAGCTCCACTATCAAGTGGTTACGCTGAACGACGGATCCACGGCCCAGCGCGGGCTGCAGGCTTTCACCGGGAACCCCATCCAGACGGACTTGACGGCGGGAATCACTTCTGTTGATACCACTCGGTCCTTTGCCTTCGCGTCCACGCAGGGAATCTCCGGACAGGGCTCTGGGCGTACCTCCTGGGCCACCAGCCAGCAGCCTTCCACTTCTGGATTTGGGTTCACGTTCACGTCGGGCACGCAATTGCGCATTCGTCGTAACACGCCGACCGTGGCCGCCGCCACGCGCAGCGCGGAAGTAGCCTGGCACGTGGTCGAGGCTAACAACGTGTTGCGAAATGAGGTTCAATACTCTTCTCGCGAGGACGGGACGGCCGCCAACCGCCCGCAACTTGACGTAAGCCTGCTGCGTAACGTAACGCCCTCACCGGCCACGGCGGGCATCTCCGAAGTCACCCTGAACTGGGCCATGCCCAGCGGCAGTACCGGCGCCAACTACGACGGCCTGCTCGCCTCGCGCCGCCAGGGCGGCACACCCACGTTTGCTCCTGCGGATGGCACGCCGTACACCGTGGGCCAGGTTTTCGGTCTGGACACGGTCGCGGCGAATACGAGCGCGTTCGGCAACACCAGCGCCCTTGATGAGAACGGGCCGGACAACGTAATCGCCCCGGGCACCTCCTACACTTACCGGCTGCATACGCACGACGCGGCGACCATTACGGGTGCGGCCACCGCGGCTCCGCCGCACTATGCTCCCGGCGTGGACGTTTCCGTGACCACCGACGTCCCCGGGCCGCTGACAAAGAATTGGAGCTACAAGACCGCGGCCACCGCGCTCTCCGCTCCGAGTTTTATCTTTCAGTCGAATACGCTGCTGACCGCTTCCAACGACCTCAAGCTGCACAGCATGGACGCGACCACCGGCATGCGCAGGTACCAGCCGGGCGCAGCGCCGCTCTTTCCCGGCATTACTGCGGGCATCGTGCAGACGCGCGCTCCGGTGATTCCGCAGGCCTTCCTGGCTGCCGCCGTGGACTGCGACCCGAGCACCATCGGCGTGCAGTTGTGCGACAAGACCTTCGTCGGCGACTCAGCCGGTTTCGTGTACGCGTTTGACCCGGCCACCGGGCGCCAGTTGTGGTCCACGCAGGTGACCACCACCGGCGGAGTCTTCGGAGCCGCCGCCGTGCAATTGAACTTTGCCTCGAACGCGGGGTTCACGCCTGCCTGCGCGCCGTGCGACTTGGTGGTGGTCGGTACCCGCAACACCGCCGATCCGACGAACAACAAGGTCATCGCGCTCGACGCCGCCAACGGCAGCATCATGTGGACGTTCGACCCCATGACTGACTTCGGCATCCCCATGGACATCGTCGTTTCCACGCCGATGGTGGACTACACCAACAACTTCGTTTACATCACATCCCTCTCCAACGGCGACACGCAACCCAGCCTGTGGAAGCTGGAGAGTTCCACGGGCGCGCTGGATGACCTGGCATCGCTGGGCGACATATCCGGCTCCCCCAACCCCAGCGGGACCAGCACAGCGCTTTACGTGGTGAACGACCTGGGTGTGCTGCACGCCGTGCGCACGGACGTCGGCGGCTGCGTCACCTCTTCGCCGGCCATGGGTGCGCCGGTGGGCTCGCCGGCGCCCAGTGTGCAGGGCCCGCAGGATGAAGACATCTATTTCGCGACCGCGACCACGATTCACAAGTTCCATTTCACGCTGGTGCGCGGCTCTTGCGGCGCTGACGTCCTGACAGACTTGAACGGCAGCGGCTGGACGGACCCCTCGCTGACCAACCCTTCAGGTGTGGTTCTGATTCCGACGCCGCTGGTGCCCAGCGCGCAGATTTACATCGGTGACGGCCTGGGCCACCTGCTCCGGATTGATGCCGCCACCGGCGCCACGGCCGGCTCACGCGACGTCGAGCTGGGACAGGTCATCAGTGAACCCGGGATTGATTTCTTCGGCGGCAGAATCTTTGTAGGAGTGGCCACCGGACGCATCTACTCCTTCAATTTCTTCTAAGGGGAAGTCCAGCTCTCTCAAGGGGCGTCCGCTGATGCGGGCGCCCTTTTTGTTTGTGCTACCCTGCACCAGATGGACGAGCGCCGACAACAAGGGCGAATCGAATTGCTGCAGGAATCGCTGCGCAAGAACGGCGAGGCCCGCATTCGCGTCCATGGGGGCAGCATGTGGCCGTGGCTGCGCCCCGGAGATGAGCTGCTGATTCGCACCGCGGAGTTTGCCCGCCTGGCTCCAGGGGAAATCGTCCTGTTTTCACGTGAGGGACGCTTGTTTGCTCACCGGGCGCTGCGGCGCGTTCGCGATACCACGAGCGGCCGAATGCAACTGCTCACCAAAGGCGATACGCTGCCGGTGGCCGACGCGCCGGTCAGCGAGGCAGAGGTGCTGGGACGCGTTTCCGGCGTCCGCCGCGGAGGTCGGGAGTTCTCGCTGGATACGCTGCCGCGCGTCGCGCTCGGCCGGGTCTGCGCCCTCCTCACGCAGACCAGCCGCGTGTGGTATCCGCTGGCGCGCAGCCTCAAGCGCCGCCGGTAACGCCGCGCTCCGCTGGCGCCCTGCCCGCGGCGCTGCACGATTCTCCTGTATCATGCGCGCCAGGGGATCCCATGAATCGTACTCTCCGCGCCATGCCGCTGATTGCCCTCCTGGCGTCGCTCTGCCTGCAGGCGCAGACACCGCCACAAAAGCGCGCCATGACCGTGGACGACGTTTTCGCCCTCAAACAGGTGAGTGACCCACAGATTTCTCCCGATGGAAAATCCGTCGTGTATGTAGTTTCGGTGGTGGATGCCGGCCGCAATCGCCGCGACACCGACCTGTGGCTGGTAAAGGCCGATGGCGAAGGCGCTGCGCCTCGCCAGATCACGTTCAACGCGGGCCGTGACTTTTCGCCGCGCTGGTCGCCCGATGGCAAGCGTATCGCTTTCCTGCGCACGCGTCCTGAATCCGGCGAGAATTCCCCGCAAATCTGGCTGATGGACTTCCCGGGTGGCGAAGCACGCCGTCTTACCAATGAATCGGGAATCGGCTCGCTCGAATGGTCGCAGGACGGCTCGGCGCTGTACTTTCTGGCGGAAGAGCCGCGTGCCATTCCGGGCAGCGGGCCGAACCAGATGGTCACGCAGAGCCGGATCATGCCCATCGTCGAGGATGAGAACCGCCCGCGCACCCAGTTGGTTCGCCTGGAACTGCCGGGCGGGGCAAAGGCGCAGGTGACGCGCGGGGCGTTCAGCGTCAGTGAATTCTCGCTGTCGCCTGATGAAACGGCAGTTGTTTTCGAGGCGGCTCCAACCTCTTATTTCAATGATTCGCCCAAGTCCGAAATCTACCTGCTCTCTCTGAACGCAAAAGACGCGCAGCCGAGACAGCTCACGAAAAACGCGTGGTCCGAGCGGGGCTTCGCCTGGCGGCCCGACGGCAGCGGCTTCATTTTCCTGGCCGGCGCGGACGAGGAATTCAAGAGCCGCTCGCTGCAGGAGGACCTTTTCTTCTATTCCCTGAAGGAAGGACGCGTCGAAGCGCAGTCGCTGGGCAGTGCGGCACGAAGCAGCACGGGCTATCCCGGGCCGGTGACGCAGGCCGAGTGGTTCGACCCCAACACGCTGTTGCTGGTGGTTGCGCACGGGACAAATCAAGACGTGCGCCTGTACGACTACCCATCGCAAAGTCTCTTTCCCGTGACTCGCGGCGGAGGCGTTTCCTCCAGCGTTTCGCTGAGCCGTTCGGGGGATCGCATCGCGTTCCTGCGCGAAACGCCGGAACGCGCCGCGGACGTCTGGGTTTCGGACATTCCTCCTTTCCAGGAGCCGCGCGCGGTCACCGGGCACAATCTGTTTGTTCGCGAGCTGGCCCTGGCGACGTTCGAGGTGGTGCGCTGGAAGGCGTCGGACGGAGTGGAAGTGGAAGGAATCCTCTACACGCCGGAGGGCAAAGGCCCGTGGCCGCTGGTGACCAACATTCACGGCGGCCCGGCTTCCGCCCAGATGGCCGGATTCTACGCTTCGCACGGCTCCTATCCGCATGTTCTTGCCGGGCAGGGCGTGGCCACGCTCTATCCCAACTATCGCGGCTCCACCAACTACGGCACAGCGTTCGTGATGCGCAGCGTCGGCGACCGCAACGGACGCGACGCGCTGGACATCGAAGAAGGAATTGACGCCATGGTGCAACGCGGCGTGGCTGACCCGAAGCGGCTGGCGGTGATGGGCTGGTCTGCCGGAGGCGTGCTGACCAACTGGCTGGTCACCCGCTCGGCGCGCTTTCGCGCGGCCATCAGCGGCGCGGGGACTTCGGCGTGGATTTTCCAGTACTTCCTCTCCGACTACACCTTCGGCAGCGACACATACTTCAATGGCACGCCCTGGGAGAAAGACGAACTCTACTGGGAGCGCTCGCCGCTGCGACTTGCCCCTCGGGTGAAGACGCCCGTGCTGATTCACGCTGGAACAAATGACGAGCGCGTACCCATCGCCCACTCCCGCGCCTGGTTTCGCGCCCTGCGCGCCAACGGTGTCACCACCCGGATGGTCAGCTATCCGGGCGAGCCGCACGGCTTGCAGCTTCCCAGCAGCCAGCGCCGCAAACTGGAGGAGGACCTGGCGTGGCTGAGCAAGTACCTGCTTGCGCCCTAGCCGGGGTGGCCCCTTGGAGTGGATTGACACCTGTTTTCGTTGAGCGTAACGTGCGTCCAACCGATGCGCGGTAGTGCCTGGAGGAACCATGGATTCTCACGTGAAGGTGGTGGCGTGGATTTACATCGTCCTGGGTTTTCTCGGAGTCCTGTGTGCACTGGGAATGTTGCTGCTCTTTGGCGGGATCGCCGGGATTGTCGGACAATCGGCGTCAGACGCTGATGCGCGCACCGCGGTTCCGGTGCTCGGCCTGATTGGCGCCATTGCGTTCTTTGCGCTGGCCGTCGTTTCGCTGCCCAGCATCCTCGTGGGATGGGGTCTTTTGGGTTACAAGGAGTGGGCGCGCATCCTGGGAATCATCCTGGGCGCGCTGCACCTTCTGGGCTTCCCCATTGGAACGGCCATCGGCATTTACACGCTATGGACGCTGCTCAACCAGCAGACCATTCCGCTGTTCCAGCAGCGGCCGCCCGTGGTGCCGCAGCCGCAGGTATGAGCAAACTGGCCAGTTCATGCCTGCGTTTTCTCTGTGCATTCGCGGCAATCCTCGCTTTTGCCTGTGCCACGCCGCAATCCCGGCCGGTTCGGGTGTTGCTCGAGACCGAACTCGGGCCGATTGAAATCGAACTTGATTCCGTTCACGCTCCTGCCACCACGGCAAACTTCTTGAAATATGTGGATGGCGGCTTCTACAGCGGCGGCATGTTCCATCGCACCGTGACGCGCAATCCCGACAATCAGCCGCAGAACACCGTGAAGATCGAAGTGATTCAGGGCGGCATCAACCCGGCGCGCAAGGAGGCAGACGGCCCGCCCATCGCCCTCGAACGCACCAACAAGACGGGAATTCTGCACAAGGATGGCGCCATTTCCATGGCCCGCGCCGAAGCGGATACGGCGACTTCTGATTTCTTCATCTGCATCGGCGATCAGCCTGAGCTCGATTTTGGCGGGAAGCGCAATCCCGATGGCCAGGGCTTCGCAGCGTTCGGCCGCGTGGTTCGCGGCATGGATGTGGTGCGCAAGATCCACCGCTCTCCGGCCGCGGCACAGCGGCTTACGCCGCCGATCAGAATCACGTCTGCCCGGCGCCTGTAGGGCTGCGGCGTCCGGCGCTGTTTGCAGATTCGTTCCCTTGGTCAAGAGCAATCCCCAATCACGTGTAACTCCCGTGCTAACATTTTTGGGCCTTGACACTGGAACCTTCACTGTCGCTACCTCGGACCAGCCCGATGCAGCAAGTGGGACGATACGAACTACTGGAAGAGCTGGGCCGCGGCGCCATGGGTACCGTCTATCGCGGCCGCGATCCGGTGATTGACCGCGCCGTGGCGGTGAAGACTATCCGCATGGACCGCTTCTCCCCCGGGGAAGAAGAGGGCTACAAGAAGCGCTTTTTCCGCGAAGCGCAAGCCGCAGGGAGGCTCTCCCATCCCGGCGTGGTCACCGTGCACGACGTGGGCGTGGATGAGGGCGCGCGCACGCCGTACATCGTGATGGAATACGTCGAAGGGCGCACCCTGGAAAGCCTGCTGGATGATCCCGATATTCCCCTGCCGCTCGACCAGCGCCTGGAAATCCTGCAGCAGGTGGCCGAAGCGCTGGATTACGCGCATACCCAGGGCATCGTCCATCGGGACGTCAAACCGGCGAACATCCTCGTCACCCAGCGCGGTGTGGCCAAAGTCACCGATTTCGGCGTGGCCCGCATGCGCCAGTCTCAAGCCACAACCAGCGAGTTCGTGGGCACGCCCTCGTATATGTCTCCGGAGCAGGTTCGCGGCATGCGTGTGGATGGCCGCGCTGATCTTTTCGCGTTGGGCGTAATCCTCTATCGTGCGCTGACCAACGAATTGCCGTTCACCGGCGACCTGGCCGAATTGGTGAACCAGATTGCCACCGACCAGCCGGTTGCGGCCACGCAGAAGAACCGCTCGCTGAGCGCCGATTTCGATCAGGTGCTGGCGCGGGCGCTGGCCAAAGATGCCGACGACCGTTACCAGCACGGGCGCGAATTCGCCGCGGATCTAGAGGACCTTCGCGAGGGCCGCGCGCCGCGCTCCCTGCAGGCCGATACGCAGGAAGAGCCACCGCCGGCCACCGTGGAAACCGCGGTTCCGCCGGCGGAGGCCACTGTGCCGCTGGCTGGCGATGAGTCGGAGCCGGTGGAACTCATTCCCCGGACGGCGCCGGTGTTGCCCAAGTTGCGCCGCCGTCCGCCGCGGCAGCGCTTCACCGACTATCCGCCGAACGCCTGGGGAAGATTCCTCGCCGTCAGTGACCGCATTCTGGATTTCATGCTGATGCTGGAGAACAAGTTCGTGTCGTGGAATCGCCGTGTGCGCCCGCTGCCTCGTTTCTGGGCGTGGCTGGTAGCGCGCACCCGGCAGTTTCTGGCATGGAATGCGCGCGTCCGACCGCTGCCGCGCTCGTGGGCCTGGTATCGCCGCCAGCAGAACTGGATTCAAATCACGTTGGGCATCCTGATGGCGGCGCTCATCGGCCTGGCGGTATGGCAGGTTGGATTCCGCCCTCGCGCCACGGTGAACATCGAGCTGGAACACAACATGCGCTCGGGCCACGTGCAGGTCTGGGTGGATGAACATTTCGTAGTGGAAAGCCGCCTGGAAGGCGACCCCTCGAGCCATCGCGGCTCGCAGCGGCTTTACGAAGGGAAGTACGCCGTCGGCATCCGCATGTCCACCGGGCAGCATGCGATTCGCGTGCGCTGCAGCGCGCCGGACGTCTCCTACGACGAAGTGCGGGACGTGCGCAGCACGTTCGTGCGCAACGACGCACGCACGCTGGAAGTGATGTGCGACGCGCGCAATCGCATCCTGCGCCTGGCGTTGCGGTAACCCCGGCCACCGGCCGGTCCGGCTTTCGACGTGCGCCGCGACGGCCCGCGCTACAATGTGCATGTGCGGGGGAGAGGGACAGGCCGAACGCCTGCCCCACGGGAGAAAACCTTGCGAGCGGTAATCACCGGTGGCGCCGGATTCCTGGGGTCGCACCTCTGCGATCGGCTGTTGGCCGAAGGCTGGGACGTGCTGTGCATAGACAGCCTGATTACCGGCACCGAGCAGAACATCGCGCATCTGGCCGCTCATCCGCGCTTCCGCACCGTGCGGCAGGACGTCTCGCGTTACATTGATGTGCAGGGCCCGGTGGAATATGTGCTGCACTTCGCTTCGCCGGCCAGCCCCGTGGATTACATGAAGTTCCCCATCCCCACGTTGAAGGTTGGCGCGCTGGGGACGCACAATTCACTGGGCCTGGCGCTGGCCAAGAAGGCCAAGTACCTGCTGGCATCCACATCCGAAAGCTACGGCGACCCGCTGGTCTCGCCGCAACCGGAAACCTACTGGGGCAATGTGAATCCCATCGGCCCGCGGGGCGTCTATGACGAAGCGAAACGCTTCGCCGAAGCCATGACCATGGCCTATCACCGCGCCCACGGCCTCAATACACACATTGTCCGCATCTTTAATACGTACGGCCCGCGCATGCGTCTGAACGACGGGCGGGCGCTGCCTAATTTCGTTCACCAGGCGCTCAGCGGGCAGCCCATCACCGTTTATGGCGACGGCAAACAGACCCGCAGTTTTTGCTACGTCAGTGATCTGATTGACGGCATCTACAAACTCATGCTGAGCGACGAGCACGAGCCGACCAATATCGGCAACCCCGAGGAAATCACCATCCTGGAGTTCGCCCAGCGCGTGCGCGATGCCATCGGGTCGAACGTGGAGATCATTCACAAGCCGCTTCCCGTGGACGACCCCAAGCAACGATGCCCGGATATCTCCAAGGCCCGCCGCATTCTGCACTGGGAGCCGAAAGTGAAACTCGCGGAAGGGCTTCGTCTGACCGTGGAGTTTTTCCGCGAGAACTACAAAGAACTCACCGGGAAGAAGTAAGGCCAATAGGAAACACGACCCCTGAAAATGCAATGGAGGCTGCCGTCGCAGCCTCCATGTTCTTTCTGAACTCTGTTTTCTGTTTTCTGCCTTCGACCTTTTCTGACCGTCACTCCGGGCGGCCGATGGAGTGGTACTCAAAGCCGAGCTCGCGCATCCGTGCCGGCTCCAGCAGGTTGCGACCATCGAGCACCAGCGGCCGGGCCATGGCCGCGTGCATTCGCTTCCAGTCCAGCGACTTGAATTGCGGCCATTCGGTGACAATCAGCAACGCGTCCGCGCCGCTCGCCGTATCATGGGGGTCCGCGCAGTAGCGCAGCTCGGGATAAGTGGCCCGGGCGCGCTCCATCGCTTCCGGATCGTAGGCCTGAATCTTTGCTCCCTCGGCCAGCAGGCGGCGGATCAGCTCCATGGCAGGCGCGAAGCGGACGTCATCGGTGTACGGTTTGAAAGCGATTCCCAGCATTCCAATCTTCTTCTCTTTCAGCACCCACAATGCACGACGCGTCTTTTCCAGGAAGCCGTCGATGCGCGCCTTGTTGACGTTCTCCACTTCCTTCAGCAGCCGGAAGTCCACGCCGGCGCGCTCGGCCAGGCGGATGAATGCCTGCACATCCTTGGGAAAGCAAAAGCCGCCGAAACCCAGACCGGCGCGCAAGAACGCACCGCCGATGCGCGGATCAAGGCCCATGGCCCGCGTGACTTCGTCCACGTTGGCGTTCATCTTCTCGCAGAGGTCGGCCACCATGTTGGCGTAGGAGATCTTCATGGCCAGGAAACTGTTGGAGGCGTGCTTGATCAGCTCCGCGCTGTTGATGGTGGTGACGATGAATTGCGGAGGCGGCGTTTTGGGCCGCGCGCCGTCGGGCAAGGGACACGTAAAGCTCCGCACCAGAATCGGCTTGTAGATTTCGCGCATCTGCTGCTCGGCCTGGCCGCTGTCCACACCCACCACGATGCGATCCGGGTACAGGAAATCCAGCACCGCAGTGCCTTCGCGCAGGAACTCAGGGTTCGATGCCACTTCGAACGTTACGCCGCCGCTGCGCCCGTAAACGGCAAGGGCGCGCTTGAGCTGCTGCCCGGTCTGCACCGGCACGGTGCTCTTTTCCACAACGAGCTTGGGCGTGCGCGATTCGGTGGCGATGAGCCGTGCAACGTTGTCTATGGCGGAGAGGTCCGCATCGCCGGTTTCCAGCGGCGGCGTGCCCACGCAGATGAACACGGCGTCGCCTCCGCGCACCGCTTCGGCCACGTCGCTGGTGAACGTCAGGCGGCCCGCCTTGACGTTGCGCTGGACGATTCCATCCAGGTGCTCTTCATAGATCGGCATCTTGCCGGCGTGCAGCATCTTGATCCGCGCCTGGTCGTTGTCGGCGCAAACCACGTGGTGGCCGATTTCCGCAAGGCACGCGCCGGTCACCAGCCCCACATATCCGCATCCGATCACTGAAAGTTTCAAGTAGGCTCTCCGCCCTGCGTCCGCGCGCTCTGCCCGATTCGGAGTACTGAGCGCAAACCGCTATTTTCGCGGATTCCCGGCGCTTCGCCAAGTCCAATCGAGTCCCGCGGTGTCCTGGTTCGCAGCGCCGGAACTCCGGCCCTGGCCGCGATAAACGAAAAAGGCGGCCTGGCGGCCGCCTGCGGTTCGCAAATCTGCAATTTATCGGCGTTGCATGGTCATTCAGCGAACCATTTGCATCAATGTTCCGCGAACTCAAAGACCGCCCGCCCGGGCAGGGGGCCATTCGCGCGCACTTGCAGAACCTGAGCCGGGACCTTGCATCCGAACCGCGGGGCCACCCAACTGGGTGCGATCTCGAAATCGAGCTCCTTCAGTTCTGCTGGCGCGAACATTCGCAGGATGACTGGCCCGATGCGCCACGCCCCGCACATCGCCGGGCCGTCGCCCGCCTGTGCGCTCGCAGAATCGAACGGCATCGGCAACGCTTCCAGGCCAGGAGCGAGGCGCCAGTTCCATTCGAGCCGGGCGGCGCCGCGGCCATCCACCGTATCGCGGATCTGCAGAAGTTGGCTCTTCCGGTCCAGTGTGATGTGCCGCTGCACATGCGCGCATTCGGGCAATCGCGCATAGCCGGAGTGCTCTCCGGCAAATTCAACGCGGTGGTCCGTGCACGTCCACTTCACGGTGCGGCCGCGGGCGTCGTCCACCATGCGAAAGAGCAGCCCCGGCCAAAAACGGTTCTGCTCCTCGCCATTCACCACCACGCTGTTGTGATAGCGGGAAGACCGAAACAGGTTGCGCGCCGCCACGTCGCCCGAATAGGCGAACGAGCCCGGGTCAACAATAACCGGCCGGCCATCCCAGCAGAACTCGATGCTCAGTTGATCGCAATGCGCATGATTGGCCCAGCCGTTCACGCCCAGCGGGCCGCAGCGCACGCTGCCTCGCAGGCGTTCCGACGAAAAGAAATAGAAGCCGCCCTGCGCGAAGGCGGAGCACTTCGCGGTTGTGGCGCAAAGCTGCGGTTGCTGCGGCTGTTGCCGGGCCGGCGGAATGCCCAATCTCCACGGCGGCTCGAGACAATCCGGGCAGCCACGCGCCCAGTCTTCGCGCTGGAACACCACTCTGGCCACGGCGAGCAGGTGATGAGCAGCGCAGGCGTCAGCTTCGCAGAATGGCAGGAGCCTTCCATCGTCGCCATCGCCCCAAATCGGGGGCTGCTCGCGCCCCGCGGTGAGCGCGGCCAGGAATTCAAACATTTTCTCCAGCCGCCCTGCAAAGTCCACGCCCAGGGCTTCCTCTATCGCGGCGCGCCCCGAGTGCGCCGACAGGCCGCGGCTCTCGCGACGGCTCAAGAGCAGCGCGGCGGAAAGAAACAGCTCGGTCACAAACGCGTGATATCCGGAAGAACCCTCGTGGGCCACGCCGTCCTCGCCGACCTGCGCGAACATCTCCTTCTGCAATTCGCGCCGCGCGAAGCTGAGCCAGCCGCGCCCTTCCGGCTGGCCGGAAAACAGGGTCCCGAGAAACGCCGCGCCCACAACGCATGACAAGTAGTGATTGCCACGGGCCACCGCATTCCATTCGTGATGCGCAGCGATGAACCTGCCGTGCAGGAACAGCGCGCGGAAGAATTCCTGCCAGAACGCGCCATCCAGCGCCGCGCTGGGCACGAAGAAAGCGCCGGCTGTGGCCCAATTGGCGGCACGGATGGCGACTTCCATCGGCATGGCCCAGTGAATACCGCTCGGTGAGGGGTTCGCCCGCAGGAAATCGCGGACCTGGCCCCTAAATTCGCGCGCGTACTGCTCGTCCGAGGTCAGTGCAAATGCTCTGCCCAGCGTCAGCAGGTGGTGGAATCTGGCGAGTTCCCAGGGGCGCTTGACGTCGG
>Ga0187894_10003571_pt1 | contig 17304 bp, 21 predicted proteins | sample GBC1701081metaG_FD_136650 | JGI IMG/M metagenome (GOLD analysis project Ga0187894, IMG submission 136650) | White microbial mat communities from a lava cave in the Kipuka Kanohina Cave System on the Island of Hawaii, USA - GBC170108-1 metaG ...
TTGCCCATGTCCTGTAGTGCAGCAATGATCAGCGGCTTTTCAACGGCGGGATCGCATATCTGCGTGAATTTCACAGTCTTGGCTGTGTCGCTAAACGATTAAAACTTTAGTAAGGATTTGCGTATCAAGTATAAAATTTGTAGATACACATCAAATTAATTACAAAATTGACAATACGTTAACAAATCTTATCAAAATCTGGACATGTCTGCCATATTTTATATGATTTTTCCATAGTATTATTTCTGACTGGCGACTGCTGCAAGATTCATAAACCGAAAAAACTATCCAACGGAGATCATTCATGGCTAGTTTCGGTACTTTGGAATACGTACTTGATAAATTCTCTGGCACATGGAGCTGGAAGATTACCGGTGAACGTGCAGTCACGATGGTCTCTCGTATAATGCCACAGGCGTGGTACGGCGACGGGGAGTTCGAGGCTATAGTTCCCGATGACCCAAGAAACATCCGGCAGATAAAATGGATAATGGATAGGTATCCACTTGAAATCCTCTCAAAAAATGTTTGGCAAAAAAAGCTGCCTCCATCGGCAAAGCCAGTGGTCAAAAAACCCCGAAAAATAGACCGGCTGAACCTTGCAAACCCCGGCAAGCAGTTCAGGGGGACATTGTTTAACTTTCAGAGGGAGGGTCTTGACTTTTTGTTAAAGTCCTCAGGTAATGCATTGCTTGCAGATGACATGGGTCTTGGTAAAACGATCCAATCCTTGGCATACCTGTCGTCGGAAAAAAACGCATTCCCAGTACTGATAGTTGCACCGCTTGTCACCCTTCAAAACTGGCAAAGGGAAATCTCAAAGTTCCTCATGCGAAAGAGCAGAAACGGCAAAATCATCGAAGGCGAGCCGCCGACATCTACTATAATCAGAGTTGGAAAATCAGAAGACCTTGGCAAATATGACATTTACATAATCAACTACGAGCTGCTCTACAAAAGACAAGACGACTTGGCAAAGATAACTCTGAAGACTATCATATGCGATGAAGTGCAGCACCTCAGATCAAAGACGACGCAAAAGTACCACGCGATAAAAAAACTCGCAGCGCTAGAGTCGGTAAAATACAGGATCGGCCTGTCAGGAACGCCGATCTATAACCGTGGCTCGGAAATCTGGCCAATTGTTGACATTCTAAGACCTGGACTGTTAGGCAATTTTAAAGAGTTCTGCGAGTATTTCTGTTACATCAACGAAAAAGGGAAAGCGATCGTACTGGAAAACAAGCGCGAATCGTTGCGCAACATGCTTCAAAAACACGTAATGCTTAGGCGCAAAAAGGCCGACGTCCTAAAAGAGCTAAAAGAAAAGGTGCGCTACAAGGAGGTAATAGATTCCGATATCAATTATTACAATATGGAGCTGGAAAAAATCTGGAAGAAACTAGAAGAAGAGAGAAAAGAAGCACAGACTGCATTTGATGCATCAAGTGCATATCAGAGAGCAATACAAAGCGAAAGGCAAGCGGCAGGTGTGGCAAAACTTCCACACGTAATTAATTTTGTAAAAAACATTATGGAAATTGAAGAAAGCGTCGTTGTGTTTTGCCATCACAAGGCAATACACTCGCTTTTGCATCAGAGCCTTGCGGAATTCAAACCTGCGTCGATAATTGGCGGCCAGTCAGACAAGGAAAGGCAACATCACATAGATTCATTCCAGGAGGGCCAGACAAAACTCATGATTGCAGGACTAAGAGCAGGAAACGTCGGCATAAACCTGACACGTGCAAGATATGTGATATTTGCAGAGCTGGACTGGAGCCCTGCAATTCACCTGCAAGCAGAAGACCGACTGCACAGGATAGGACAAAAGGGAACCGTCTTTGCATATTATCTTATAGGGAACGGAACACTCGACGAGCACGTGGCACAGGTGCTGGTTGACAAGAGCTACGAAATCGACGCGATAATGGACAACAAGGCCGAGTCATTTGAAAACAAGGAAAAAGCCCAGCTGATCCTAGCGCAAATCCAGGACAAAATAAAATCAATCATCCGAAACTAGATATTGCAATTTTTACCGACTTCCTGACATGGACTTCATGCTCGAAGAGGAAATGATTGATCTGATAACATTTTGCCTCCAAAATCCGGACTCGGCAGATGTGGTGCAAAAAAGACACCGCATGGAAGAAATTGGAAAGGAGCTTTATGCGGACGGTGGGCTTGATGCACTTGAAAACATGTTTTTTGCCTTGGAAAACCGGATAAAGGAGGAAACAGGCAAGAACCCGCGCCCATTTCGTGCCCTGTGGAACGGGAACAATCCAGAGTGGAATTATTAGTGAAAAAAGTAAGAAAAGGCCTTTATGCCTTTCCAATTCTAAAGATAGCTGTGGAACATGAAGGGCACGTTCCTTTTGTGGCTGGTTTGCCATTTTTGAGAGTGACTGGCTTTACACCTGACATCTCTCGTTTTGCTCTGCATTTCACGCAATAGCCTATCATGATGTCAATACTATCAAGATCTTCTATTAGCGGACTGCTGTAAAAATTATTTAACACGCGGGTAGATTGGACGATCGAATTTGAGGTCTAGGCGCCATGTCTAAATTCTACTACAAAAAGGTCATTGCAACTCGACATTTTTCGTCTCTTGGCTGAGTAAGGTGGGTATTATCACAATCACTGCACCAATTATGATGTTTATTCCTAGCGCAATCGGGATCATTTCTTTTGAGACATTTGACATCATGTATAGTGCAATGAGGGGTGACCATGAACCGAAAATCAGTCCTGCATTGTATGAAAATCCAGCTGCGCTGTTTCTCACCTGCGTTGGAAACCGCTCAGAAAAAAACGCCGGTACAGGCCCTGACGCAGTTGAAATTACGAATGCATAAACAATCACAAGCAATCCGGCAAACAGAATTTTGTTTAGAATTGTTGTTGCCAGTGGGACTGAAACAATAATCGACGCGATGACAAACAACAAAATTGCGTTTCTTCTTCCGACTTTTTGGGAGAGCCATCCGGTGAAAACCATTCCAATCCATGATGATGCCGTCGCGTATATCATCATCGCAGCAACCTCGTTTTTTTCAAAGCTGCCAAACTGCTGGAGATATGTGGGAAGTATGCTGATTGAGCCGTGGTACATGTAGACCATGCCAGTCATTATTGCGGCACAAAGCAAGAACTCTACTCGGTATTTTTTGCCAAGGACTATCTTTTTTAGCGGTGACTTTTCAAGCGTATTTTTGAGGCGTTTTTCGATCCAAAGCGGGGACTCGTCCATGCTGAGCCTGACAAACAACGCCACAAATCCAGGTATTATCCCAGTGAAGAAGAGAACCCTCCACCCAATTTCCTCAAACGCCTGTCCTGGAAATACAAACATTATAACCTGGAATGCAATTGCTGCCAAAAGAAACCCAAATGAGAACCCGCTCTGCAAAAATCCTGAAAACAGTCCGCGTTTTTGTTTTGATACGCTTTCCATCGTGATGACTGCACCACTCCCCCACTCACCACCGGCAAATACTCCTTGGATTAGTCTGACAAGTATTAGAAGTGTTGGGGCCATTAACCCGATCGTTGCAAAAGTCGGGAGGAGCCCTACTGAGAATGTCGCAACAGAAAAGCCAAGAATTGTAATGACCATCGCCTTTTTCCTGCCGAACTTGTCTCCATAAATTCCAAAAATGACTGATCCAAGCGGCCTCATTATCAACGTAACGGTGTATGATGCAAACGTCGCAATTATGCTGAAAACCTGATTCTCTGACGGAAAAAACAACTGACTGATGGATGGAATGACTAGTAGCATCAGGACAATATCATATCCGTCAAGTGACCACCCAAAAAATGATCCGATGACGATTTTCTTTTGTGCAGATGTCAGACTCAACAGTTTTTTTCTCGTGATGGTTCTATTTTAGTTCTAGATTCATTCCATTAGCTGACCGTTATCTTGAACTCTAATGACGGTGTAAGAGCTACTGCGTCCTTGATGCTGTCCCAGACATAGATCTCGGCAGTGTATGTCCCAGGTTTTTCAGTGGACCATGAAATTGCAGGTGAGAGTGTTTGATGTGGGTTTAGCGAGGCCGAAATCCACGTGATCTTTTGAGAGACCTTGTTATGATTTACAACCTGCACGATGTAGACAAATGTCTGTGGTGTGTCCTGCCTGTTTGTGACGTCTGCGGAGACCTGGACCTGTTGGTTTGTGTTTATGTTTTGAGACACTGCCTCGCCAAATGAGTTGACTAGGCGTGCGTTTTTTAGCTCAGCACGCTGCGTGCCTTCGAGCGCAAAAACGCCCTGCACGTGAACGAGAACCAAAAGTATGATGACAAAAAATGTTGCCTTCTTTAGCACGTCTGAATAAAAAGTTGTGCGGTACTAAAGAGTTTGCATGCTAAAATCGTTGAGCAATTGCCGAAATACTAAAGCTCGATTCTGTAATAGTCCCAGCGCTCTGGGTCGAATTTTGTTACAAATTCTGCCTTCTCGTTACTCGCAATTCTTCGTTCAATTACGTTCCTTAGTGCGAAGCTTGTCAGGTATTTGTAGTTCATGGAATGAGCCTGCATCGTAAACAAGTGTCTCATCTCGCTTCCTCCTTGCAGCCCCCAATACCCCATCTTTAACGCAATTGGCTCCAAGAACACGGTGTCGTGTTTGCCGAAATTTTTGTCGATTATCTCAGAGCGCAGGTTGTAGTTTTCTAATGGGCCGCCCTTTGCAAATCCGACAATTGGTCCGTCAGCGCCACCCACTCGAAGCGTATTAAGTATGGTCTTGGAATCCATTAGTGTTTTTTCAAAGTGCTCCCTACCTATCTGGAGGGGGGTTGGCAGCTCATTGTAAATTTCAATCAGCGCTTTTTGAAACTCGTATTCGTTTCTGACCCTCATCGATTCTATTTTCGGAACGAGTCGGATGTTTTCATACAAATAGTCTGCATGAATTTTTATCTCCTGTTGGCGCAAGTTCAAAAATCCGGTAACTGTGTCCATAAAGTTTTTCCTCATATCCCTTGGAAGTGCCCGAAGGACTGCATCACACATCTCTGATTCCTCGTTTAGCAGATCCTCAAAGTACGCAACTGAACGTTTTACTATTAGTGACGGGTGCCATGCAAGTGCATGCGCGTTCTTTTTTGCCATATCCATAGCCTTTGTAAAATCGCCAAGCGCGTAACCGCTAACCCTGTCGATTATTGACAAGAGCCAACCCAGTCGCATATAGTATTCTTGCATCGCCTTGTTGTTTTTCGTGATGGGTGATCTGCTAAAACAGTCTGTAATCTGTTCTTCTGCATGTTCTTTCAGACTGCCCTTCCAAGGATATGTGGTTCTGAGGATTAGCGCTTTTATGATATCCATGTCCAAATCCGCATCCAGGAACAAATTCTTGACGTTGTTATCGCACGAGAGAAATCTGATGACGTTATCTTCGTGTGGTTTGTCAACGCTTTTTTGCGGATCAAAATCATGAAACAATGCAGCAGCATACAAATACCTAAAATCTTCCGGCCTTATCTCGTCAAGAATGCTTTTCCATTTTAGGACAATCAGGGATACATAGGTTACTTCAAGTTCGTGTGTGATGTTGTGATATCCGTAATAATCCTTGCCTAGGCCCTGGGTCTCAAATAACTTGATTGTAAAATCTAACATTTTGGTATAACATGGCTTGTCTAGCCCGCAGGAGGCAGATAGGCTGATTATTTCATTACGAAGTGTCTGCGGGTTTGCAAATAGTTGCATTAGGGTATTGATGATGGTACAGTTTTAAATCTGTACCTAGGCAATTGATGTAAAAATTACATCATCCGTTGCAATATTTTTAACGATCCAAAAAATCGACAGTAGCTTGGTTTTTAGTAATGCCTGCTGGCCGAACCAATGATGATCTGGTATTTGGGCGTAAGACTCAATACGATAAATTCGTCCAAAATCATGCATGGAAATTGATAATGATGTGCTGCATTGGCTTGCGAATAACCCCACGCAAAAATTTGAAATGAAAATAGGAGAAACTGCTTGCGATGTGGAAGGGTTTGAACTGTCGTATTCAGAAACAGCGGTGAGCAGGCCTACCATTAGAGGTGGTGTGTATTTTTCTGACAAGATGGAGTTCAAGATCAAGGTGCGTGTAGCGAATGACATTTCAAAAATATTGTCAAAGACAATGCTCGGACCTAATACTGATTTTGAGAAAATCCAGTTTTTGACTTTACTGAAACAAAATGGGATCAAAAAAAATCTGAGAATACTTGCAAACTTGGTAAATTATGTTCAACGAAGCTCCGGCCTTGAGCTTAATCTGGTAGTGATGGGGACAGAATCATTCTAGGCCTGATGCTTTGAAATATTTGTCATAGGTTTTTCTTTTTTCATCGTCAGATAACACATCGTACGCTTTGTTGATCTCTGTGAAGGTTTCCGCAGTCCTTTCGTCTTTTGTCTTGTCTGGGTGGTGTTCTTTTACCAGCTGTCTGAATTTGGTCTTAATCTCGTGCTTTGTTGCATCACTTGATACTCCCAATATGGAATAATAGTTCGGGAGCTTTGCATCTTGCAACATTTTCCTGAATTCATCTGCATCCTTACTCCTTTTCCTTTCCTTGAAAAAATCCTCATCGTCAGCATTCCATTCGGAATGATACTTTTCATAATCTCTGTTCTTTTTTGATTCCAGGTCGACTTTCTCATAGTCTGTTTTCCTGCGAAGGATTACGTCGCGTGCCAGATACAAAAACAGGGCCAGCACTGCCGCGGAGATTACCACCATCGCAAGCCTCACATCATTTACGTTGTAGTATTCTGATATTTCCTCTGAGCCTCGCTCTTGCTCAGTTATGACTGCCTGCTGAGCCGTTGCGTCTGCCATCAATCCGCAAAGTGATGCGGCGGCAAGTACAAAAATAGGCATGGCGAGTTTTTGCATGTAATGTATATGCCGATTCAAAATTTTATAATCTTATGGCAAGAAAACCACTGGTAAAGATCGTAGGTGAATTGTTGGGAATTATACGAGCAGGAGATGCTACGAGACTTGTTTTGTAGTTTGCTAAGATTCGAATGTGTTATCTAGACTAACCTAAAGTCTTCTTTTACCGTATTTAGGACGATGTTTGTTATGGTTTTGTCCACGTTTGGCTTGGAGGAAAGGTTCTTGATGAATTTGCTAAGCTCATCCCGGTTTTTGAATTTGGCAACAAGTACCGTATCTGACTCGCCAGTGACGTCATACACGGCGCAAACGTTTTCAAGGCTTGCGATCTCGTTTTCAATTTCTACCATCTTGCCCTTTTTTGTGTAAATTTCGATTATCGCAGTCAAATCGTAGCCGAGCTTTTCATGATCGATTATGGCTGTATATCCCTTGACTATCTTTTCCTGCTCCATTTTTTTTATTCTGGTGAGTATCGTGACAGTTGACATTCCAAGCTTTAATGCCAGCTGTCGCGATGAAAGTCTGGCATCTACAAGAAGATTTTTGAGAATCTTTACATCCGTCTTGTCTAGGAGCATATGAATAATATCACTTTACAAATATTAAAGTTTGTTATGATTTTTTGAAAGGATTTACAGCATTCATGTGATGTATGATAAATTCATCCACAACATATTGTATGTTGTGGATGATTGAGAAAAATTTTGACTTTAATCGGCTGTACGGGAAAATAGTAAAGTACTATCTGAGCAAGCGTAACTATACAAAGGAAAAAGCGAATCAAATTGCACAAAAAGTCGTCCAAAAGGAGTTGGGCTTGAGAACCTGTAAAAATTCCAAATGCGGTCACTTGCTGTATGATCATATCAGAAACTACGAATCGTGCCTAGTAGACGAATGCGACTGTGAGAAATTCGTCAAAATATCGTGATTTCCATTCTCACCAAGCCAATGGTGTTGTTCCAGACGCATCATGCTCAATAATATTGAGCGTGTGTATGACAAGGTATGGACGACCTAGTCAAAAAAGGCAAGGAACTACTCGCAGAGGGAGATTTTGAGCAGGCTTTGTCGTACTTTGAACAGGCAGTTCTGCTGGACTTGAAAAACGCAGAAATCTGGAACCTGAAGGGCGCAACACTCAGGAGTATGGGCCGGTATGATGAGGCACTAGAATGCTTTAACAGGGCACTTGAGCTCGACCCATCTGACAAGTTCGCATCGTGACTCACTATGGTATGTGGCATGCTAACAAAAGACTAATTATCTTCGCAACGAATTATTTTTTTAAACAAGACATTGAACAATATCGAAAAAACCTTGATCAAAGCGTCAGAAATGTGCGAGTATGGAAACTTTAGGCAAGCAATCCTTCTTTACAATCAGATACTGCGCACAAAACCTCACAACATCGATGCACTGCTAGACAAGGGGGTCGCATTGCAAAATATTGGAAGGCTCAAGCAGGCACTTGGCTGTTTTCAAAAGGCGTTGGACACAGAACCAAAAAACGTCACCGCACTTTTGAACAAGGGCTCTGTTCTGCATAGCCTCGGCAAACTCGACGACGCTATATTGTGCTATGATGCCGTCCTGGCAATTGATAAAAAATCTGCGATGGCACTGGCATACAAGGGACTGTCGCTTGGAGAGCAAGGCATGGTAAAAGATGCGTTGGGATATTTCAAAAAGGCGCTAAGAATAGACAAAGATTATGATCTCGCTCAAATAAGCTTGGCGATTGCAAAAAAACTCATAAAAGAAAATCTGGGAAATCCCAAAAAAACAGCTGACTGAATTTTAGAAAATACTTACATCTCCAGGGACAGGTTCGTGTTTTTGGTTTTTGTGATGGCTGACAAAGTCATTATGTGCAGTGTCTTGGTGTACTCTTAGCTTTTCAATTGTATCAAAGACGTTATTGCAGATGTAGCACTTTGGTTTGTACTCATCGACTAGTGGAAGCACCATGCTGATGATTAGCAGTGGCACTATTTCATAATTTTGTAGGTGCGCCGCACCTGTGCCTAATGATTCCATACACAATCTTAAATATGCATTAAAATCGCATGATAAATATGAAAACACTAGGAATCCTGGCCTCTGTGCTACTTGTCGCAGCGGCATTGATAGGACCAATTGGTTTTTCATTTGCGCAAGAGTCTGGAACAAACTCTACCTCAACAGAGACAGACTCTGGCTCAGACACTACCAAAACTGCTGAAACCAGCTCAGAAACGCCAGATGCGTCTGTTCCAAAAAAGAAAATGACAGATGAGGAGAGGCTGCAAGCAAGTCTGGCTGAAAGAAAAGCAAAACTCGAAGCCAAAGTAGATGACCGTGTAAAAAAGATGAAGGAAAAATCACTCAAACAAGCAGAGAAAATGGAAAACAAACTTGATGCACGGGCAAAGATGCTTGAAGAAAAAAACGCCCAGAAGGCAGCAATGCTGAAACAACAAGAGGCCAAGCTCAAAGAACAGATTGCCAAAAAGAAAGCAATGCTGGATGAAAAACTGGCAAAGAAAAAGGCTACCTCTGAACAAAGAATCAACGACGCAAAGACAAAATTCGACAAAATGATGGCCGATAAGCTTGCAAAGTTTAATGCCAAAGTGAAACTAAAGTCGAAAACTATGCCTGCGGTACCAAGCGAACCGTCAGAGGAATCAAAGGCGGATGCCACATCAGCTAGCATCAAACCTTCCGACGAAGGTTCTACGGACACTGGCTCAAACTCAACACAGCCTACTGGAAAGGAATAATCGGCAGTCAAACCCCTTTTTATCTCAAATATCATTTTATATCGAGATTGACAACTAAAAACATTGAACAAAACAGCGATTATTTTATCTTTGATACTTTTGACATCCGTTACGCTTGTGCCATGCTTACAGTCGTATGCACAAAAGAGTGTAACTAAATCTGAAAAACAGTCAACATCTGATAAGATACAAGAGTATGAGGCAACACAGGAAGCCAAGCTAAAAAAACTTGAGGAAAAAAGAAAGGCGGCCTTGGAAGCAATAGAAAAGGAGAAAAAAACGACTCTGGACAAGAAAAAGAAACAGCAGGAGGATCTGGAAGAAAAGCAAAAACAAGATGCAGTGGAAATGGAGGCAAAACGACAAGAAATAATCAAAAAACGACTGGATAAACTGGCTGAAATAAGTGACATGAAAGAAAAAGCAAGACAACTGGTGGAGGAAATGAACCTGAAAAGGCAACAAGCAGTGGCAGAGCAAAAACAGTCAAACACAAAGCAGGATCTTGAGAAAGAAAGAAAAGCAATTACTGATGCCGCAAAAGCGAAAAAAGACAAGGCCATAGCACAACAAAAGCAAATCCAAAAAGAATTTGAGGAAAAGCGCAGAGATGCAAAAAAACAGCTCAAAGAGGAAAGAACGACAGTAGATGAAAAAGCAATAAAGGCCTCACTTAAAACGGACGAGCAAAAGATGAAACTGGCAAAACAAACACTGGATACACAGAAAAAACCCATAAAAACACAAACTAATCAAACCAAGCGCTGATCCTGTGCTGAAAACACTGTACAGTCGTCAAGCGCGGGCGGTTTTGTCGCATTATTTTTATATCGAATGTTTTGTTCTGCCAGTATGCAAAAACTAGGAATCCTAGCTTCAGTACTTCTTTTGGCCTCTGTAATTATTGGCCCAATCGGATTATCTTATGCACAGACAGTAGATACTGCTAAGGCATCAAGAGCACATGCCGACGAGGTCAAGACGATGGCAGAGCAAGAAAAGGCAGACAGACTTGCAGCACAAATCAAAATGGCAGCTGACACCAAGGCAGCAATGAACGCCAAAAAGGCAGCCGCAGCAAAAGAAATTGCCGCAGCAATTGCAGCACGAAATGCAGCTATCAAAAAGGAAGATCTCCCACAAGCCGGTGACGTACTTGCAAAGGTAAAAACGATGGCAAAAGAACAAATCGACGCAAGAAAGGCCACAGGTGGTCCAAGCAAGGTGCAAAAAGCACTAGCTGAAGACAGAGCAGCTTATGCAAAAAGAATCGACGAGTACAAAAAGACACTTCCAACAACTCCTGACAAGGATCACAAATACACCAAAGACGACAAGCGCGGACGGGACAAAGAACTAAAGAATTATGGTGCAATCGACCAATACTCAAAAGAATCTGGGCTAAAGAAAGAAGACAAAAAGGCTGTCTCAGAAAGAGATACAAAAGCCTCACAAATGCACTACAACCGCAAATAGGCAAATCAGAAATTGATGCTGCCTATTCGGTTTAGTTTTTATTATATTTTAAATTCCAAAGATCGTGTTACGAGATCTGATAAGTGAATCAAAGGCAGTAGAGCGTGCATTGGCCGGAGAGGAACTCTCGCACAATGACGGTCTTGACCTCCTGAAAAATGACAACCTGTTTGCTGTCGGCGCAACCGCGGACCTTGTAAGGAAAAAACTTGTCGGTGACAAGGTGACTTTCACTGCGTCTTACTACATGAACTATACAAACCTCTGCGCTGCAAGCTGCCAGATGTGCGCGTTTTACAGAAAGGGAGACGAGCAAGACGCATATACATTGACACCAGAGCAGATAGAGCAACGTGTCGCTGCGGCAAAAAGCCTTGGCGCAACCGAGGTGCACATAGTCGGCGGGTTTCATCCAAAACTGCATCTTGACTATTACGAGAACATGATGAAAATAATCAAAAAAAACCATCCGGAGCTTACGGTAAAGGCGTTCACTGCAGCAGAGATATACTATTTGTCAAAGCTTACCAAGAACTCGGTAAAGGAAATACTTTCACGCCTAAAGGAGGCCGGGCTTGACTCGATGCCTGGCGGAGGAGCAGAATTATTCCATCCTGAGATAAGAAGCCAGATAGTGAGAGGCAAATGTACAGGGCAGGAATGGCTTGACACAGTAGAGCAAGCACATGGCCTCGGAATAAAGAGCAACGCGACAATGCTTTACGGCCACATTGAAAAGCCGGAGCACATAATTGATCACCTCACTAAGATACGGGATTTGCAAAAAAAGACTGGCGGTTTTATCACATTCATCCCGCTCAAGTTCAGTCTTGACAATACTGAGCTTGAGCAAATGAATCTTGTCAAGAACGAATGCTCGTCAATTTATGATCTGAAGATAATCGCGACCTCACGTCTGATGCTGGCAGGCGCATTAAACAACATCTCTGTATACTGGGTTGCATTTGGGAAAAAGCTCGCGCAGGTGGCACTATCAAACGGCGGAAGCGACCTGGTGGGGACGGCCTTTTCTGAAGAAATCTACAAAGCAGCCGGAAAACCTACCAACTCATCCGTGATGGAGCTTGCGACAATGGTAAAGGAGATTAGACGCCAGCCAGTCCAGCGTGACACGTTTTTTAGGACGCTACGCACCTTTTGATAGGTACCTGTCTACTGACTGCACCTTTTGCTGCATTGATTGGGTCTTGTCTGTCCTGGAATCAATCTTGAGTATTACCTCGACTCGTTTTACTCCGAGTCTGTGGATTGTTTCAATAGCTGCCCTTGTCGCCTCGAAGATTTTTTCAACGCTGCCTGATTCCAAGATGGTTCCCATTGGGGTTACCTGATAGCTGATTCCGTTGATGTCGATTGATTCTATTGCCTTTGCGATGTAAAAACCGAGGCTTGTAGAATCCGTGCCGACAGGATAAACACTAATTTCTGCGTGTACCAATACATACCAACTAGACGAATTTGATTAAAGCCTTTATGCTGGAGGTTTTTTTTCGATTGTCTTTGCCCCGCCCTTTTTCCTTCTCGCGCCAAAGCTTACCAGTACGAGCAAAAATCCTATCCCGACCAGCATTGCTGCCATGTTAGAATAGTTGCGGTTTTGCTGCTGCATCTGAATCAAGTCTGCTGCCTCTTCTTCAGTCATCTCAAAAGTGCCTAGCGGCGCAATCGAGCCCAAGTAGGCCATCAGCGTCAGGCCAACAACTATCGTTGCAAGGCCGCCCACAAGTATCCTCTTGTCCACTAGCACCATAACACATCTATTGTTTAATGATTATAAATTCAAACGTTTGTACAGAAACAAAAATCCCAACTGCACGTGGTTGGTACATTTGTTTAATTTTTCTCCTTCATTTAAACACATTTGCGGGTTTGACTCGATCATCTTTATTTTACAAAATCACGGTAGTATGTCGAGCTAACACACGCACCTGCAATACGGATGGTGGTTTGTATTGCGGGACAAAATGCTGTGACCTGTTCAAAAGCATGCGGTGTTAGTCTCGTCCTATCTCAAATCTTGTCGTTAATTTTTAGTTCAAATTCCGGTACCAAGCCTCTGTTTTTTGCCAACCCAAAAAAGTGTCGAATCGATTTTTCGCCGGCTTGGCCCATCTCAACTGTGACATCATTTACATACATTTTGACAAATTTCTCAATTAGGCTTGGTTGCTTACCGCGGCTGTACTTCATTGCATAGTCTAGTGCGTCTTTTTGGTGCTCAAGGCCATATTTTATGGAATCCTGGAGGTATCTGTCAAATTTTTGGATTGTTTTTCCGTCGAACCTATCACTCATCACGTTTGTCCCAAGCGGAACGGGGAGGCCACTCGTAGAATCGTGCCACCACTTTCCGACATCGAGAACCATCTCGAGGCCCTCCTGTACATACGACAGCTGAGTCTCATGAATTACAAGTCCTGCGTCCACTTTTTCCTCACTTACTGCAGCAGGGATGTCGCTGAATTTCATTTCGACATGCTCAAATTTTCCTATCTGCAACTGTAAAAGCAAAAACGCGGACGTCATCTTCCCAGGTATTGCGATTTTTGATCCTGCGAGTTTTTCCAGAGTCATTTTGTTTTTTGCAATTACTATCGGGCCATATCCGATGCCAAAGCTTCCGCCACTTCTAAGGATGGTATATTTCGGAAGGTATGCACACGCATGGACTGAAACCGCGGTGACATCAAGCTCATTGTCAAGTGCCAGCCTGTTTAGCTCCTCGATGTCTCCTATCACATGTTCGACTGTAAAGTCATCTGACGGAACCTTGCCTGTGAGCATTCCGTAAAACATGAAAGCATCATCGGAGTCTGGCGTATGTCCTACTGAGATCTTCATGATTTTGGCTTTAAAGTACTGGTAATAATAACTTGAAGTTGAAATCTTCCAAAGTTCCAAACAATATCAGTAAGAACTTAAGTGTGAAACCGCGAATAAAATCATTGAATACCGTCGAGGCGTTTGAAAGAGACATCACTTTGCAATTGGGATTTCTAAAAAACATCAAACCGCAAAAACCCATCTCAAAGAAAGCGCAGAAAAACACCGTATTTTGTGGCAGCGGCGATTCGCTAGCGTCTGCCATGCTCGCAGAAGCGTTCTCAGACTACCGTGCAAGAGCGCTTGACCCGCTGGACTTGGTGAAAAACAAAAGACTTCTCAAAGACAAAAAAGCGTACTTTGTCTCGATTTCAGGAAACACGATATGCACTGTCAGCGCAGCCAAGGCGGCAAAAAATTCCATGGCGATAACTAGGAACTCATCTAGCCAGCTGGCAAAAACCTGTCATGGTGTGCTAAAACTGGATTATGATGACTCGAACATTCTGACCTGCGGAAGCATTGGATTTGTCGCAAGTATGATATCGTGCATCTCGCTTGTGAAAAAAATTAGGATAAAAACCGCAAAAAACCTCTTCGAGTCTGCAAAACACCAGTCAAAGTTTACACTACGCAACAAAGTCTATGTACTTGGAAATCAGTATACGTATCCTCTTGCGATGTATGCCGCGGCAAAAATGTACGAGACACTCGGAATCGATGCGCATTATGAGAGAATAGAACAGTTCTCGCATATGGGACTGTTTTCCGCAAGAAACGGCGACACGGTGATAATTTTTGAAGGAAATAACAGATACGTGAGAAAACTACAAAAACACCTAAAACTGCTTGGCATTTCGGCCTACAACCCGTCAATCAAATCCAAAAGCATATCTGATCAGGCTCTCTTTTACGCGTTTGTCTCGCAGTTTGCGGCGTTGTATAACGCAAAAAGAAAGCGTCTCTCTGACTGTCATTTTGTCACAAGCAAGAAAATCCGAAACGCGAGCTCTGATATGATCTATTGATTTTTTCAAAAATCAGAGAATTTTTTCTAAAGATTTAATACCTGTTTTCTAAGGATTTCAATCAAATATGAAGTTCAAGGCAACAGATCAGATACTAAAGATCATCAAAAACAAGGAGAACATCAGGAACTTTGGGGTAATAGCCCACGTAGACCACGGAAAGACAACCATGAGTGACAACCTTCTGGGCTATGCCGGAATAATATCGCCACAGGCTGCTGGAAGGGCACTTGCGTTGGATTCCATGAAGCTTGAACAAGACAGACAGATGACAATAGTTCAGGCAAACGTAACACTACTTTTTGAAAAAGCCGGCAAAGAATACGTAGTCAACATGATCGACACACCAGGGCACATCGACTTTACTGGGCGCGTTACCAGAAGCCTCAGAGCAATTGATGGCGCAGTGGTAGTATCTGATTCTGTAGAAGGAATCATGACTCAGACAGAAACCGTAACAAGACAGGCACTAGAAGAACGAGTCAGGCCGGTTCTGTACATAAACAAAATCGACCGTCTCATAAAGGAGCTAAGGCTCACCCCTGAGAAAATGCAGGAATGGCTTGCTAATATCATAACCACATTTAACGGACTAATTGATACCTATGCAGAACCTGAATACCGCGACAAATGGAAGGTCTCAATCCAGGACGGCTCGGTATCATTTGGCTCTGCAAAAGACAGGTGGGGCTTTAACATTGACATCATGAAAGAAAAAGGAATTTCGTTTAAGGACATTTACGCGGCGTACCAGGAAGGGGCAAACGTCGATGACTTGGCAAAAAAAGCACCACTCGCAGAAGCGGTGCTGGGAATGGTAGTCAAGCACCACCCGCCACCACATGTGGCGCAAAAGTATAGGATCCCAAAAATCTGGAAGGGTGATTTGGAATCCGACATTGGAAAAGCCATCCTGAACTGCGATGACAACGGCCCTGCAGTTATGATGATTGTAAACATGGCAATGGATCCTGCGGCAGGGCCTGTCGCAATTGGAAGACTGTTCTCTGGAACACTAAAAGACGGACAGTCAATCCATCTGATCGATACAAAAAGGGAAGGCAAAATCCAGTCTGTCAACTTTTTCATGGGAAACCAGAGAGAAATGGTGGGCGAGCTTGGCGCTGGAAACATTCCGGCCCTTCTTGGCCTCACCGAAGCAAGAGCCGGCCAGACACTATCGTCGGTAAAAGACGTTGCAATATTTGAGGGAATCAGGTATGTTTCAGAACCAGTAGTGCAGATTGCAGTCGAAGCAAAGCATCCAAAAGACCTACCAAAACTAGTCGAGGCGCTACGAAGATTGACAATCGAGGATCCGAACCTGGTTGTAAAAATCAACGAGGAAAGCGGCGAAACTGTGATTGCCGGAATGGGCGTCTTGCACCTAGAAATAGCAACATCTCTAATCGGGGATGCAGGAGTTCAAATCGTTACATCTCCACCACTGATCAATTACAGGGAGACTATTCAGGGAGCCTCCGACGTTGTCATGTCAAAGTCACCAAACAGGCACAACAAAATCTTCATGAAAGTAGAGCCACTGGAACCAGAAATCGCAGAAATGGTGCGAAATGGCCAGCTCTCGGAAATGAAGGACAAAAAAGAGATGGCTACAATACTCCGCTCAAAGGGCTGGGACTCTGATGTGGCAAAGAACGTCATGAGGTTTGATCCCAGAGGAAACATTTTGATCAACGGAACAAAAGGCGTCCAGTTTATCCAGGAATCATCAGATTCAATTCTCTCTGGGTTTGAAGAAGTGATGAAAGAGGGTCCGCTAGCAAAAGAACAGGTGAGAAACTGCAAGTTTACATTCACGCACTTTGTACCGCACGAGGACGCTGCACACAGGGGCCTATCACAGCTAAGCCCGGCATCACGACGCGCATGTATGGGTGCGATGCTAAAGGCACAGCCGATACTGCTTGAGCCAATGCTCGGAATCGAAGTTCGTGTACCGCAAGACCTGATAGGTAATGTCGCAAGTGTGCTTTCGGGAAAACGCGGCAAGGTATTAGACATGCAACAAAAAGGCATCACGAGCATTGTTACTGGGGAAATTCCGGCATCTGAGACGTTTGATTTGTCTGAAGAAATGAGGGGGCAGACTGCAGGAAAGGCAATGTGGAACACGCACTTTAAGGCGTGGACTCCGATGCCAAAATCAATCCAGGCAACACTTACTGCCGAGATTCGAAAGAGAAAGGGGCTCTCACCAGATCCTCCAACTGCAGACGAATTTATCGACAAAGAGTAAA
>Ga0187894_10003573_pt1 | contig 17300 bp, 13 predicted proteins | sample GBC1701081metaG_FD_136650 | JGI IMG/M metagenome (GOLD analysis project Ga0187894, IMG submission 136650) | White microbial mat communities from a lava cave in the Kipuka Kanohina Cave System on the Island of Hawaii, USA - GBC170108-1 metaG ...
CTCCCATCGCGCCTACGCGGTGAGCGAGAAGATCGTGCCCGGCGATGGCGCCGGCGATCCCGCCAAGGTCTACGAGGCGGCACGCGCCAGCAGCAAGCAATTCCTCGCCTTCGACATGGCGGCGATCGCCGAGCAGACCGAGAGCGTGATCTCCGCCGCGCTGTTTGGTGCCCTGGCGGGGTCGAGCGCCTTGCCGTTCCCGCGCGCGGCTTACGAGTCGACGATTCGAGACGCGGGTGTTGGCATCGAGGCAAGCCTGCGTGCTTTTGCCCGCGCCCATGACGCGGCCCAAGCCGAGCGGGACTCGCCGACGCCAGCCCCGCCACCGCGTTCCAGTGCCAGCCTGAAACGCTTTCCCGAGCTGCAGCCGATCGGAGATGCGGGCTTCGACGCCCTGGTCGAACGCGCGCGCAGCCGTTTCCCCGACCCTGCGCACAGGATGGTGGCTGCCGGCCTCGCCCGCGTCGTCGATTTCCAGGACATCGCCTACGGCAGCGAATATCTCGATCGACTGAAGCCCTTCGCCGAGATCGAAGCCGCGGCTGGAAGAACGGACTATCCGCTGACCTGCACCGCGGCCAAGCAGATCGCCCGCACCATGGCCTATGACGACGTGATCCGCGTCGCCGACCTCAAGACGCGCGGCAGTCGCTTCGCCCGCGTGCGCGAGGAGGTGGCGGCACGCCCCGATCAGATCGTCTACGCGACGGAGTTCATGCATCCGCGCATGGAGGAAATCTGCGGCACACTGCCGGCCGGGCTCGGCCTCTGGATCGAGGCCCGCCCGCGCCTTGTCACGGTGCTGCGGCGCGTGGTCGATCGCGGCCGGCGGGCCAGGAGCGGCACCATCGGCTGGTTCCTGCCGCTCTACATGCTGGCCGGTTGGCGGCGGTTCCGGCGCGGCACGCTGCGCCACCGGCGCGAGATGGCGCACCTGCAGGCGTGGCTGGACCAGGCCTTGACGGCCGCGCGCCACGACGTGGCGCTCGGTGTCGAGCTCCTCGAGGCTCGCCGGCTCATCAAGGGCTATTCCGATACGCACGACGCCGGCGAGGGCAGGTTCTCGCGGCTGATGGCAACGGCCAAGCGGCTCGAGGGCCGTGCGGATGCCGCGGACTGGGTGCGCCGCATGCGGCAGGCGGCGTTGGCCGATGCCGAGGGGCGTGCGCTGGCCGACACCATCAAGACCATCGAGAGCTTCCTGTGAGGAGGGCATCCGGATGATCGGCAAGTACCGCGGCAACCGGCAGGCGATCCCGGCTCTCGTGCGCGAGACCGAGGTCCATCGCGACCTCTATGTCGACCAGGAACTCTTCGAGCTGGAGATGGAGCACCTCTTCGCCAACACCTGGATCTATGTCGGGCACGAGAGCCAGGTGCCCAAGGTCGGCGACTACTACGCCACGGCCATCGGCACGCAGCCCGTGATCATGGTCCGCGACACGCCGGAGAGCATCACGGTCCTGCACAATCGCTGCCCTCACAAGGGAACGCGCATCACCGGCGAGACCTGCGGCAATACCGGCCGCGTCTTCCGCTGCCCCTACCATGCCTGGACCTTCCGCCTCGACGGCAGCCTGGCGGGCGTTCCCCTGAAGGGCGGATACGAAGGCACGGGCTTCTCGGAGGGCCATGCGGCGCGCGGCATGACCCGGGTGCGCCACGTGCACAGTTATCGCGGCTTCGTCTTCGGCAAGCTGACCGACGTCGGGCCCGGCTTCGACGCGTTCTTCGGCGCGGCATTGTCCAGCCTGGACAACATGATCGACCGCTCGCCGGCCGGGAAGCTGGAGGTTGCGGGCGGCGTGCTGCGCTACATGCACGACTGCAACTGGAAAATGCTGGTCGAGAACCAGACCGACACCTGCCATCCGATGATCGCGCATCAATCGTCGGCAGGCACCGCGATCAACGTGTGGAAGTCGGCGCCGGCCGGCACGCAGAAGCCGATGGCGGTGGAGATTTACGCGCCGTTCATGAGCTCGTACGAGTTCTTCCAGACCATGGGCATCCGCGTCTGGGACAATGGCCATGGCCACACCGGCGTGTCGCACTCGATTCACTCCGACTATGCCGCGGTGCCGGGCTACTTCGAGCAGATGACCGCCGCCTACGGCGAGGCCCGGGCCAAGGCGATCCTCGACGAGAACCGCCACAACACCGTCTATTTCCCCAACGTCATGCTGAAGGGGCCGATCCAGCTGCTGCGCATCTTCAAGCCGGTCGCCGCCAACAAGACGCTGGTCGAATCATGGACGTTCCGGCTGGTGGGTGCGCCGGACCTGCTGCTGGAGCGCACGGTGATGTACAACCGGCTGATCAACGCCCCGACCTCGGTCGTGGGCCACGATGACCTGGAGATCTACGAGCGCGCCCAGGCGGGGCTGGCGAGCAACGGCAATGAGTGGGTCAACGTCCAGCGCCTTTACTCGGCCGACGAACCCGGACAGCGCAACGTCGTGACCGACGGCACCTCGGAATGGCAGATGCGCAATCAGTTCCGCGCCTGGACGAAGTTCATGACCATGGGTGCCTGACGGCGATGACGACGATTCCCAGCGACCAGCAGCTCATCGACTTCGTCGTGCGCGAGGCGCGGCTGCTCGACCAGCAGCGCCTGGAGGACTGGCTCGACCTCTTCACGGAGGACGGCCACTACTGGATGCCCGTCGAATGGGGCCAGAGCGACCCCCGGCTCACCACCTCGCTGATGTATGAAGACAAGCTCCTGCTCAAGATCCGCATCGACAGGCTCAAGGGCAGGACGACCTACAGCCAGAGCCCGAAGAGCCGCTGCCACCACGTGCTGCAGCAGCCGCAGGTCGACGAACGCGACGACCGGGAACGGCGCTACGTAACCTGGACGCCGTTGCACTATGTCGAGAGCCGCGCCGACCAGCAGACGCTCTACGCCGCATGGGCGACGCACCACCTGACGGTGATCGACGATGACATCAAGATCCGGCTGAAGCGGGTCGACCTCGTCAATTGCGATGCTGCGCTGGGCAGCATCCAGCTCTTCGTGTGAGCGAAGCCCGGGATGGCAAGCACCAGGCCACAGCGGGCGCGGCGCGAACCTTACGACGGCATCGTCGTCACGGCGCCCGTTACCGTTCCGTACCGGCGCTATTCGACCAACACGGCGCATTGGTGGGTGGGCCGCGCCGTGCGCGAGGTGATCCGGACGGCAGGCCTTGCCAGCGCCGACATCGACGGGCTTTCGCTGTCGAGCTTCACCGTCGGCCCCGACACAGCGATCGGCCTGACGCAACATCTGGGTCTCAGCCCGCGCTGGCTCGATCATGTGCCCCTGGGTGGCGCAAGCGGTGTCGTGGCGTTGCGGCGCGCGGCGCGGGCGGTGCAATGCGGCGATGCGGAGTTCGTGATCTGTGTCGCGGGCGACACCAACCAGGTCGACTCGTTCCGCCGCATGCTCTCGACCTTCTCCCGTTTTGCGCAAGACGCTGTCTACTCCTACGGATCGGGCGGACCCAACGCGAGCTTCGCGCTGATCACCCGCAACTACATGAAGCACTACGGCGCAACACGCGAGGATTTCGGCAAGATCTGCGTCGCGCAGCGCGCCAATGCGCTGAAGTTCCCGCACGCGTTGATGAAGAAGCCGCTGACGCTCGACGAGTATCTTTCCGCGCGCGCCATCTCCGATCCGATCCATCTTTTCGACTGCGTCATGCCGTGCGCGGGGGCCGAGGCCTTCCTGCTTTGCCGCGAGGACGTTGCACGCTCGCTCGACCTGCCGGCGGCCCGTCTGCTCGCCACCATCGAGCGGCACAACGCCTTTCCCGAGGACCCGATCCAGTATCGCGGCGGCTGGGCGATGGACATACCGGAGCTCTATGCCATGGCCGGCGTGACGGCCAGGGACGTCGACTTCGTGCAGACCTACGACGACTACCCGGTGATCTGCATGATGCAGATCGAGGATCTCGGCTTCTGCGGCAAGGGCGAGGGACCCGACTTCATCCGCTCGCATACGCTGACGGCCGACGGCAGCTTTCCGCACAACACGTCAGGCGGCCAGCTCTCGGTTGGCCAGGCCGGTTGCGCCGGCGGTTTTCTGGGCCTGGTCGAGGCGATCCGGCAGCTGACGGGATCTCCGCTCGGCGCTCCGGTGCCGGATGCCGCGATCGGCCTGGTCTCTGGCTTCGGCATGATCACCTACGACCGCGGGCTGGCGAGCGGCGCGGCGCTGCTGGCGGGAGGACGCGCATGACCGAGCCGCTCGCGCGTCCCAGGCGCAAGGATCCGCTGAAGAAGACGCGGGTGCCGCTGCTGCCGCACGGCGCGCGCAGCCGCACGGCGCTGGGGCTTACGGCCGCGGCCGCCGAGGGCCGCTTCCAGCTGCAGGTCTGCGCCGACTGCGCCATGGTGATCTATCCGCCGCGCGACGCCTGCCCGCGTTGCCTCTCGGCCCGGCTGCCGTTCCGCGACGTCGACAATCGCGGCACGCTGCTCGCCGAGACGACGATCCACACATCGACCGACGTCTATTTCCGCGAACGCATGCCCTGGCGCATCGGCACGGTGGCGCTCGATTCGGGTCCCTCGATCGTCGCGCACCTGCACGGCGATCTGCGCGAGGGTGAACGGACGCGGCTGCAATTGAAGCTCGACAAGTCAGGCCAGGCGGTTGCCATGGCGCTGCCGGCGCAGGATACCCCCAACATGGAAGACGATCCGCAGTGGCGCGAGCTCACCTGCGATCCCAAGTTCCGCCGCGTGCTGATCACCGACGGGCGCACCGCGGTGGGGCAGGCGCTGGCCGAGGCGCTGTCGGAGGCAGGCGCCAGCGTCGTCTTCGTCGGCATCGCCGATCCGTGGAAGCCGTTCCCGGGCGAGGAGAACCTCAGAAAGCTGGAGCGCGTCGAGATCGTGGCGCTCGACCTCACCGACACGATCTCGGTCAACGAATGCGCCGGCGAGTTCGCGCCGCGCGTCGACATCCTGATCAACACATCAGAGCACGTGCGCACCGGCGGCATCATCGAGCGCAAGGGACTGACGGTCGCGCGCGAGGAGCTGGAGGTCCGCTACTTCGGCATGACGCGGCTGGCCCAGGCCTTCGGGCCGGTGCTGCGCGCGCGTGGCGCCGACGGCGTCAACTCGGCGGCGGCCTTCGTCAACCTGCTCTCGGTCTATGCGCTGGTGAGTTGGCCTGCCTACGGCGCCTTCTCGGCAACCGAGGCTGCCTGTCTCTCCGCCGCGCAGTCCCTGCGTGCGGAGCTGCGGCCGGGCGGCGTGAAGGTGCTCAACGTCTTCTTCGGTCCGCTCGAGACCGAATGGTACCAGGCGGTGCAGCCGCCCAAGGTGGCGCCGTCGGCGCTGGCCCGCGCCACGGTGCGCGCCCTGCAGCAGGGGATCGAGGACGTGTTCGTGGGCGACATCGCCGAGGACATCCGCGACCGCCTTGCCGTCAATCCCAAGGCGCTCGAGCGCGAGCTCGGCTCATGAGCAGGAGCACCGACATGGCCTCCGTCGACCTGCTGGCGTTTGCCGGCGCCATTGCCGCGGGTGACATCGAGGTCGTCGATCTCACCCACACGCTGACGCCGGAGTTCCCGACCATCGTCATGCCGCCCGAGCTCGGCCAGTGCGCGCCCTTCCGCATGGAGGAGGTCTCGCGCTACGACGAGCGCGGGCCCGCCTGGTACTGGAACAACATCTCCATGGGTGAGCACACCGGCACGCACTTCGACGCACCCGTGCACTGGATATCCGGCAAGGATCTGCCCCACAACGCCGTCGACTCCATTCCGCCCGCCAACTTCATCGCGCCGGCCGCGGTCATCGACATCTCGAAGCAATCGGCGGCCAATGCGGACTACGAGCTCACCGTCGCCGACGTCGAGATGTGGGAGACGCAGCACGGCCGCATCAAGCCGCGCAGCTGGGTGCTGCTGCGCACCGACTGGTCAAAGCGCCAGGGCCGCGACTACGTGAACATGCGCGACGACGGCCAGCACTCACCAGGCCCCTGCCCCGAGGTCGTGCGCTTCCTCGTCGAGGAGCGCGACCTGCACGGGCTCGGCACCGAGACGATCGGCACCGATGCCGGGCAAGCGTTCCATTTCAATCCGCCGTATCCCGCGCACTACTACATGCACGGCAAGGGCCGCTACGGCCTGCAGTGCCTGGCCAATCTCGACCTGCTGCCGCCGACCGGTTCGGTGGTCCTGGCGGCGCCGCTCAAGATCCGCCGGGGCTCGGGCAGCCCGCTGCGCGTGCTCGCCCTGGTGCCGCGCGCCGGGAGCCGCGCGTGAGCGACGAGCAGACCGCGATCGTGACCGGCGCCAGCGGCGGCATTGGCGCCGCCATCGCCCGGGCGATGCTCGAGCGGGGCTATCGCGTGATCTCGCTGGCGCTCGACAAGCCCGACTGGTCACATCCACGACTCGAGAGCCGCACGGTCGACCTGTTCGACGCGCGGGCGACCGAAGCCGTGGCCGGCGAGATCGTGCGGGCCCATCGCGTCACGCACATCGTCCACAATGCCGGCATCATCCGGCCCAATCCGGTGGAGACGGCGACAGCGGCCGACATTGCCGCCCTGGCGCAGCTGCATCTCGGTGCGGCGCTCACCCTGCTCCAGGCCGCGCTACCGCAGATGAAGCAGGCAGGCTTCGGTCGCGTCGTGCTGATCTCCTCGCGCGCAGCGCTGGGCGCCTCAGGCCGCACCGCCTATTCCGCGACCAAGGCAGCCATCATCGGCATGGGCCGCACCTGGGCGCTGGAGCTGGCGCCGCAGGGCATCACGGTCAACATGGTGGCGCCCGGCCCGATCCAGGGCACGCCCATGTTCCACGAGATCGTCCCGGCCGGCAGCGAGCGTGAAGCGGCACTAGCGGCTGCCATCCCGATGAAGCGGCTGGGCCGACCGGAGGACGTGGCCAACGCCGTGCTCTTCTTCGCCGGCCGCGAATCGGCGTTCGTCACCGGTCAGGTTCTCTATGTCTGCGGCGGCGCCAGTGTCGGCGCCCTCGTTATTTGAAGGATTTTTCATGAGCGAGCCCATCACCAAGCCGGCGGCCTCCAGAGCACGCACCCGAGCCAACGGTACGGCGGCGGCCATGGACGAGGCGCCGGCGGCGACGCGAAAGGGACACCTGGAGCTCAGGCTCTGGCTGCGGCTGCTCGGTTGCTCGGTCAAGATGGAAAGCCTTTTGAGCCAGCGACTGCGCAAGGAGTTCAAGACATCGATGGCGCGCTTCGACGTCCTGGCGCAGCTCGAGCGTTTTCCCGACGGCCTCAGCATGTCCGATCTGTCGCGACGGCTGCTGGTGTCGAACGGCGCCATCACCGGGCTGGTCGACAAGCTCATGAAGGCGGGCATGGTGACCCGCCGCGACGATCCCGGCGACCGGCGCAGCGTCATCGTCCGGCTGGCGCCGAAGGGGCGCGAGAGCTTCCTGCGCATGGCGCGACGGCACGAGGAGTGGGTGGTGTCGATCCTGGGCGAGCTCAGCGCCGAGGCGCAATCGGAGCTGCTGCAGAACCTGACGCTGCTGCATCGCAACCTCGATCTGCACGGCAAGGCGTGATCCGCGATGACGACTCGTGAACCGCTCGACGCCGGTCGCATTTTTTCGCCGGAGCAGCGCAGCCTGGCGATCATGCTGGAAGCGCGCGCCAGGACATACGGCGCCAAGCCGCTGGTCCAGGCCGGCGAGCGCAGCTGGAGCTTCGCCGAGGCACCGGAGCTTGCGGCGCGGTCGGCCGGCCGGATGCTGGCGGCCGGCCTGCGCCAGGGCGATCGCGTCGCGTTGATGTGCGAGAATCGGCCCGAGTTCATCGAGATCTTCCTCGGCGCGGCCTGGCTCGGCGCCAGCCTGGTGCCCATCAACACGGCATCGCGCGGCCTGCAGCTGCGTCACATCCTGGAGAATTCAGGCGCCCGGCTGCTGGTGATCGAGGCGGCCCTGCTGACTGCCGTCGAGCATGTCGGGCTGGAGAGCCTGCCGCTGGAGACGATCTGGATCATCGATCCGCCCGGCGGGAGCATGCCGGCGCCACACCTCATGCAGCCCCTGCCGGCGCTGGGCGAGGCGATCCCCGCGGCGCCGACGCGGCCAGGCGATACGCTGGCGATCCTCTACACCTCGGGCACCACCGGACCGTCGAAAGGCGTGTGCTGCCCGCATGCCCAGTTCTTCTGGTGGGGCGTCAACACGGCCCATCTTCTGGGCGTCGGCGCCGACGATATCCTGTGCACGACCTTGCCGCTGTTCCACACGAACGCGCTCAACACCTTCTTCCAGGCCCTGATCACCGGCGCGACCGTCATTTTCGAGAGCCGCTTCTCCGCGTCGGCTTTCTGGCCGACGTTGGCGGCGCGCCGCGCGACCGTGACCTATCTTCTGGGCGCGATGGTGCCGATCCTGCTCTCGCGCGAGGCGCAGCCTGACGAGCGGGCGCACCGCACGCGCATTGCGCTGGCGCCCGGCGTGCCCGGCCACTTTCATGCCGAGTTTACCCGGCGCACGGGCATGGCCCTGCTCGACGGCTACGGCTCGACCGAGACCAACTTCGTGATCGGCACGCTGATCGCCGACGGCAAGCCCGGCACCATGGGCCGCATCTTCGAGGGCTTTGCCGCGCGCGTGGTTGACACCGAGGACAACGAGGTGCCGGACGGCACGCCGGGCGAGCTGATGCTGCGCGCCGAGGCACCCTTTGCCTTCGCGACCGGCTATTTCGGCACGCCCGAGAAGACGGTCGAGGCCTGGCGGAACCTGTGGTTCCACACCGGCGATCGCGTCATCCGCGAGCCCGACGGCTATTTCAGGTTCGTCGATCGCCTCAAGGACGCGATCCGCCGGCGCGGCGAGAACATCTCTTCCTTCGAGGTCGAGCAGGTCCTGCTCAGCCATCCGCAGATCGCGTCCGCCGCCGCCTTTCCGGTGCGCTCAGAGCTCGCCGAGGACGAGGTCATGGCCGCGATCGTGCGCCAGGCCGGCAGCACGCTCGACCCGGTCGCCGTCGTGCGCTTCTGCGAGACACGGATGCCGTACTTCGCCGTGCCGCGCTTCCTCGAGTTCGTCGACGCCCTGCCGCTGACGGAAAACGGCAAGGTCCAGAAGTACAAGCTGCGTGAGCGGGGCACCACCGACCGGACGTGGGATCGCGAGGCAGCGGGCATTGTCCTCAAGCGACGATAGGGCGTGACGGAAAACGGAAGAATCGCTTCATGGTGAGCTTGTCGAACCATGAAGCCGCCGCACCATCGCTCGTGCGAGGCCTTCATGGTTCGACAAGCTCACCATGAAGGCTACTGAAACAGCGAATTTCCAGTCAGGCTCCGGCCTCGCGACTGGCCTTGGCGGCCCGTGTTCTGGAGGACCTCGCGGCGCTCATCCATGAATCACCTGGGCCCAGGCCGTCACTTCTCAGGCCACTTCAGGACCACTTGCTGGCTATCGGCACTGCAATACTTCTGCGCCCACGCGTTGCGTTTCATGAAGGCAATGACAGGCCCCTTTATCAGTTCGTCCGGGTCGCGCACGCGCGACAACGGGGCGCCGGACGCCAGGTTGAAAACCTCGGTCGGCGTCAGGAACAGCTTGCCCTTGCGGCCGAGATTGAACAGGTAGGAGCGCAGGGCAAGTTCCGCCCGCGCGAACGCGGCTGGATCGGTATCGTCCTTGTGCTTGGGGATCGTCGTGGCGCCCGGTCCGACCCCGGGGTTGCCGGTATGCGCCGGCGCGCCGTGGAAGCTGACCCCTTGTGCCGTCTTCAACGGGGTCGCGTCGCCGAGCAGCTCGGCCATTGCATCGCGATGCGCGCGATAGGCGCGGCCGGCCTTGATCATCCATTGCAGCAAGGCGAGATTCGCGGCGCGCGACGGCGCCTGCTCGCCGTCCTGTATGGGCAGTTGATACTCGGGATGCCACTGCACACCCAGGACCGGGGCGCCATGCAGGCTCTCGACCGCCTCGCTCGTGCCGAGAGCCGATGGATCGCGCCCGCTCATGCGCAGCATGTTGTTCGGCACGACCTCGAATGGTTGCGGGGCAAGACCATCCCGGGTGCCCATCGATGCCGTGCGCACCGCCGCCCAATGCACGCTGTTGACCTGCATCTGGCTCTGCGCCGTGCTGATCTGCATGTCGGTCGGCGCGTCCATGGCGTTGTCCAGCAGGCTGCCCTTCATCACCTGGGTTGGAAACTCACGCCTCGATGTCACGCGACAGGAATGCCGCGACGCGCGAGGCGTGCTTCACCAGCACGAAGGAGCGATCCGGCATCAGCACCAGATTCGACGACCGCGATGGCAGACCTCTCTTCTCTCAGCGCCTGACTGACAATGCGGAAAGCGCTTCATGGTGAGCTTGTCGAACCATGAAGCGCCGCACCACAGGCCGTGCGAGGCCTTCATGGTTCGACAAGCTCACCATGAAGGCAAGCAGAGCTGCGCATTGTCAGTCAGGCCCTCCGCTCCGAAGAGGCAGCCTGAAGGGTCGAATTCCACAGCGCGGACCTTCACCGGGATCGGTGGCTTTCCCGCTTGAACTGGCGGGCGCGTTGTCCGCACTGTTGTGACGACACCAACCCCGAGATGCCCTCCAGATGACCACCGCCCAGCTCGACAGTCTCGTGACCCTGCTGTGCTCGCGCCCGGCACCCGAAACCCCCGATGTCGGCCAGGCACGCGCCCGGTTCGAGAAGATGGCGGATGTCCTGGGCGGCGCACCCGATGCCCGGTGCGAAAAGGTCGATGCCGGCGGCGTGCCGTCGGAGTGGGTGGCGGCGCCAGGCTGCGACGCGCAGCGCGCGGTCCTCTACCTGCATGGCGGCGGATACGCCATCGGGTCGATCAACACGCACCGGCGACTCGCCTACGACATCTCCGCCGCGTCCGGCGCCCGCGTCCTGGTGATCGGCTATCGCCTGGCGCCGGAACACCCGTTCCCGGCGGCGGTGGAGGACGCGACGACGGCGTGGCGCTGGCTGCTGCAGCAGGGTCTTGCCCCGGGTCGTCTGGCGATCGCCGGCGATTCGGCCGGCGGCGGGCTCACGCTGGCCACCCTGGTCGATCTGCGCGACCGGAAGCTCGGCCTGCCGGCCTGTGCCGTGATGATCTCGCCCTGGGTCGATCTCGAGGGCACCGGCAACAGCATGGCGACGCGGGCGGCGCAGGATCCCATGGTGCAGAAGGACGTCCTGCTCTGGATGGCCGGGATGTACCTCAACGGCAAGGATGCGAAGACGCCGCTGGCGGCGCCGTTGCATGCCGACCTGAGGGGCCTGCCGTCGATCCTGGTGCAGGCGGGCACGGCGGAGACGCTGCTGGACGACGCCACGCGCATCGCCGAGAAGCTCCACGCCGCGGGCGGCGATGTCCGCCTGGCGGTCTGGCCGAACATGCTGCACGTGTTCCCGCTGTTCGCGCCCATCCTCTCGGAAGGCCGCGACGGCTGCCTCGAGATCGGCGCTTTCATCCGCAGCAAGACGGCGTGACCTGGTCGGCCGCACGCATCTTCACCTCTCCCGCATGCGGGAGAGGTCGGCGCGCCAGCGCCGGGTGAGGGCTTCACGCACAGCGCCTCGTGTGAAGCCCTCACCCTCCCATTGCGCAGGGCGCAATGGGCCCCTCCCTCTCCCGCGAGCGGGAGAGGGACACGACGAGAGGAACCGATGCTCAAGCGTGTATTGATCGCCAACCGCGGCGAGATCGCGATTCGAATCGCCCGCGCGGCCTCGTCGCTCGGTGTCGAGTCGGTCGCCGTCTTCACGCCGGCCGATTCCCTGTCGCTTCACACCAGGCTGGCGAGCACGGCGCGCGAGATCGGCGCGTCCGCGGCCACGGACCCCGTGCGCGCCTACCTCGACGTCGAGGCCATCATCGCCGCGGCGAAGGACAGCGGCAGCGATTGCGTCCATCCCGGGTACGGGTTCCTCTCGGAAAACGCCGGCTTCGCGCAACGCTGCCACAGCGAGGGCCTGCGCTTCGTCGGACCGACGCCTGCGACCCTGGCGCTGTTCGGCGACAAGGTGCAGGCGCGCGCCTTTGCCCGGGCACAGGGAATTCCCGTCGTCCCCGGCACGCCGGAAGCGCTGGCGTCGAGTGACGCGGCGAAGGCGTGCGCGCGATCCGTCGGCTATCCGGTCATGTTGAAGGCCTCGGCGGGTGGCGGCGGGCGCGGCATGCGCGCGGTGGCACGTGCCGAGGACATGGACGAGGCGTTCGCGCGCTGCCAGGGCGAGGCGCGGGCCGCATTCGGCGATGGCGCGCTGTTCCTGGAGAAGATCGTGCCGCGACCGCGGCATATCGAGGTGCAAGTGCTGGGCGACGGCCAGGGCAATGTCGTGCACCTGCACGAACGCGACTGCTCGGTGCAGCTGCGCAACCAGAAGGTCGTCGAGGTCGCGCCGGCGCCGAACCTCGACGACGGCCTGCGCCAGCGCATGTTCGCCGATGCGCTGAAGCTCGCCCGCGCGGCGCGCTTCGAGAACGCCGGCACCATCGAATTCCTGGTGAACCCCGAGTCCGGCGAGCACTTCTTCATCGAATGCAATCCCCGGATCCAGGTCGAGCACACGATCACCGAGCAGGTGACCGGCGTCGACCTCGTCGAGGCGCAGTTCCGGATCGCGGCCGGCAGCCCGCTCGCGTCGCTGGGACTCGCCGACCAGCGGGCGGTCGCTGCGCCGCGCGGCTTTGCCATCCAGGCGCGCGTCGTGGCCCAGGGCACCGGCACGCTCAGCGCCTGGCGGGAGCCGTCCGGACCGGGCATGCGGGTCGATGCCTGCGGCTATGTCGGGCTTGCGCCGCCGCCGCAGTTCGATCCCCTGCTGGCCAAGCTGATCTGCCAGTCGAATTCCACGGGCACCTTCGAGTCGGCCATCGAGCGGACACAGCGCGCGCTCGACGAGTTCCACGTTGCCGGGGTGCCGACCAACGCCGACCAGCTGCGCGCCATCCTGGCTCATCCCGCGTTCCGGTCCGGCGATGCACGCACGACCCTGCTCAGCGAGGCGCCCGAGGTGAGCGGGACACACGCTGCGCCGAAAGCCAGGGCGGCCACGCTGCACTTCCTTGACCAGCAGGTCGCGGCGCTGGGGCGCGGTCATGGCGCCACGAACGCGTCGCCGGTGGTCAGGCCTTCGCTGCCGGTGCCTGACGGGCACGTCGGCGTCGACTGCCCGCATTCGGGCTCGGTCATCGACGTCAACGTCCGGGAGGGCGATCAGGTCGTCGCGGGCGCGACGTTGTTCGTGGTCACGGCGATGAAGATGGAGACATCGGTCGCCGCCCCGAGCTCCGGCGTCATCGTCGGGCTGGCGCAGCTTGCTGCCGGCGACACGGTCGATGCCGGCCAGATCCTCGCCGTGATCCGGCCGTCGGCGTCAGGCACGGCCGCGACGGCACGGGGACACGAGCAGACGCCGCGCGACCCGGCCGCGGAGAGCTGGGTGCCGATGCTGGCCAGGGTGGACTCGCTGCGCGCCATCGCGCAGGCGCGGCTGGCGGCCGGGTCGCGCGAGCCCGGCGTGGTGCGCCAGCGCCATCGCGGCAAGCTCACGTGCCGCGAGCGCATCGACGCGCTGCTCGACCCCGGCAGCTTCCGCGAGATCGGCAGCCTCGCCGGCTTCGCGACCTTCGACGAGTCCGGCGACGTCGCGGAGTTCACGCCGGCCAGCCACGTCGGCGGCCAGGGTCGCATCGAGGGCCGTTCCTGCGTCGTCTGTGCCGACGATTTCACCTCGCGCGGCGGACATGCCGATGGCGCGATCGGTCAGAAGAACCGCTATCTCGACCGCCTGTCGATCGAGATGCGCGTGCCCTCGATCCGCCTGCTCGACGGATCGTCCGGTGGCGGCAGCGTCGCCACGATGGTGCCCAGGCAGGACGGATCGACGGAAGCGTCCGTCAAGGAGAGCACGGGCGCCATCAAGGCCGGAAGGCCGCGGGTGGTCGGCGGCGGCGGCTCGTTCCTGCCCGGCCACCTTGGCAGCACCATGTACGTCGAGCAGCTCGCCACGGTGCCGGTCGTCAACATGCTGCTGGGCAGCGTGGTCGGCATCGGCGCGGCCAAGGCCGTCCTCGGCCATTTCTCGGTGATGGTGCGCGACATCGCGCAGCTGTTCGTCGCCGGGCCGCCGGTCGTCAGCCACGCCATGGGCTACGAGGTCACCAAGGAGGATCTCGGCGGCTGGCACATCCACTGCCGCAACGGGTCGGTCGACAACCTCGCCGAAACCGAGCAGGACGCCATGGCGATGACGCGGCGCTTCCTGTCGTACCTGCCCGCCAGCGCCTACGAGGCGCCGCCGGTCACTGCGCCCGATCCCGCCGACCCGGCCGACCGCCGCGAGGAGGCATTGCTGACGCTGGTGCCGCGCAAGCGCACGGCGACCTTCGATGTGCGCCACGCGATCCGGCTGTTGGCCGACAGGGACTCGTTCTTCGAGATCGGGCCACTGTGGGGCACGGACCAGGTCACCGGCTTCGTGCGCTTCGCCGGCCATCCGATGGGCGTGATCGCCTCGGACAGCCGGCACGTCAACGGCGGCGCGCTGACCGCCGACGGCTGCGACAAGCTGCGCCGGCATCTCGACCTCTGCGATCTCTTCCACCTGCCGGTGCTGAACCTGGTCGACAACCCCGGCTTCGCGGTCGGCATCGAGCACGAGATCACCGGCACGATCCGCAAGGGCGGCGAGTGGATGGTGGCCTTCGCCCAGGTGAGCGTGCCGATCTTCACGGTGCTGATGCGGCGCAGCTTCGGCGTCGCCGGCAACAACTACGCGACACCGCGGTCGGCGGCATCGGTGCGCGTCGCCTGGCCGGCGGCCGACGTCGGCGGCATCCCGCCTGAAGGCGGCATCGAGGCGGCCTACAAGCGCCAGCTCGCCGAGTCGGCCGATCCCGCCGCGCTGCGCGCCGAGATCAACGCCCGCATCGAGAGCGTGCGCGGCCCGATCGGCCCGCTGAACCGGTTCGAGATCGAGGAGATGATCGATCCGCGCGACACCCGCCGGCTGATCTGCGAATGGGTCGCCGACGCCTGGCGCATCGTCGCGCAGCCGTCACGCCTGGTGCCCCGCGCCCTGCAGTTCAGGCCGTAGCACGCGGCGAGGCCTACAGGCACTGACTTTGGGCGCACGGCGGTCCAACTGGACCGCGCGCCTCCCGGCGCGCTCATAGTGTGTCGCAGCAAGAGGAAGAGCGCGGCAGGAGCCGCGCGGTCCGTTCGCACCGTCGTGCGCCAGAGTTGGCGCCTATGGGGCGAAGGGCCTGACGACGAGGCAGCTGGTACGCATCGGAACACGTGGCAGAAGGTCATGCGGCGAGCGCGGATCGGTAAGCTGGCTCTAGCTCTTCCCAGCCTTCTGTTCCTCCAGCCGATCGGTGGCCGGAGGCGGCGTGGGGGAGAGCGCTGCGATCTCGGCACGCAGCTCCGGTGTCATGTCCACCGCTGCGGCCGCGAGCGAGTCCTTCAGCTGCTCGACGGTGCGCGCGCCGATGATCGGCGCCGTGACCGCGCGATGCGCGCCCACCCAGGCGATCGCGGTGCTGACCGGATGCAGGCCCCTTTGCCGGCAGAGGGCGACGAATTTCTCGGCGACGTCGAAGGCCCAGGGCTCGGCGTAACGCGCCTGGTACATCGTGTTGGTCTTCAGGCGCCCGGTGGCCTGGCCGAGGTACTTGCCCGACAGCAGGCCCGCCGCTGCCGGGCTATAGGGCATGACGCCCAGGCCGTTGGCCTCGGCCATCGGCAGGATCTCGACCTCGGCCTGGCGTTTCACGAGGTTGTACATGGGCTGGATGACCTGCAGCCGGGCCCAGTCGTGGCGCTCCTGGAGGTCGACGGCGCGCTGTGTCTGCCAGGCCGTCCAGTTGCTGACGGCGGGGTAGATCACCTTGCCGTCGCGCACCAGCTGCTCGAGCCCGCGCAGGGATTCCTCGATCGGCGTCAGCCGGTCGAACTGGTGCAGGAACAGCACGTCGATGCGGTCGGTCTGCAGGCGCCTGAGGCTCGCCTCGACGGCGCGCACCACGTGGCGCCGGGAGTTGCCGCGCGCGTTGATGTCCTCGCCGGTCGGGCCGAAGCACTTGGTGGTGAGGACGAGGCCGTCGCGGTGGCCCTTGGCGAGGCGGCCGAGGATCTCCTCCGACCGGCCCTTGCCATACGCGTCGGCGCAGTCGAAGAAGTTGATGCCCGCGTCGCGGCAGCTCTTGTACATCGCGGCCGACATCGCTTCGTCGGCATCGCCGCCGAACGACATGGTGCCGAAGCAGAGCTCGGACACGGAGATGCCGGTGCGGCCGAGGAGCTTGGTCTTCATCGAATGACCTCCAGGCAATGTGGCGCAGTCACACCAGGTCGCGTTGCCCGGCAGGAATGCACGAACTCTACCAGTTCGTCATTAGAGCCTGACCGAAAACGCAGACAACGCTTCATGGTGAGCACAGGCAGACGCTTCGCGTCTTGCCGGGTCGAACCATGAAGCGCCGCACCGCGGCCCGTGCGAGGCCTTCATGGTTCGACCCGGCGGACGCTTCGCGTCCGCCTGAGCTCACCATGAAGCAAGAAGATCGGTGGATTTCCAGTCAGGCTCTTGAACCTCCGGCATCCTCGCAGAAGGACGAATGTCCGCAATCGGCAAACCATGACAACGGCGCATAGGGGGATGGCGGCGGCGGACAGGATTGCCATGCGAACGGCGGATGGACGCTGAGGTGCAAAGCGTGCTTGGCTTCGCATGAAGGAGCGACGCGATGGACAAACCGGCGATCGAGATACTGGCGCGCCGCGCCGGCCTGCAGAAGGCGCTGGCGGAGTTTCCCGATGACGTCGAGGCCGCCGCCAGGCAGGCGGCCGCGGCGCTGAAAAACATGACCCCCCCGGACGATCCGCGCGCCGAGCCCTGGCCGCCGATGCGCGTCGGAGACGGCCTGTGAGCGGCCTGCATTTCGTTTCGGCATCGCAGGCGGCGGCGTCGATCGCGAGCAGGGAGCTTTCGCCCGTCGAATTGATGCAGGCATTGCTTCAGCGCATCCAGCGGCTCGACCCCAGGCTCAATGTCTTCATCCAGCTCGATGGTGACGCGGCGCTGGCCGCGGCCCGGGCGGCCGAGACCGAGATCATGGCCGGGCGGCCGCGCGGCGCGCTGCATGGCGTGCCCGTCGGCATCAAGGACATCATCGACGTTGCCGGCCTGCCGACGACCTGCCATTCGAAGATCCTTCAGGGCAACATCGCCAGGCAGGACGCGGTCTGCGTCGGCAAGCTGCGCCAGGCCGGCGCCATCGTGCTGGGCAAGCTCTCGACGCACGA
>Ga0187894_10003574_pt1 | contig 17300 bp, 14 predicted proteins | sample GBC1701081metaG_FD_136650 | JGI IMG/M metagenome (GOLD analysis project Ga0187894, IMG submission 136650) | White microbial mat communities from a lava cave in the Kipuka Kanohina Cave System on the Island of Hawaii, USA - GBC170108-1 metaG ...
AAGGAGACAAGGGGATGCGGAGACAATGAAAATTGCTTTTTCCCCTTGTCTCCTTGTCCCCCATTCTCCTTGTCTGTCTTTTCTGGCGGAGAGGGTGGGATTCGAACCCACGGTACCCGTAAGGGTACAACGGTTTTCGAGACCGCCCGATTCAGCCACTCTCGCACCTCTCCGCAAAAAACTCACGTATCCTATTCATGGTTCATTTGGAAGTTAATTCCGGCTGGCCGCTATCAATACCATCTTCACCATCCACGTCATTATCAGCGGATCTGGTCTTACGGCGCTGTTTGAAGAAAGCCTGCATCAACCGGCGACCTTCTTCAGCCAGTACTCCTGAAGTAACTTCCACTTGATGATTCAAAGAACTGTTTGTGCAAATCCGGAAGACGGTATCAACTCCGCCCGCGCGCAAATCAGCGGCGCCGTATACCAGTCGTTTTATTCTGGCGTTGACGATCGCCCCTGCGCACATCGCGCACGGTTCGATGGTAACGTACAACGTCGCCTCGGTTAAGCGATAGTTACCCATTCGCCGCGCGGCTTCGCGCAACGCCATAATCTCAGCGTGCGCGGTCGGATCGTTGGATCCGATCGGATGGTTGTGTCCGCTTCCCGCGATCTGATTGTCAATTACGAGGACTGCGCCGATAGGAACTTCACCGGCGTCACGCGCCAGCCGGGCTTCATTCAATGCGAAGCCCATAAAGAACCCATCATTCGCGTCGGAATCCTGAAGAAGATCGGCTATAGCGCCGCCGTTTGTTTCTCCGTTTGCCGCATTACGCTTTGCCATTGTTTATCAGGCGCGCCGAAACGCGAAGGCGAATGGTACTGGCGCGAATAGCCTCTGTCAAGCAAGGCGCCGGACCGGTTTTGATGTAGAATCTTACCCGTGTCTTCATACAAGAAATTCATAGAACAAGTTGATCAACTCGCCGCGAAGCTTCAGTCGCGTTACTCGAAACACCTGGTCTGCCGCGCGGGATGCAGCGGATGCTGCCGTCATCACCTTTCCGTGTTCGCAGTCGAGGCCGAAGAGGCGCGCGCGGCGATTGAAGCTTTGCCCGCTCCGCGACGCGAGCAGGTGGAAGAACAGGCTCGTGAAGTTATAAAACGCGAAGCTCAGGGCAGGCCGGTCTCTTGTCCTTTGCTGATTGACGATCGCTGTTCGATCTATCAATCGCGCCCGTTGATCTGCCGCACGCAAGGGCTGCCCTTGTTGATGGAGGCGGAAGACGGCGCCCAGGAGGTTGATTTCTGTCCATTGAATTTCACCGAGGACGGCGCGGTCGGCGATCTGGACGAAGATCATCTTGTACCGCTTGACGCGCTGAATATGCGGCTGGCGTTGGTAAATCTACAGCATTGCCGCGAAACCGGCCTTGGCGACGAAGCCAGCGGCGCCCGCGCGAAGATGGCCGACATCATCCTCAAATCTCGAATTGATTGATTATTCCCGGAGGTTCGCATGAAACTCAGATTCGTTTTGATTGCGCTTCTGTCTCTGATTTTTGTGAGTCAGGCCTTCTCTCAATCGCCGGCCGCGTCCGCGGCGCGCGCTTACCGGCAGGCGCGCGAACACGAGATCATCGAAGAATTCGCCAACCTGCTTTCGATCCCGAATGTGGCTTCGGACACGCCGAATATCCGCCGCAACGCGCAGTTGATCTCACAGATGCTCGAAAAACGCGGCGTCAAGACTCGCCTGCTCGAAGTCCCGGAGGCGCCGCCCGTGGTTTTCGGTGAAATCAATACGCCGGGCGCGACGCGCACACTCATCTTTTACGTTCATTATGACGGGCAACCAGTTGAGCCTGCGAAGTGGGTCGGCGGCGATCCGTTCAAACCCACGCTGCGTTCGGCGTCGCTCGAAGCGGGCGGGAAGGAGATTCCGGTTCCCGTTAAAGATCAAAAGTTCGACCCTGAATGGCGGCTCTACGCGCGTTCGACCGGAGACGACAAGGCCCCGATCATCGCGATTTGCGCCGCGCTCGACGCGCTGCGGGCAAGCAAGATCGCGATCAATTCAAACATCAGGTTTTTCTTCGAAGGCGAGGAAGAGGCCGGATCGCCACATCTGGAGAGGATCGTCGAAAAATATCGCGATCTGTTGAAGGCGGACGCGTGGTTGATTTGTGACGGGCCGGTTGATCAAACGCGACGGCAGCAGGTCTATTTTGGCGCGCGCGGCGTGACGGGGCTTGAGGTCACCGTGTACGGCCCACGCCGCGAGCTTCACAGCGGCCATTATGGTAATTGGGCGCCAAATCCCGCGATGATGCTGGCGAAGCTGCTGGCTTCGATGAAGGACGACGATGGGCGCGCGCTGATCAAAGGCTTTTACGACGGCGTCGAATCCCTGACCGAGACCGAGAGACGCGCCTTCGCCGAAGCGCCTGACAACGACGCGATGTTGCGCCGCGAGCTTGGGATCGCCTGGACTGAAGGGGCCGGGAAGAGGTTGATCGAACTGATTAATCTGCCTTCGCTCAATATTCGCGGTTTTTTGAGTTCGTCGGTCGGCGCGACCGCGCGCAACGTCATCCCGTCAACCGCCACGGCTTCGATAGACATTCGTTTGGTCAAAGGCCTTGATCACGTCAAGGCTGTTGATCGCGTGATCGAACACATTCGCGCGCAAGGCTACACGACGGTCGCCTCCGATCCCGACGAAGCGACGAGGCTGAAATACCCGAAGGTCGCAAAAGTGATCCGGCAGGGCGGATACAACGCGTCGCGCACCTCGATGGATTTGCCGATCTCGAAGGAAATAATCGCCGCGGTCGAAAGCGCTCACGGACGCGTGATCAAAATGCCCACGCTGGGCGGCAGCGTCCCACTTTATATTTTCACCGACAATCTGAAAACGCCTTGTATCGGTATTCCCATCGCCAACCACGACAACAACCAGCACAGCGCCAATGAAAATATTCGCTTGCAGAATTTGTGGGACGGGATTGAGACGATGGCGGCGCTGTTGACCATGAGGTAGGCGCTGGCGGAAAAATTTGAGGCGCCATCGTCTTTCATTTTCCATTTGCCATATTCCATTTGTCATTTGCCATTGCTGTAACGCGCGGTTTCGGCAATGACAAATGACAAATGGAATATGGCAAATGGAAAATGAGAATGCCTCAAAACCTCTGTCTGACTGCTTAGGCTGGAAATTTTCCTGCCACTGTAACCTTTCGCCCGCCGCAAACGTGATCTCGGCAGAAAACAAATTTTCAGGAGACGAAAATATGAAAGAACAGATGAGCGGATCAAATGTAGTGGTTGTAGGCGGTGGGTTGGCGGGCCTTACCGCCGCGAACTTCCTTGCCCGCGCCGGATTGAGCGTGACGTTGTTCGAGAAATCGCGCGCCGTCGGCGGGCGGGCGAGGACTGAAGCGAAGCAGGGGTTTCACTTCAACTTCGGCCCCCACGCGCTCTACCGTTGCGGCGCGGCGATAAAGATTTTGCGCGAACTGGGAATAGATGTTCGCGGCGGCCGGCCGGCCACGGCGGGCGGTTATGCGATTGATCGCGGCGGGAAACACACGCTGCCGGTCGGTCCGGTTTCGATGCTCACCACCGGATTGTTGCGTCTGGGGGCGAAGCTGGAAACGGCGCGGCTGCTGGACGCCATCGGCAAATTGGATGCGCGAGCAATCGAGCGCCTTAGCGTGCGCGAATGGGCCGAAAGAGAGATTCGCCATTCCGACGCGCGGAGACTCTTCTATTCGCTCATACGCGTCAGTTCCTATGCCCACGACTCCGAACGCCATAGCGCGGGCGCGGCGATAGCCCAATTGCAATTGGCCCTCGCCTCCGGCGTTCTTTATCTCGACGGTGGCTGGCAAACGCTCGCTGACGGCTTGCGCGAAACGGCGGAGAGGGCGGGCGTCAGGATTGTTGTTGGCGACCGGGTGAAGGTTGTCGGGCGTGACGGACGCGCGCGCGGCGTGCGGCTGGCGGACGACAGCTTTCATGCCGCGCCGGCAGTCGTCATCGCCGCCGGCCCGGACGAAGCCTGCGAACTGGTTGAAAGGAGCGAAGAGACTATTTTGTCCGAATGGGCAAAAGCCGCGATTCCGGTCAGGGCCGCATGTCTGGATGTGGCGTTGAAATACCTGCCGGAGCCACGCGCGCTGTTCGCCTTGGGCATTGATCGTCCGCTCTACTTCTCTGTGCATTCGGCGGCGGCGAAACTTGCGCCCGAAAACGGCGCGGTGATTCACGCGGCGAAATATCTGGGCGCGAGCGCGACGGACGATCCGCAAACTATCGAGCGGGAGCTGGAAGAGATGTTTGACCTGCTTCAACCGGGTTGGCGCGGAGCGGTTGTCGCCAGCCGTTTTCTGCCTGCTATGACTGTCTCGAATGCCCTGGTCGCCGCCGCGCAAGGCGGCGCGTCAGGCCGCCCGGGACCTGAGGTTCCAGGCGTCGAAGGGTTGTTCGTCGCGGGCGATTGGGTGGGGCCGGAGGGGATGTTGGCCGACGCGAGCATGGCGAGCGCGAAAATGGCCGCCGAAATCATCGCGCGGCGTTACAGTGTGAAGGTCGCCGCCGCCGCCTAGAGCGCATTTCGATTGCGTGTACGGATGAATCGAGAATTCAACTCCCCGGATGATTATTGATAACTATGAACTATCAAACCCTCACACTCCCGGAGATTTTTGATGAGGCCGAAGCGATCACTGACGCCGCAAGGACGCTCTTCGACCATTTGAACACGCAGCAGCTCAATTGGAAGCCTAACGCCGATTCGTGGAGCGTCGCGCAATGCCTAGAACATTTGATCTCGACCAATCGCGAGTTCTACCCGGTTTTTGACCGGATACTGAAAGGCGAGCGCCGGAAGACACTGTTGCAACGACTACCATATCTGCCAAGGATGTTCGGCAGGATGATGGTCAAGGCGCTTTCGCCGAACTCGCATCAGAAGTTTAAAGCGCCCGCCTCCGCGCGGCCTTCATCAAGCTCGATTGATCCGCAGATTGTTGGCCGCTTCATCACCCAGCAACGCGAGACGCTGGCGAAGATGAAGTCGCTGCAAGAATATGATCCGGCGAAGACCATCATCACGTCGCCTTTCGCGAGCGTGCTTGTTTACAGCCTGCTCGACGCGTTTCGGCTCATCGTAGCTCACGAGCGACGACATTTCGCGCAGGCGCAACGAGTGATGGAAGCGGACGGATTTCCACGGTAAGTCCAATAAGGTGTTGTTGCTCTTCATCGCCAAGAAAGGACGCGCGCTATACACGCCGGAGAAACAATAGGCCACGCTGCCTCGGAACATTTCGCCCCCCCAGCGTTTGAAGAGATATTCCGCGCCCACCAGCGGTTCCTGTGGGGACTGTGCTACCGGATGACGGGCAACGCAGCCGACGCCGATGACCTGGTGCAGGAGACGTTCGTGCGCGCGTGGAAGCATCCGCCTGAGCGGGCTGACGAACCGTGGCGGCCGTGGCTGGCGCAAGTGGCGATGAATCTGAGCCGCGACCTGCTGCGGCGGCGCAAGCGGCGGCATTACGAAGGCCCATGGCTGCCTTCGCCCATCGAGACGGGCGATGAGGCTGCGCCGCCGTCTTACGAGCCGGTGGACGAGCAGGGCAACCCGGCGGCGCGCTACGATATGCTCGAAAGCGTGTCATTCGCTTTCCTGCTCGCGCTCGAAGCGTTGACGCCCGCGCAGCGCGCGGCGCTGCTGCTGCGCGACGTTTTCGATTACTCGGTCAAAGAGACCGCGGAAGCGCTCGGCCTAAGCGAGTCAAGCGTCAAGACCACCCATCATCGCGCGCGGCGGGCGATGCGCGACTACGACCGGGAGCGGCGCCTTCCTACGCGCTCGCTGCAGGAGCAGACACGGCGCGTGATGGAGCGATTTCTCAATTGCCTCTTCAACCGCGACGTCGCCGGGGCCGAAGCTTTGCTTGCCGCCGACGTGCGGCACCTGGGCGATGGCGGCGGTGAGTTCATAGCGGCGCGCGCGCCTGTGGTTGGCAAACAGAAAGTCGCGCTCTTCAACTTGCGCCTGGCGGAACTGGCGCCTCACAACATGAGCGCGTCCTGGCTTATGCTGAACGGCCTGCCTGCCCTCGTGGTAGAACTGGCCGAGCCGCCGGAGAAGTATGCGCCGCGCATCGTGACGACGTGCGAACTGGACGCCGCGGGCAATATAAAACGTATCTTCAACGTCCTCGCCACGCGTAAATTGACCGCCGTGCGCCCCGTGGTTTGATCCTTACACATAATGGAAATCCGATCTAGAGGTTGATCATATGTCCTTCCAATCCGTGCGCGGCTTCTTTGATGGCCTCGCTCAGTGTCGGGTGCGAGTGGACGTTGCGCGCAATCTCGCGCGGCGTCAACTCAGCGAAACGCGCCAGCGTCAACTCTGGTAACAGCTCGGTCACGTCGGGGCCAATCAGGTGCGCGCCCAGCATCTCACCATACTGTTTGTCGCTGATCAATTTGACGAAGCCGGCGGTGTCGCCTAGCCCGTGCGCCTTGCCGTTCGCCGTGAACGGGAATTTTGCGACGTTGATTTCGTAGCCTCGCGCGCGCGCCTGTTTCTCGGTGTAGCCGAAGCTGGCGATCTGCGGCTGGCAGTAAGTGGCGCGCGGCATCATGTCGAAATCCAGTTCGATGGTTTCAGCGCCCGCGATGTTCTCCGAGGCGATGACGCCCATCGCCTCGGCCACGTGCGCGAGCATCAGTTTGGCGGTGACGTCGCCGATGGCGTAGATGTGCGGAATGTTGGTCTGCATCCTGCCGTTGATCTCAATCGCGCCGCGCTCGGTCAGCCTGACATCGGTCTTTTCCAAGCCGTAACCCTCGACGCGCGGTTTGAAGCCGATGGCTTGCAGAACCTTGTCGGCTTCGAGCGTCTGCTGCTTGCCGTCCGGCGTGGTGACGGTGACGCGGACGTTCTCGCCTGTGTCTTCGATGTTATCCACGCGCGTTCCGGTCATCATTTTGATTCCACTTCGCCGGTATTGCCTGTGCAGCTCAGCCGAAACCTCTTCGTCTTCCAGCGGAACGATGCGATCGAGAAACTCGACGATGGTCACGTCCACGCCGTAGTTGTTGAGCACGTACGCGAACTCGACGCCGATGGCGCCAGCGCCAGCGATGATCATGCTCGAAGGCAGATGGTCTTCCATGATCTGCTCTTCATAAGTGACGACGCGTTCGCTCAACTTCGAGCCAGGGATTAACCGAGTGGTCGATCCGGCGGCAATGATGCAGTTTTTGAACCTGATGGTCTCTTCGCCGCCCGCGTTCAGCTTCACGTTCAGCGTGTGCGGATCGGTGAAAGCCGCCCAGCCTTCGTATTCGTCAATCTTGTTCTTCTTCATCAGGAAGCGCACGCCTTTGACGCGGCCATCGGCCACCTTGCGGCTGCGGCGGAACGCTTCGCCGTAATCGAAGTTGACCGTCCCCTCGACGTTGATGCCGAATGTCTTGGCTTCGTGTTTGAAGATGTGAACCAACTCCGCGTTGCGGAGCAGGGCTTTGGATGGAATGCAGCCGACATTGAGACAAACGCCGCCCCAATATTGTTTTTCGATGATAGCCGTCTTCAGGCCGAGCTGTTTGGCGCGAATTGCGGCGACGTAACCTCCAGGCCCCGCGCCAAGCACAACGACGTCGTACTCTTTTGTCATAGAATCAGTTTATGGTCTCTGCCAGGGCTTCTTCGAGGCTTGATGCGTTGAGCAATCGTAATCCCCAGTTCTCCAGCGTTTCAATTTCAGCGGATGCGATCTTCTCCTTTGCCCATTCAGGCAGAGGGCCAAAACGAACTTCGAGCATGCGTGAGAGCATTTCCTCCATACCTTCCTTTTTGCCTTTCTCCTTGCCCTTCTCCTCTCCTTCTTTCTCGCCTTTCAAAAACGCTTCTTCGACAAACGGAATATCCATCAAATCTTCAACTGTCAGTTCCATGACTTTTTTCGCCTCCTCGACGACTATCTTCTGCAATCCTCTCAGTTTTGACAAGACCAGCAGCTTGGCGAGTTCATTTAGCGCGGTTTTGCGAGGAATCACAGCGATCTTTTCTATGATTCGCTGGCTGACTTCGATCAAGTCATCAACCTTGCACAGAATCGCGAAGAGATTGTCAGCAAGCGAATCGCTTTCAATTAGTGGTTGGCCGTCAATTTCACGGATGTCAATCACGTCACAACTGAACCGCAGTCTTTCCTCGACTATACTCGACGCGATTTTGGCGGGCTTTTCGCCGATGTAAAACACGATCTGCGTCGGCGGCTGATCGTATGCGCGACGAATCAGAAGGTAATATTGACCGACGGGAATTCGATCGTCAGCATTTCGCTGATCTGCGCCTCAACAAGCATCGCCAGTAAACGCGGCGGCTGAGCTTTAAGAAGCTCTTTGATTGTCGTGTCGAATTGCATCCGGGCGTCTCTTGATTACACTGCAATCATCACTGACTCCTTCATCGTGGCCTCAATATCTCTTACCTCTTTCGGCGTCATCGAGGTCAACACCTCGAAACCGTCTTCGGTCACCAGCACGTCGTCCTCGACGCGCACGCCGATGTTGAAATACTCTTCAGGGACGCCTTCGGTTCCGGCGGCGATGTAAATTCCCGGCTCGACGGTGAAGACCATTCCCGGCTCCAGCTTTCGCCAATCGTCCTGCGTTTTGTAACGGCCCACGTCGTGGACATCCATTCCCAGCCAGTGGCCGGTGCGGTGCATGAAGAATTTTTTGTAGCTCTCTTTTTCGACGACCTCATCGCGCGAGCCTGCGACCAGACCAAGCTTGAGTAATTCTTCCGAGACCACCTCAACGGCCTTCTCGTGCAATTTCATGAAGCTCTCACCGGGTTTGACCATCTTGATGACCTCTTTATTGGCGTTGAGCACGGCTTCGTAGATAGCCTGCTGGGCGCGGGTGAATTTGCCGTTGGCGGGGAAGGTTCGCGTGATGTCGCCCGAAAAGAGGTTGTATTCGGCGCCCGCGTCGATCAGCACCAGATCGCCGTCTTTGATCCGGTCGTTGTTGGTATTGTAATGCAGGATCGTCGTGTTGAATCCCGATCCGACGATTGAGGGGTATCCGACGCCCGCCGCGCCGCTCTTGCGAAAGACGTATTCGACAATCGCTTCAAGCTCGTATTCGTACATTCCGGGCTCGCAATGTTTCATCGCGGCGATGTGGCCTTCGGCGCTGATGGCGGCGGCGCGGCGCAGACTTTTCAGGTCGTCTTCGTTCTTGCGCAGCCGCATCTCGTGGAGGACCGTGCCGGGATCAATGATCACCGTCGGGGCGTAGACGCCGCCGCGAACCTTCTCGCGGATGTGTTTGATGGACGAGATGATCCTGTGATCGAAATGTTCGTCGTTACCGAAGCGGTAATAAAGCTTTTCGACATCCTGGAGGTATTTCGGCAGGAGTTCGGAAAGCTTACCGATTTCATAAGCGGCGTCGGCGCCGTGGCGCGCGATTGCGCCTTCGACGCCGGTCCGTACGCCAGTCCATATCTCCTCCTCGCGGATTCGCGGGCGGACGAAGAGGATGTATTTATGTTCGGGATGAGTGGGCGCGAGCACGGCCACACAATCCGGTTCGTTCAATCGTGTGAGGTAATAAAAATCGGTGTCCTGACGGAACTCGAAATCGGTGTCGTGGTTGCGCTTGATGTCGTGCGCGCTGGCGAAGATCGCGACGCTGTTCGGTTCCATCTTCTCCATGAATTCGACGACTCGCTCAGGTTTCATTTGATTGCTCCTTGAAAGAGATATGCGTGAAGAGCGCGTAGTATAACCAAACGAATGGAATTAACCACGGATCGACGCGGATGCGACGGATTATCACGGATTTCCGATCCGTATTGATCCGCCGCATCCGTGGTGATCTGTGGTTAATGTTCCCGCCATTGAACCGATTTCACCACGCAGGCTAGAATGCGACTTAAATCATGATCGTCGGATTCAACCGAACAACTTATGACAACAGGAGCAATCATTACTCAACCAGTCGCGGAACTCCTCGACCGAATTGCGAACCGCGAACACCTGGAACACGACGAATGGATGCGCGTGATCGAGCAGGCCGAGACCGAAGATCTGCGCCGATTGGCTGATGGTCTGCGCCGCGAATTGCATCCCGACGACGTGGTGACTTACGTCGTTGACCGCAACATCAATTACTCGAATGTCTGTTTTTCGGTTTGCAACTTCTGCGCGTTTTACCGCAGACCCGGCCATCCCGAAGGCTACGTGCTCAGCTACGACGAAATCTTCGAGAAGGTCGAGGAGATGATCAAGATTGGCGGCAGCGGCGTTTTGATGCAGGGCGGATTACATCCCGATCTGCCGATGGATTGGTACGCCGGACTGCTCAGCCAGTTGAAACAGCGTTACGGCATCCACCTGCATTGTTTCTCGCCGACGGAGATTTACGGGATGTCGAAGACGTTCGGGATGAGTTATGAGCGGGTGATCCGCGAATTGCGCGACGCCGGATTGGACAGCATTCCGGGCGGTGGCGGAGAGATTCTGGTTGACGAAATCCGCCGCAAGCGCCGCACCGAATGCAACTCGCAGGAATGGCTCGATGCAATGGAGGCCGCGCATCAACTCGGAATCAAGACCACCGCTACGATGATGATCGGTTACGGCGAAACGATCTCGCACCGCATCCTGCACCTGGAGAAGTTGCGCCAGTTACAGCGGCGCACGCTCGATTCGGGCAAGCCCGGCTTCGTTTCTTTCATCCCCTGGACTTTCCAACCGGACAACACCGCGATAGGCAAGATCATTCCTGACCGAATACCTGGCGAAGAGTATTTGCGGTGGTTGGCGCTAGCGCGGCTCTACCTCAACAATATTCCGAACGTACAGGTCTCGTGGCTGACCGTGGGGTTGAAAGACGGGCGTCGCGGGCTGCATTTCGGCGCCAACGACATTGGCTCGACGATGATCGAAGAGAACGTGATCTCGAAAGCCGGCGCGAACCACAAGGCGACCGAGCGGATGCTGGTCAACGTGATCGTCGAGGAAGGATTCAGGCCGGTGAAACGGAAGGCGGATTACACGAGACTTTCATGAATTGTTTGTCAATCAAAGTAGTTTTTAAGATCGAGAATGAAACCTCCTCAATTTGCGCTGACAGTTCCTGATCTGGCCGAAACCATTGATTTTTTCACCCGCCGCCTCGGCTTTCGCATAGATATGATCGTCCCGGCGGATGCGCCTGAAACCGCCGTCATCTCCGGACAGGGAGTGACGTTGCGGCTTGAAACCTGTGGGATGCAAGCAGCGTTGGCTGACTCCCCGATTGATTTGCAGGAAGGCGCCCGAGAATTCGTGATCAGCCGCCAGAACACTATGGATACAAACGATGAGTGGCATGTGGGGCGGGCAGGCATGCAATACCGTGATCTGATTCCGGGCCGGCTCGGCGGGCGTTTTATCGCCTCGCACATTCGCATCCCCGGCGGGGGCGAGACGCCGGATTATGTGCATTACCACAAGGCGCTCTTTCAAATGATTTACTGTAAAGCGGGCTGGGCGCGAGTAGTTTACGAAGACCAGGGGCCGCCCTTCGCGCTTGAAGCCGGGGACTGTGTGCTACAACCGCCGGAGATTCGCCATCGTGTTTTGGAATCCTCCCCCGGCCTTGAGGTCATCGAGGTCGGTTGTCCGGCGGCGCACGAAACCTGGACCGACCACGAGTTACAGCTTCCCACGCGCGAGGTGGCGCCCGAACGGCTCTTCGGCGGCCAGCGTTTTGCGCGCCATCGCGCGCGCGAAGCGAGCTGGACGCCCTGGCGACTTGACGGGTTTGAAGCGCGCGACACCGGCATCGCGGCGGCGACGAATGGTTTAGCGGCGGCGCGCGTCGTGAAATCCAAAGTGGTTGGCTCGGAAATCACGGTAATGGCCAAGGGGCACGCGGGCGCCTTGTTGTTTCTGTTTATTTTGCAGGGCGAACTCAGGATAAACAGCCGCGCGCAAGGGAATCATCAATTACAGGCCGGCGACAGTTGCGTCATCCCTGCCGGTGTGGATTACACGCTACGGGCTGAGGCTGGACTTGAGATGCTTGAAGTAAATCTGCCCGCTCAATTGTCGCTTTCATCAATCCTTTGAGGCTTTTTGTGGTGATGATTGCTCGTCAGCCAAAGTAGTTTTTGAGATCGAGGACAAAACCTTTGAGCAAAGGGGCGCCTGAAATCGAATCGGGGTTGTCAAGCTCTTCAACATCCGCGCCCGGACGGTAAACGTAGACTTTCTTCTGAATCGGATCAATCAGCCAGCCGAGTTGCGCGCCGTTTTCGATGTACTCTTCCATCTTCTCTTTCAGATCTTTGACGGAATCGGACGGCGAACGAAATTCGACGACGAAGTCCGGGCAGATGTGAGGGAAGGATTTTCTCTCTTCTTCTGACAGCTTGTTCCAACGCTCGAGTTTCACCCACGACATATCGGGCGAACGTTTGGCTCCATTGGGCAGAACGAACAGCGCGTTAGATTCAAAGCCTTTGCCAGTTCCGTCTTTCCTTATCCAAATGCCAAGGTCGGTGTTCAAATCAAAATTATGTCCTGAAGTCTCCCCTCCTGTTGGCGGCATAACAATGATGTCTCCTTCCTTTGACATTTCCATGCGTAAATCAGGGTTTTGTCGGCACATCTCGAAGAAGTCTTCTTCGGTGAAACCTTTGAGGAGCGCGTCAATGTTGATGGCTAGATCATCTCTGAATTCCGGGGTAATGAGTGTCGGCATAATCGGTTACCTCTTCGATTGTCGTCGCTGATCTGAAAAAGCCTCGTGGCAAGCCAATTGTGCGCCGATTGTAAATTCTCTTCAACCTCAGCACTCTACTCCCGCCTGAATCCGTATCGTTTTTTCGCCATCTCCCACGACTTCTTCAAATCCGCAGCGCTTCTGGCCAAGAGCGCGCTGGAAGCAACGCGTATCCAGGGCGCGCAAACCTTTGATGCGCGCCCGCGCAGCCAATACCGCTTGACGATTCGATCCGTCAGGCGTAGTTTTCCGCCCGCGCAACCCGCCTTCGTTTTCGACCACTGCGTTTCCGGAGATTGCGAATCATGAACTTTGAGTTGCCTTTCAAGCGTCAGACAAGGATCGCCATAATCGCTTTGTTTCTTTGCTGCGCGTCATTCGTTCCCGCGCATCAAGCGCAGAAGAAGCCGCCACCGGCGAAAAAGCCGTCGAGGAATATTGATGACAAAGCGTTGCGGCAAGCCGACGCGCGCAGGGGTGATTGGATAACGCATGGGCGCACATATTCCGAAGCTCGTTACAGCCCGCTGAAACAGATCAATGTGGGCAATGTTCAAAAACTCGGATTGGCCTGGTCGTTTGATACGCAGACCAATCGCGGGCTTGAAGCGACGCCGATTGTCGTTGACGGAGTGATGTACACGACGGGCAGTTGGAGCGTTGTTTACGCGCTCGACGCGAGGACGGGCGAGCAGTTGTGGAAGTACGACCCGCAGGTTGCGCGTTCGTACGGCGCGCGGGCCTGTTGCGACGTGGTCAACCGCGGCGTGGCCGTTTACAAAGGCAAGGTTTATGTTGGCGCGCTCGATGGGCGATTGATTGCGCTCGACGCCGGAGACGGTCGTATCGTCTGGCAGGTCACGACCGTTGATCAGAATCAGCCTTATACGATTACCGCCGCTCCGCGCGTGGTGAAGGGCAAAGTGATTATCGGCAATGGCGGCGGCGAATACGGCGTGCGTGGTTACGTTTCGGCTTACGACGCCGGGACGGGCAAACTGGCGTGGCGCTTTTACACCGTGCCCGGCGACCCATCGTCGCCGTTTGAATCGCCCGCGCTCGAAAAAGCCGCAAAGACATGGACGGGGGAATGGTGGAAGATGGGCGGCGGCGGCACCGTGTGGGATTCGCTCGCTTACGACCCGGAACTCGATCTGCTTTATGTCGGCACAGGCAACGGCTCGCCTTGGAACCAACAGATTCGCAGCCCGCAAGGCGGCGACAACCTCTATCTCTCCTGCATTCTCGCGCTGCGCCCCGACACGGGCGAGCTCGTCTGGCATTATCAAACCACTCCGGGCGACACGTGGGATTATACCGCGACTCAGCACATGATCCTGGCTGATCTGAACGTCGGCGGCCGCGTGCGGCGTGTGTTGATGCAGGCGCCGAAGAACGGATTCTTCTATGTCCTCGACCGAACTACTGGTGAGCTGATCTCAGCCGAGCCATACGTCGAAATCACCTGGGCGAAAGGCGTTGATAAAAAGACCGGGCGGCCAATCGAGAATCCGGCGGCTCGTTACAAAACTTCTTTTTCGATTCAGAAACCGGGGCCTTTGGGAGGACACAATTGGATGCCCATGTCATTCAATCCGCAAACCGGATTGGTCTACATCCCGGCTCAGGAATTCACTGGCCTTTACGCGCCTGACGGGAAATTCAAATACAGACCCGGAGCCTGGAACACGGGCGTTGATTTTTCGCCGCTGAAAGACGCGCCGCCATCAATCCCCCCGGGGCATCTGCTCGCCTGGGACCCGGTCGCGCAAAAAGAACGCTGGCGAGCGCAATACAAAATGATGTGGAACGGCGGCACGCTGACGACCGCCGGCAATCTGGTGTTTCAGGGCGCGTCCGACGGGCGCTTCATTGCGTACAGCGCGGACAAAGGCGCAAAGCTGTGGGAAGCGCCGGTCGGCATCGGCATCATCGGCTCGCCGATTACTTACGAGATTGACGGCGCGCAGTACGTGTCGGTGATGGCGGGCTGGGGCGGATCTTTCCCCTTGGTTGGCGGCTACGCGTTGACTGACGCCAGCACACAGAACGTCGGCCGGTTGCTGACCTTCGCGTTGGACGCGAGACAGTCGCTGGCCGTATTGCCGAAACGTTCAATGACTCCGCTGACGCCCATCGAGTCGAACACGCCGGCGGAAGTGATTGGTAAGGGCGGCGCGTTATTCACGCAATGGTGCGCTGTGTGTCACGGCGTGGGAGCGGTCGGAGGCGGAGGCCTCGTTACGGCCTTGCCGATGTCGAAGCCGGAGGTCTTCAAGATGTACAAGGAGATCGTGCTGGACGGTGATTATTCATCGCGCGGAATGCCTGCGTTCGGCAAATGGCTGAGCAATGATGATGTCGAGGCGATTCGCGCTTATATCATCAAACGACGAGCCGATTTTGCCGCAGGGAAGTGATTCGTTTCTGGACGTCTGCCTGATAATCAAACTCGCGCTGGCTCAAGATACGCCAGCGAGGGAACAACCTGGGTCTTAAATAAGGTCTGTTTATCCTGCAATAAAAAAATATCATTGGACAAACCAACTAGGAAACCTTTACCTTCGAGCCTCGCATAAGACTATCTGTATCTCTTCCACCCGAAGTTCCGTTCAGCGTTCCGATTCAGCAGTGAGAACGAGCCTGAATCCGGGTTGAAGTTTGGGTCTGAGACGAACTGATAAACAGGATTTGATTTCTGATGATGAAGCGTAACCTGAGAAATATTGGGGCAGTAACGATCATCGTGACTATCGCGACTAAACGGATGCGACTCGCTGGTGGCAAAAGCTGAATCGGAATGAAAGAGGCTGAAACAAGCCAGGCCCCAGCGAGAGAAGACAAACTCGCTGGGGCTTTTGATTTATCATCACCGATTTTGATAGGGCGAATGACTGTCGTTGATGTCTTGCATGGGCATCGGAGGATTGATCCCAAGAACTAACACCAGGTGGAAAACCATGACACTACTCGAAATGTTGGGAATCGAAGAGGAACGCGACGCTTGCGCGATCATCGCCTGCGTCAAACGTGATGGCAGAGCGTCGCACGGCAACGTCAAACGCACGCTCGAAGCGTTGACCAAGATGGGCCATCGCACGGGCGAGATCGCCGGCGAAGGCGACGGCGCGGGCATCCAGACCGACATCCCGCGCGAAATCTGGTTGCGCCATCTGGAATCGCGCGGATTGATCGGCTCGACGGTCAATCATCCTTACTTCACTGTTTCGCACCTTCTGTTGCCCGCCGCTGCGCGCGCCGATCACGACGACATCAAACGGCGAGCGATGGAGATCTTCGATACGCGCGGGATGGAGATCGTGATCGAACAGGACGCGCAGACCAGACCGGAGATGTTGGGACCGTTGGGTCGCGCCAGCGAGCCGCGTTACTGGCAGGTCGCGGCGATCCCGCGCGGCGCGCGGCGAATGGGGAACCGCGAAACGTTTCACATCCATCTGGCGCTCGAGCGCGAACTGCCCGTCCACGTCGCATCTTTGAGTCACACCAGCGTCGTTTACAAAGTTCGCGGCGACGCCGAGACGTTGCGGCGGTATTTCCCCGAACTCTCCAAGCCGGAATTCAAATCGGCGATCACGCTGGGCCACGGACGCTATTCGACCAACACCAACTCGGCGACCGAAAAGGCGCAGATGTTTTCGACCCTCGGCCACAACGGCGAGATCAATTCGATTGACCGCCTGACGCGCGAAGCGGTCGCGCTGGGATTTCAACTGCCGACGAGCGCGAGCGATTCGCAGATTCTCGATCGCGTGGTCGAATGCCTGATGTTCAATTACGGCCTTTCATTGATGGAGACCATCGAGATCATCTTCCCGCCCGTTTGGAGCGAGAGCGAGAAGTACGACACGCCGCTCAAACCTTTCCACCGCTACTTCCGCCGAGCGTTCGGGTCGCTCGCGCAAGGGCCCGCCGCGATCATCGCGCGTGAAGGCGACGAAGTGGTCTTCAGTTGCGACGCGCTGGGGTTGCGCCCGATCTGGTTCGGAAAGACCGAGAAAGAATATTTCGCTTCATCGGAAAAAGGCGTGGTGCCGCTGGAAGCGATGGCCGAAGACCCAAGACCCTTAGCGCCCGGCGAGAAGATGGGGCTGTTGCTCAAGCGCGATTGCGAGGTTGAGGTCTTCGAACACCAGCGGATGCAACGGCGCATCCACGAAATGTCTTCGGAGCGCTACGACTTCCACCGGCTCAACGAGGCCACGATGACGTCTAGCCCCTTCTCATTCAGTTTCGATGAGGAAGAAGAGAAGGTCGAGGCGCCGTCCTCTTTAAACGAATCAAACGAATCGCCCGAAGACGCGCTGGCCATCGAAGAGCAGCGGAAAGAGCGCGCGATCAAGATCGAGCGCACGCTGGCCGCCACCGACGCGCTCGCCGCGATGGGGTGGACGAAAGAGGAAGTTGACAACCTGATGACGATGGTCACGGGCAAAGACCCGCTCTCCGGACTCGGTTACGACGGCCCGCTCGCCGCGTTCTCGAAAGTCCGCCGCAATTTGAGCGATTAC
>Ga0187894_10003575_pt1 | contig 17293 bp, 14 predicted proteins | sample GBC1701081metaG_FD_136650 | JGI IMG/M metagenome (GOLD analysis project Ga0187894, IMG submission 136650) | White microbial mat communities from a lava cave in the Kipuka Kanohina Cave System on the Island of Hawaii, USA - GBC170108-1 metaG ...
GCGCCGACGCCCGCCGCAAAGTGACGCGCCGCCGACGGGCTCGCAAAGGCCAGCGCGTGGAGACGGCCTGCGCTGAGCTCCTCCAGCAGCGCCGCGCGATCGAATGGCGCGGGCTCGGTGCGGTAGAGCGCGAGCTCGTCCACTCGAGCGCCGGCAGCGCGCAGGCCGGCCGCCAGCGTTTCGCCCGCGCTCTCGGCGCGTGGCAGCAGCACGCGAACGCCGCGCCATTCGCGCTGCGCGAGCAGCCATGCGAGCAGGCCCTGCGCGTCGCCGCCGCTCGCGCGCTCCGGAACGAGGCCGAGCGCACGCGCCTGGGCGGCGCTCGCTTCGCCCACGCAGGCGATGCGCGCGCGCAGCTTCGCGAGCGAAACGGAGCGCTCGCGCGCCGCCTCGCCGAGCTCGCGCAGCGCGTTCGCGCTCGCGGCGACGACCCAGTCGTAAGCCCCCAGCCCCGCGAACACGCGCGCGAGCACGGCTTCATTGCGCAGCGCGGAGGTGCGGATCATCGGCACGAGTACCGGCACGGCGCCGGCAGCCTCGAGCGCGCGCTGCCACTCGCCCGCTTGGTTTTGCTGGCGTGTGATCAACACTCGCTTGCCGAACAGCGGCAGCCGCTCGAACCAGGCGAGCTCGGGCGCGAGCCGCACCACGTCGCCGATCACGACGGCCGCAGGCGCCGCGAGCCCTGCCTCGCGCACTCGCGCGGCGAGCGTGCCGAGCGTGGCGATCACGCTGCGCTGCGCGCCGGTCGTGCCTTCCATCACGCACGCGGCGGGCGTCTCCGCTGCGCGGCCGCTGGCGACGATCTCGGCCAGGATCTCCTCGAGATTTCGCATCGCCATCAGCACGACCAGCGTGTCGGCCGCGCGGGCCAGCTCGCCGAAGCGCACGGCTTCGCGCGCTGCGGTCGGATCTTTGTGCCCCGAAACCACTGCGAACGAGGCCGCGTGCCGGCGATCTGTTACGGGAATTCCCGCGTAGGCGAGCGCACCGACCGCCGAGCTCACTCCGGGCACTACCTCGACCGGCACGTCCGCCGCGCGACACGCCGCAGCCTCTTCGCCACCGCGCCCGAACACGTAGGGGTCGCCGCCCTTCAGGCGCACGACGCGCTTGCCCGCACGCGCGAGCGCGATCAGCAGCGCGTTGATGTCGTCCTGGCTGCGCGCGGGCTCGCTGTGCCCGCGGCGCCCGACGTCGATGCGCTCCGCGTCCGGCGGCGCGAGCCCGAGCAGCGACTCCGCGGCGAGCGCGTCGTAGACGACGGCGTCGGCCTCGCGCAGCGCGCGCTCGCCCCGCAGCGTGATCAGGTCCGGCGCGCCCGGGCCGGCTCCGACCAACGTCACGCGCCCCGTCACCGGGCGCTTCCGCGCAGCGCCGCGAGGATCTCTTCACCTCCGCGCGCGCGCAGCTCCCCCGCGAGCTGCGCGCCTGCGCGCTCGGCGTCGACCGCGTTTGCTTCGATCTCGCCGCGCACGACGCGCGAGCCGTCGGGCTTCGCGACGAGCCCGCGCAGCCGCAGACGTCCCGCCGTGTCGAGCTCTGCGAAGGCTGCGATCGGGACGGCGCAGTCGCCTTCGAGGCCGGCTTGAAACGCCCGCTCGGCGAGCAGGCACGCCCGCGTCGCCGGATGATCGAGGTCGGCAAGATCGGCCGCGAGCGCGTCGTCGTCGGCGCGCACTTCGAGCGCGAGCGTGCCCTGCCCGACGGCCGGCAGGATGTCCGCCGTCTCGATGCGCTCGTGGATGCGTTCGCCGAGCCCCAAGCGATCGAGGCCCGCGCAGGCGAGCACGATCGCGTGCAGCGCGAGCTCGTCGAGCTTGCGCAGCCGCGTGTCGACGTTGCCGCGTAGCGGCACGATCTCCAGGTCGGGACGCCGCGCGCGCAGCTGGCTCGCGCGCCGCGTGCTGCCGGTGCCGATGCGGGCGCCGCGCGGCAAGAGTCCGATGCGCAGACCCGGCTCGCGCGCCACCAGCGCATCGCGCGGATCGGCGCGGCGCGGGAACGCCGCGAACAAGAGGCGATCCGGCGTCTTTGCGGGCAGATCCTTCGCAGAGTGCACCGCGAGATCCGCGCGCCCGTCGAGCAGCGCCTCCTGAATCTCCTTCACGAACAAGCCCTTACCGCCAATCGCGGCGAGCGGCTGGTCTTGGATGCGGTCGCCGGTGGTCTGCACGATCACGAGCTCGCTGGCACGGCCCGTCGCGTCTTCGACGGCCGCGCCGATCATGCGCGCCTGCGCCAGCGCGAGCGCGCTGCCGCGCGTGGCGATCCGGATCGGCGTCATTCCTCGTCGGCCCGTTGGGCCGCGGCCTCTTCGGCCGCGGCCTCGTCGCCTGCGGCGCCGAGCCCGAACAGCGCGCGCGCCGCTTCGAGCTGCGCGAGGCCGGCCTCGCGATCCTGCTCGGCGCGCAGCTTCGCGAGCGGCGCGTGCAGCAGCTTGCTCACGATCGCGCGCGTCGCGCTCTCGACCGCCGCACGCTCGCGCTCGCCGAGCGCGAGCCCTGATAACCCGCGCTCGAGCTCGCTGCTGCGGATCGCCTCCGCCCGTTCGAGCAACGCGCGGATCGTCGGCACCGCGGCCAGCGCGCCGAGCCAGCCCTCGAAGCGCTGCTGCTCCTCCAGCACGATCGCCTCGGCGTGCTCGATCTCGCGGTGACGCTCCTCGGCGTTCGCGCGCGCGAGGCTCTGCAGGTCGTCGAGGTCATAGAGGTAAACGCCTTCGAGGCGATCCGCGGCGGGCTCGATGTTGCGCGGCACTCCGATGTCGATCGCGAAGATCGGCTGCGTACGCCGCTCGTGCAGCGCGGCTGCGAGCATCGGACGCGTGAGGATCGGCTCGTGGCCCCCGATGCAGCTGAGCACGACGTCGCTTTGCGCCAGCAGCCGCGGCAGCTCGTCGAGGCCGTGCGCGCTCGCCCCGAAGCGCGCCGCCAGCGCGGCGGCGCGGGCCGGCGTGCGGTTCGCAACGCGCACCGCCGCGAGCCCGCGTTGCACCAGCGATTCGAGCGCGAGCTCGATCATCTCGCCGGCGCCCACCAGCAACGCCGAGCGCTGAGCGAGCGATTCGAAGATCTGCTCGGCGAGCTGCACGGCGACGCGCGCCACCGAGATCGGACGCTCGGCGATCTTCGTCTCGTTGCGCACGCGCTTCGCGGTCGCGAACGCGCGCTGGTACAGACGCGACAGGATCGGCCCGCAGGCGCCGCTGGCGACCGCGGCGCGATAGGCATCCTTCACTTGGCCGAGGATCTGCGGCTCGCCGACGACCTGCGAATCCACCGAGCAGGCGACGCGGAACGTGTGGCGCACCGCAGCGCCGTCATGCAGCTCGTAGAGCGCGCCCTCGAGCTCGCGCGCACGCGCCGCCTCGGCGGGCGCGAGCTCGCGCTCGAAGAACGAGCGCAGCCGCAGCCGCGCGGCTGCGAGGTCGCGCGTCGCGACCAACAGCTCGACGCGGTTGCAGGTCGAGAGCACCACCGCCTCCTCGATCTCGGGGCCGTGAGCGAGCTTCGCGAGCGCCGGCTGCGGATCCTCGAGCGCGTAGCGCTCGCGCAGCTCGAGCGGCGCAGTGCGGTGGCTGAGACCGAGCAGTAACAAGTTCATGGCAGCGCTCGCAGGCCGACGACGGCCAGCAGCAGCAGCGCGAATCCGCACGCCGACTGCAGCGCCGCCCGGCGAGCGCTCTCGTGCATCCCGAAGCGCAGCACTGCGACGCCGGCGTAGAGCAGCCAGGCGAGCAGCGTCGCGTTCGCGTGCAGGCCGCCGGGCCAGAGCTGCCCCCTGCTCTCGAGCACCCAGAGCACGCCGCTCAGCACGCCGAGCGAGAGCAGCGTGAAGCCGAGCGCGAGCGCGGCGCCATTCGCGCGATCGAGCGCCTCGAGCGACGGCAGCGCGGACTGCGCCGCGGCGCGCTTCGCTTTGATCGCGCGGTGATGGGCGAGATAGAGCGCGCCCGCCGCGCCGGCGACCCCTAACAACGCGAAGCCCGCGCTGGCGAGCACCACGTGCAGGTGCGCGAGGATCGGGTGCAGCTCCTCGGCGCCGCCGCTGCGGATGCTCAGCCAAATCGCGCCCGCGAAGGCGCCCAGGAACGCCGCGGGCGCCACGAGCGCGGCCAGCGCCAGCCCGCGCACGCGCGCGTGGAGCAGCAGGAACGAGAGCACCGCCAGCCACGCCATCAGCGAGGACGCCAACGGCAGCTCCGTCAGCGAGGGCGTGGGCAGCAACGTGTGCAGCTGCCAGAACGCCGCCGCGTGAAGGATCGCGCCGCCGGCCAGCAAGAACGCGCCCGCGCGCTGCGCCGCGCGCACGCGCAGCCCGAGCCCCGCCACGGCGGCAAGCGCCGCGAGCAAGTAGAACGCTGCAGTCGCGATGTGGAGCGCGTGCGCCACGAATCTCCCGGTCAGGCCTGCCGCGGACGCTTCCGCAGCTTCGCGAGCTGATCGGCGACCCGCGCCGAATCGTTCACCATCTCGAACATCCGGTAGGCGGGTTCGCCGGACACTACGAAGCGAATCTCCTCCAGCGAGGTCGGCTGCTGAGCGTGCTCGCGCGCCGCCTCGAGCAGGATCTCCGCGCAGCGCTGCAGCGACAGCCCAGCGCCCGCGCCGAGCGCCGGAACCGCGAGCGATCTCACCCCGCGCTCACGCGCCACCGCGAGCGCACTGCGAATCGCGCTGCGCACGCTGCTTTCGCTCGCGGCTCCGCTCGGCTCCGTCGCGATCGCGCGAATCACGACGCGCGGGCCGAATTCGCCGGATTCCGGGATCGCGGCTGCGCTCACGAGCGCGTCGACCATTTCGCTCGCGAGCTCGCCTTCCTTCAACGTGATGCGCACGCTCATGCGGACGGAACCTCGGGCCGAGGTCGGGTGCGCGCGTCGCGAAAACCCGAGTGAAATCGAAGAGATCGAGATCGCGAGCACGGTAACGAGCACGCTCCTGCGCTGCTACGTGCGGGCCGGCTTCCGGAGCGGCGCACGGGGCCTGCGCTGCGCGCGATTGCGGGCGCGCACCAGAATCGTTTGCGACGTTCCGCGCGCTCGCGGAATCCACCGCGAGGCCAGCATGCCCCCACCAGGAGACAGATTCGAGATGGCCATCACCGATGTGACCGACGCGAACTTCGAGGCGGAAGTGCTGAAGTCGAACCTGCCGATCGTGATCGACTTCTGGGCCGAGTGGTGCGCGCCGTGCCGAGCAATCGCGCCGATCGTCAAGGACCTCTCCGCGCAGTACGACGGCAAGCTCAAAGTCGTGAAGATGAACATCGACGAGAACCCGGCGACGCCGGGCAAGTACGGCGTTCGCGCAATTCCGACCGTGCTCGCTTTCAAGAACGGCACCGTCGTCGGCCAGATCACGGGGGCGCGGCCTCGTAGTGCGTTCGAGGAGTTGGTCCAGCGGGTTTTGTAGTTCGCCTCGCGCTAGCCACAGCAGCGGGCCGCGCCCTTCTTCCCTGTTTACTTCGCTCCGCGTCGAGGACTCCGCTCCGCTGCGCGCTTCGCTTGCGGAGTTCGTTTCGCCGTTCATGGTGACTCGGCATCGAGCTCGCTCTGACTCCGTCAGCGATGCCTCGAGATGCCTCGCTCGGCGCGCACTCCTCGGTCGCTGACGCGCCCTCTCGATGCCCGATCCGACCTCGATGACGAAGCACAACGGGCGGTGCGACGAACTGCGCAAGCGAAGCGCGCAGCGCAGGCGGAGTCCTCGACGCCGAAGCGAAGTAAACGAGGAAAGGTCGAATCTGGTGGCGCCCGTCGCAATCCTCGGAGAGGCTCGACTAGAACATATATCGCCTCATCGACACATTCATTAACAAGCCAAGCGCCACCAGATTCGCGAGCATTTGCGAGCCGCCGTAGGAGATCAGTGGCAACGGGACGCCGATCACAGGGGCGAGGCCGAGCACCATCGCCACGTTGATCACGGCCGGCCAGAGCAGCATGCTGACCACCCCCACCGCCACCATCGCGCCGAAGCCGTCTTTCGAGTTTGCCGCGATCGCGAGGCCCCATAACAAGAGCCCCGCGTAGAGCGCGAGCGTGACGGCGCCGCCGGCGAAGCCCCACTCCTCGGCGAGCACCGAGAACGCGAAGTCGGAGTGCTGCGTCGGCAGGAACTGCCCGCGGTTCTGCGGGCCCGCCAGCCAGCCCTGACCGCTGAGCCCACCGGAGCCGACTGCGATCCGCGATTGGATCGCCTGATAATCGGCGCCCAGTGAATCTCCGCTGCCCGGCTTCACGAATGACATCACGCGCGCGCGCTGATAATCCTTGAGCCCGTACTGCCACGCGCCGACGCTTCCGGCGATCGCGAGCGCGGCGATGAACGCCCAGACGCGCCAAGGCAGCGCGACGAACAGGAAGAACGTCGCGCCGATCGCGAGCGTCAGCAGTGCGACGCCGGTATCGCGCTGCAGCACGATCAGCGCGACCGGCAAGACCAGCAGAAAGACCGGCACGATCAGATCGATCAGCCGGCGCATTTCCGTCGGCGGATGGCGGTGGAAGTAGCGCGCCAGCATCACGATCAAGCCGAGCTTCGCGAACTCGGCGGGCTGGACGGTGACCGGGCCGAGCGCGAGCCACGACTTGTTGCCGCGAATCTCGACTCCGAACGCGACGGTCGCCGCGACGAGCCCGAGCGCGAGCAGGTAGAGAAACGGCGCTGCGCGCTCGAGGCGCCTGTAATCGATCGCGAGTGCGGCGATCCAGCCCGCGATGCCCAGCGCGAGCGCTACGAGCTGCGTCTTGAACTCGGACGCGACGCCGATCGCGGGCGGCGGCTGCGGCTGCGTCGTACTGAACAGATTCACGAAGCCGATCGTGAGCACGATGAAGACCAATCCGAGCAAGCCCCAGTCGAAGTGCTGCAGCGAGCGGCGGTCGATCGCGATCAAGGGCGCGCACCGCTCGGCGGAGCCGCCGGAACGGCCGCTTGCTGCGTCGGTACGGCCAGTGGCGCTGGAGCCGCCGGCTTCGCGCTCGGTTTTTCTGGCGCCGGCGTCGGGAGCGGGCTCATGCCCCGCTTTTGGAAGTACTTCGCCATCACGCGCTGCGCGATCGGAGCGGCGGCGCTGGCGCCGTGGAGCCCGTGCTCGACGAACACCGCAACCGCGATCTCCGGCGCATCCGCCGGCGCGAACGCGGCGAACCACGCGTGGTCGCGGAAACGCACCGGGATCTCGCGCTCCTTCAGCCCGCGCAGGCGGTCGAGGCTGACGACCTGCACCGTGCCGGTCTTGCCCGCGACGCGGACGCCGGGCACGCGCGCGCGGCTGCCGGTGCCGCCGGGTAATTCGACCACCGCGGTCAAGCCTTCCCGCACGATCGCCAGGTTTGCGTCGGAAACCGTCGCGGTCTCGCGCACCTCGGGCGCGATCGCGCGCAGCACGTTGCCATTGCGGTCCTCGAGGCGCAGCGCGACGCGCGGCTTCAGCACGCGCCCGCCGTTCGCGATCGCCGCGTACGCGACGGCAAGCTGCAGCGGCGTGTAGAGGTTGTAGCTCTGGCCGATCGCCGCGGAGACGGTCTCGCCCGGGTACCACTTCTCCTTGAAACGCCGCAGCTTCCATTCGGAGCTCGGCACGATGCCGGGAGCCTCGCCGGGCAAATCGATGCCGGTGACGTCGCCGAGACCGAAGCTCGCAGCGTGCTTCGCGATGCGGTCGATACCGAGCTGCACGCCGACCGTGTAGAAGAACACGTCGCAAGAGCGCTGCAGCGCCTGGATCACGCCGACGGTGCCGTGCCCTTCTTTCTTCCAGCAGCCGAAGCGCCGCCCGCCGAAGTAATAATGACCGGGGCAGAAGACGCGCGTGTTGGTGTCGATCACGCGCTCCTGCAATGCCGCCGCCGCCATCACCGCCTTGTGCGTCGAGCCGGGCGGGTAGTGGTTCTGGATCGCGCGATCGCGCAGCGGCTTCCACTCGTCGCCGGTCAAGCCGCGCCAGGTATCGCTGTCGATGCGCGAGGTGAAGACGTTCGGGTCGTAGGTGGGGAACGAGGCGAGCGCCAGCACGTCGCCGTTGCGCACGTCGATCGCGACGGCCGCGCCCATCCGCTGCGGCTCGCCTTCCGGAACATCGCGAAAGCCCGCTTCCGCTTCCTGCTGCAGGTCCTTGTCGAGCGCGAGCACCACGCGGCCACCGAGGCCCGGAGGCAGCTCGCGCAGCATCTCGATCTCGCGGCCCGCGGCGTCGACCACCACCTGGCGCTCACCGACCTTGCCGCGCAGCTGGGCCTCGTAGCGCGCTTCGAGCCCGGTCTGCCCGATCACCTCGCCTTGGCGATAGCCGGCGAACTCCGGCCTCGCGAGCTGGCTCGCCTGGATCTCGCCGAGCGTCCCTAACAGATGCGCCGCGAGCGTGCCGCCGGGGTAGAAGCGGCGCGGGTGCTCGAAGGTCTCCACGCCGGGCAGCGCGTAGCCGTGCGATTCGACGCGCGCGAGCCGTTCCCAGTCGAGGTCTTCGACGAGCGTCACGGGCCGGAAGCGCGCGAGGCCGCGCGAGGAGCCCGAGCGCTCGTCGAGCTCTGCACCCTGTGCCCCGATCAGCTGCGCGAGCGCGGCGAAGGTGCGCTCGCGATTGACCAAATCGTTCGGCACGACGCGCAACGCGCGCGACGAGCGCCAGGTCGCGATCACGCGCCCCTCGCGATCGAGCACCTCGCCGCGCGGCGCATCGAGATCCACCTTGCGGATCGAGTTCTTCTGCGAGCGCTCGCGCAGCATTTCGCCTTCGACGACCTGCAGGTGGAACAGGCGCACGACGAAGCCGCCGAACACGAGCAGCACCAGCACCGCGACGAAACGGATGCGGCCCTCGAGCGAGGCGCCGGTCGGCGCGGCCAGGTGCGCCATCACAGCACCGGGCGCTTGGTCTCGAGGCGCATCTCACGCCGCGGATCGAGCTCGCCGCCGAACGACGTCACGCGGCGAGCGAACGCGAGCACGAGTGGCGCCGCGACGGCGGTCGCGATGCCGCGCAGCGCGACCGCGCCGAGCGCGCGCGGGTCGGCCTCGAACGCTCCCAGGAAGAACTCGATCAGCGCCGCGGAGCCGGCGGCGTCGGCGAGCGCGAGCCCGAACGCGAACAGCGCGAACGGGACCGGGCGCACGAGGTCGAACTGCCCGGCGATCGTGCGCACCAGGGCGAACTCGACCAGGCGCAGCAGTGCATGCTGGCCGAACAGCGCGCTCGACAGCATGTCGGCGCCGAAGCCGAGCGCCGCACACACCACGAGCCCGGCGAACGGCCCTAACAAGAGCGCCGCTGCCATCGGGAAGAGCAGCGCGAACGCCGGAACGATCGCGGCCGGCGCATGCGCGAGCAGCGCGCTCTCGAGCGCGAGCGCCAGCACGCCGGCGAGCAGCAGCACGAGCGCTTCCCTCACGGAGCGCTCGCCTCGCCCGCGCTCGCATCGCTCTGCGCGTCGCCGTCGCCCTCGTAGAGCAGCCGCATCGAGGGGCCGCGTGCGAGCGCGACGAACGCCGTCTCGAGCTGCCCGAAGTCCACGATCGGTGCGACGCGAGCGGTATGCACGAGATCACCTGCATTCGCTCGCACGGACACCACCTTCCCGATGCGCAGACCTTTCGGGTAGACGCCGCCGATGCCCGAGGTGAGCACCGCGTCGCCGACCTTCACGTCGGCGCCGCGCACCAGGTACGCGAACTCGAGCAGCTCGGTGCCTACTCCGCGCACGATGCCGAGCGCCCGGCTGCGCTCGATCACGGCGTCGACTGCTGCGCGCCGGTCGACGAGCAGCATTGCGCGCGCCGCGCTCGGCGTGGTGGCGGTGACCAGTCCGACGAGGCCGCGGTCGGAAACGACCGGCATCCCCGAGAGCACGCGATCGTCGCGCCCACGATCGAGCAGCAGCGAGCGGAAATACGGCGAGACGTCCTGCCCGATCACGCGCGCAGGCAGCAGCTCGCTCTCGAACTCGCGCCGCATCGCGGCAACGCGTCGCAAATTGCCGCTCTCGACCAGCGCTTCGCGCAGCTGGAGGTTTTCTTCTTCGAGTCCGACGAGCCGTGCGCGCAGCTCCGCGTTGTCGCGCCCGATGTCGACCAGCGCGACGTATTCCGCCCAGCTCTCGCGCGCGCGCTCGATCGGCCAGCGCACCGCGCGCTGAATCGGCGCAGCCGCCTCGAGCAGCGCGGAGAGCGGCCACGGCGCGTCGACGCGCTCACCCCGCGCGGCGCGCTGGTCGCCGATCATGAAGAACGTCGTCAGCAGAACCAGCGCCGCGAACGCGAGCGGAAGTCGTATCCGGCGGAAGAAGTCGCCCATGTCCTCCCCAACGCGGGGGGCGTCGGGAGCGAAAACCCCGCGCAGGTTAGCGGCGAGACGCCGCCCGGGGGCGAGTGAAACCAGCGATCGGATTCAATCGCTGAATGCGTTGCGCGGCGAACCTCGACCGCGGAATGCGATCGCGGCCCGCCGGCAAGGCGCCGGCCGACGAAGGCGTATCGCGTCATACGCCGAGTCGGCCGCAACGCCGCCGGCGGGCCGCGAGCGCATTCCGCGCTAGCCGCGGATGCTGACTTCGTGCAGGAGGTCGATGTTGTCGAGGCAGGCGCCGGTGCCGAGACAGACCGCGGTCAGCGGGCTCTCCGCGACCATCACCGGCAGGCCGGTCGCCTCGCGCAGCAGCACGTCGAGGTTCCGCAGCAGCGAGCCACCGCCGACCATCACGATGCCCTTGTCGACGATGTCCGCCGCGAGCTCCGGCGGCGTGCGCTCGAGCGCGACCTTCACCGCCTCCACGATCGCGTTGACCGGCTCCTGCAGCGCCTCGAGCACCTCGTCGGACTTGATCTCGAGCGTCTTGGGAACGCCCGCCACGAGGTCGCGGCCCTTGATCTCCATCGTGCGCAGCTCGCTGGTCGGATACGCGGTACCGATCGTGCACTTGATCGCTTCCGCGGTGCGCTCGCCGATCAGCAAGTTGTAGCGGCGCTTCACGTAGTTGATGATCGCCTCGTCCATCTTGTCGCCGCCGACGCGCGTCGAATTCGAGTAGACGATGCCCGCGAGCGAGATCACCGCGACGTCGGTCGTGCCGCCGCCGACGTCGACGACCATGTTTCCCGACGGCTCCGTAACGGGCAGTCCGGCGCCGATCGCCGCCGCCATCGGCTCTTCGATCAGAAACACCTGGCTCGCGCCGGCGGACTTCGCCGCCTCGCGCACTGCGCGCTGCTCGACCGGCGTGATGCCCGACGGGACCGCGACGACGATGCGCGGCCTAACAAGCAGCGAGCGATTATGGACGCGCTTGATGAAGTAGCGGAGCATCTCGGCGGTGACGTCGAAGTCCGCGATCACGCCGTCCTTCATCGGGCGCACCGCGACGATGTTGCCGGGCGTGCGGCCGAGCATCTCCTTCGCCTCTTCTCCGACGGCCTTCACCTTGTCCGGGCCGCGTCCGTCCTTCATCACGGCGACGACGCTCGGCTCCGATACGACGATTCCCTTCCCGGCCGCGTACACGAGCGTGTTCGCGGTCCCGAGATCGATCGCGAGATCGCTGGAGAACCAGGCGAGGATTCGCTTGAGAGGCACCGAAGCTCCTTCGAGCCGAGATGGGCGGCGTTAAACGTCGGTTGGAGACAAGTCGCGGAAGGCGCAGACGTATCGCAGTATGCGGTTCATTGTTCTAAGTGACCGGCCCTGAAGGACGTTTTCCCTCGTCGGCGCGATCGATTCGAATCTATCAGCCCCTCGGGAACCGTTCAACGAAATTCCCTGATTCGATTGCTCCAAGGGGCCTCTCTTCTAACTTGCGCGCCCTTCCCGGCCTTGTGTCGCGTCTCACTCACCCGGAGAACCCTTCGATGCTCGACGTCATGCGCCGCGGCAAGCGCTGGCTGATGCCCGCAATCTTGGTCGGGATCGGCGTTCCGTTCGCCGTCTACTTCGGAGCTCAGGGCGCGACGGGCACCGCCAGCAGCAACCTCGCGCAAGGCGTCGCGATCCGACTCGGCGACCGCACGATCCGCGTGAATGACGTGCAGAGGGTCGCGGACATTCTGCGCCAGCAGTATCAGCAGGCGCTCGGCGACCAGTTCGACGAAAACTCCGCGCGCTCGTTCTTGGTGAGCTCCGCCGCGTCCAGCTTGATGCGAGACGCGCTGCTCGCGCATCTCGGCGAAGAGATGGGGCTCGTCGTCAGCGACGCCGAGATCCAGAGCTTCCTCCAGCGTCAGCCCTGGGCGCTGAACGAGGCGGGGCAGTACGACCCGCAGCGCGTGCGGCAAGTCATTACGGACCAGCTCAACACGTCGACCGGAGCGTTCACCGAGAACGTGCGCGACGACCTGCTCGCACGGAAGACGCAGCGCCTGATCGAGGCGAGCGTCGCGATCTCCGACGGAGAGGCGCGCGACGCAATCCGCTACGGCCAGGAGGAAGCGCAGCTGATCGCGGTGCGCCTGGACGGAACGCAGCCCCGCGCCGACCTGCAGGTGCCCGAGGACGCCGGCGCGAAGCTGATCGCGAAAGACGGCGAGCGCGTGCGCAAGGCCGTCGAGGAGCGACGGCCGGAGCTGGATACGCCGGAGCAAGTGCACGCACGTCACATCCTGATTGCGCTGCCCGCCGGCGCTGACGAAGCGACCGCGAAGGCGGCGCGCGCGAAGGCCGACGCGGCGAAGAAACGCATCGCGGCGGGCGAGGACTTCGCAGCGGTCGCGCAGGAGCTGAGCGACGACGCCGGGACGAAGGCCGCGGGCGGCGACCTCGGCTTCTTCCGGCGCGGCGCGATGGTAAAGGAGTTCGAGGACGCGGCGTTCGCGCTCGAGCCCGGCAACCTTTCCGAGATCGTGCAGACCCAGTTCGGCCTGCACTTGATACGCGTCGAGGAGAAGAAAGCAGCCACCGAGCTGCCCTATTCGGAGGCCAGCGAGCGGGTGGCGCAGGAGCTCGCGCGCATCGACGCGTCAGCGGCCGTCGCGAAGACCGATGCGGACGCGATCGCCGCGGCAGTGAAAGCGGGCAAGTCGCTCGAAGACGCCGCTCGCGATCGAGGCGCTTCGATCCTGCGCCCGGCCCCGTTCCGGCGCCGAGCGGACGGCTACATCGCGGAGCTCGGGATGTCGCCCGAGCTGATGAATGCTGCTTTCGCGCTCACGCCCGAGAAGCCTGCGGACGGCGCCGTCTACACGCTCGGCGAGAACGTCTACGTGCTGATCCAACTCGTCGCGAAGAAGACGCCGAGCGACGCCGAGATCGAGAGCGCGCTGCCCGCGGAACGCGAGCGCGTGCTCGGCGAGCGGCGCGCGGCGGTCGAGCAGGCTTGGCTCGAGGGCGAGCGGAAACGGCTCGAGCGCGTGCGCTGCCTCGGCGTCGTGCCGATCGAGAAGAAGCGCGAAGAGCTGAACGGTTTCGAGCGGAGCTTCTGTGGCTCGAACCTGGTCGTGGACCTGTCGGCGCTGCTGCCGGACGAGCCGAGCGAGGCTGCCCCTACGGCCTCCTGACGGGCCCGCTCGCTCCCGCGCGCTGCGCAGAGACACGAACGCCCGGCTCGGTTTTCCCGAGCCGGGCGCCGTCTTCAATCGACCTGCTGGCTAGGCGCCGATCACGTCCTGCACGAAGGCCTCGAGCCGGAGGCGATTCTCCGAGTTGCGGAGCTTCGCCAGAGCACGGGCCTCGAGCTGGCGCACGCGCTCGCGCGAAAGACCGAGCTTGCCGCCGATCTCCTCCAGCGTGTGCTCGCGCTCGCCCTTCAGGCCGAAACGCCAGCGCAGAATGTTGCGCTCGCGCTCGCACAGCTGCGCGACCGAAGAGTCCGCCGCCTCCTCGAGCCGGAAGTGGTCGAGCCCGTTCGCGGGCGAGATCGGATTCGGGTCGGCGACGATGTCCTTCACCTTCTTCGAATCCGTACCGGGCACCTCTTTCTCGAGGCTGACCGGTTCGCGCACCATCCGCTGCAGCTGCTCCGCGCGCTCTTCGTCGATCTTCATCTCGTTCGCGATCTCGAGCGTGGTCGGATCGCGGCCGAGCTTCTTCTCGAGCGCGTTGTAGGCGCGGTAGTACTTGAGCAGCGTGTCGTGCACGTGGCTCGGAATTCGGATCGTGCGCGAGTGGTTCTGGATCGCGCGGATCAGCGCCTGCCGAATCCACCACACCGCGTACGTCGAGAACTTGTGGCCGCGCTGATACTCGAACTTCTCGACGGCGCGGATCAAGCCGATGTTGCCTTCCTGGATCAGATCCTGGAAAGCGATGCCCATGTTCCGGAAGTCTTTCGCGATCGCGACGACCAGCTTCAGGTTGTGCTGAACGAAGACGTTCTTCACTTCCATCAGCCGATCCCACTCGTACTCGATCTTTCCGATCACCTGGAGGAAGGGCAGCGCCGGCATGCCGAGCTCGCGCTCGAGCACGGCGAGCTGCGCGTGCGCCTTCTCGCCGTCGGCCTTGCGGCGCGCCTTCGCCGCATCGCTGAGCGACGCCGTGCGCTTGTCGGCGGAGGGAGGCGCTGAACGCCGTAGTGCCTGCGCCACCTCACTGCGCTTCTCGAGCAGACCGCGGCGCATGCGCCCGAGCAGATGCATCGAGAGCTCCGCTTCCTTCAGCAGGCGAACCGCACGCTTGTTGTGCTTGTCGATCAGCGCTGCGTCGCCTTCCGCGACCGCTGCCGCGCGTTTCTCGAGCAGCTGATCCGCCTTGCCGAGGATCGCGTCGACCTTCGCTCCGAGATCCTCGCCTTCGGGCGAGCCCGAGCCGAACTGCTCGCACATCTTGCCGGTCGCGCGGCCCTCGCTCTTCAGCGTGCGCCAGATGCGCACGGCCTCGAGCGCCGTCCACGGGATCGAGAGCATGCCTTCGCGAAAGCCGAGCACCGACGCCTCGATCTCCTTGGCGAGGAGGACTTCCTCCTCCTTCCCGAGCGTCTTGATCTCGGCGATGTCCTTGAAGTACGAGACGAGCGCGCCGCGCTCGCCGGAGCGCTGCGATTCGCTGGTCGTGTTCGAGCGCGCCGGATTGACGGGCACGCCGCCGACGCTGCGCACCTGCTTCACGGCCTGCGCGTCGGTCTCCTGTCCTAGCTCGTGATCGGGCGCGATCTTGCGCCAAGTCGCGCGTCGCCGCGCGGCAATCGAGAGGTCGTCCTTCGCGTCCACCCCTCAGCTCCTGTTGTTAGGGCCCCACCTGCCCTGGTTGCGGTCCCGCCGCCGGCGAATCGCCGTCTTCGCGTGCAGGCCTGTTCTTCGTTCCGGTCGCCGCGCTGATTTCAGCAACGCCGCGACACCGCATGCGGACACTCCGCAGGCACCGGAGGTGCGAGGTCGGGTCGAGTCTCCGCTAGCTGCAACTCGGCAGTGCCCTTTGACGCACCGCGCCGCAGTTGCAACTTCCTTCCGGACTCGCGGAATTCTCTCGACTTTTGCCCGACTGGAGGGAGTCGAACGACGCCTCCCACCTCCGAACGGCCGCAGCGTATGACGCTTCAGCGCATCTGCCAAGCACGATCAATTCGCGAAATAAATATTTTATTTCGGATAGATGAGCGATCTAACCAGTAAACTGGACCAGTCCTTTGACGCGACGCGACAAAAAAGGCGTCGCTGCGACGCGTCAGCCGCGCGCCTCGGTTTCTGCGAAGCCGGGGGCCGAAGCGGCTACGCGAAGCTGGCCTTGCGGTGTCGGATCAGCTCCATGAACTCGGAGCGCGTCTTCGGATCCGACTGGAATGAGCCCTTCAGCGAGCTCGTGATTGCGAACGCGTTCTGCTGCTCGACGCCGCGCATCATCATGCAGAGATGGATCGACTCGACGACGACCGCGACGCCCTTCGGAGCGAGCACCTTCTCGATCGTCTCCGCGATCTGCATCGTGAAGCGTTCCTGCACCTGCAACCTGCGCGCGAACATCTCGACGAGACGTGGGATTTTCGAGAGGCCGACGACCTTGCCGTTGGGGATGTAGGCGACGTGCGCGCGCCCGAAGAACGGCAGCAAGTGGTGCTCACAGAGGCTGAAGAAGTCGATGTCCTTCACCAGCACCATCTCGTCGTAGGTCACGTCGAACAGCGCGTTGTTCAGGATCGTGACGGGGTCGTCGGCGTATCCCTTCGTGAGGAAGCGAAAGGAGCGCGCGACGCGGTGGGGTGTGCGCTCGAGCCCGTCGCGATCCGGGTCTTCGCCGAGCTCCTCGAGAATCTTGCGGACGTGCTTCTCCAGAGCATCGGGATCGGACATTGGGGGGAACCTCGTCGGGCAGCGTCGGCAGCGAGCGACTGTAACTCGGCTCAATAGCTCCGCAGAAGGCCGCGCACGACGCCGCGAATCTCGACTTCGCCGGCCGGGAGCTCGAGCGGCCGATACGCGGGGTTCGCCGGCTCGAGCACCACCTTCGGCCCGCGCCGGTAGAAGCGCTTCAGCGTCGCTTCCGATCCGCGCACGAGCGCGACCACCATCTCGCCCTTGCGCGCTTCCGTGGCCCGCTCGACGACGATGTGGTCGCCGTCCCGAATCTGCTCATCGATCATCGAATCGCCGCGCACGCGTAGCACGAACGCATCGCCGCGCTTGCGCACCATCTCCGCGGGCACCGAGAAGGATTCCGCCGAGTCGAACACCTCGATCGGGGCGCCGGCGGCGACGCAGCCGAGCATCGGCAGCTCCACCATTGCGATGGCCGGCGCCCGTTGCTCTACCGCTTCGAGCGAGCGCGAGCTGTTCGCGGCCTTGCGAACCCACCCCTTCTCGACGAGCAGCTCGACGTGGCGGTGCACCGTTGCAACCGAGGTGAGCCCCAGCTGCGCGCCGATTTCCTCGAGGCTCGGCGAGTAGCCTCGCGCCGCGACGAAATCGCGGATGCACTCGTAAACGTCGCGCTGCCTTCTGGTCAGGACTGACATGCGCCCCTCGTTTCGTCGTAGATTCGCTCGCAAGCTAGCCGCTCGCCGCGTCGCGCACAGCCGCCAAACGCCGCGATTTCGTTGACCCAGCAGGCGCCCGCGATAAAGTGCGCGCGCCCTTTGGCAGTCCGCAGCGACGAGTGCCAACTCGCCCTCGCGTTCGGACTCCAGCGGATTTCGCGCAGGGGCGCGTCCGCGAACTCGAATCGCGCCGCAATCGAGCGGCGCTCTCCCGGAGGATTCTCGCAATGAAGATTCGTCCCCTTCAGGACCGCATCCTGATCAAGCGGGTCGACGAGGAACAGAAGACGGCCGGCGGGATCATCATTCCCGACACCGCCAAGGAGAAGCCCCAAGAGGGGCGCGTCGTCGCGGTCGGCAACGGCAAGGTCGGCGACGACGGCAAGCTGCGGCCGC
>Ga0187894_10003576_pt1 | contig 17292 bp, 13 predicted proteins | sample GBC1701081metaG_FD_136650 | JGI IMG/M metagenome (GOLD analysis project Ga0187894, IMG submission 136650) | White microbial mat communities from a lava cave in the Kipuka Kanohina Cave System on the Island of Hawaii, USA - GBC170108-1 metaG ...
CGACGTCTCCCTGACGGAGCCGGAGCCGCGCCCGGCCAACGGCGTCGCCGCCGGCGTTTCGAGTCGTCTCGGCCGCGCGTCCTGCTCCTGTCGCTCGAGTCGCGCGCCAGTCGCGCGATCGCCATGCTGCTCACGCTGGCGACGTCGAGCGCGCTCGCGTGGGTGGTCGTCCGCCCGGCGCTCGCCGACCGAGAAACGCGGGCGGCATCGACCGTCCGCGACTTCGAGCGCGCGCTCCGCTGGGCCCCGCGCGATGCGTCCACCCGCCTGCGGTCCGCCCAGGCGAGGCTCGCCCGCCTCGACGCCGGAGACCTCGACGGCGCGCGCCTCGACCTCGCGGTCGCCCTGCTCCGGCGGCCGGCGCACGGCAGCACGTGGCTCGAGCTGGCGGCGCTGCTCGACCACCAGGGCGATCCGCTGGCGCGCCAGGCGCTCGACACCGCGCTTCGCATGGATCGACACCAGGTGCGGCTGCGCTGGGAGGCCGCGGCGCTCCTGCTGCGGTGGGACGAGCGAGCTGCGGCGCTGGAGCACCTCAAGTACCTGATCGCTGTGGACCGAGCGGAGCGTGACTCTGCGTTCCGGATCGCGCGTCGGCTGCTCGGGCCGGCCGAGGCGGTCACGGCCTTGCTGCCGGAACGGTCTGAAGCGCTCGACGGCATCCTTGCGAGCGCGATCGCGAGGCGCGACGTGGAGCTGGCCGACGCTGCCTGGGCACGCCGGCCGCCGGCGGCACCGCCCGTGGTGGAGCGGCTCGCGCGCGGGTACGTCGAGCTGCTGCTCAGCGAACGTCGGGGAGAGCGAGCGGAGCGCGTCTGGAGCGCACTGATGGCACGCCCCGGCCGGGATGGGTCTGGCAACTCGATCTACAACGGAAACTTCGAGCTCGGTCGCATGCTCGGCTGGGGACTCGACTGGCGCATCGACCGCACGTGGGGCGTCGATGTCGCCCTCGATCCCTTCGTCGCGGCAGAGGGACGCCAGTCGCTCCGATTCTCGTTCAACGCGTTCCCGAGCCTCGACTTCTCGGGAGTCTCGCAGCTCGTGCCGGTGAAGGCCGGACACGAGTACCGGCTGCGCGCCCTGGCCAGAGCCGCGGGATTCAATACCCGCCAGGGCGTGAAGCTCCAGGTCGTCACGCCCGACGGGGAGCTGATCGGCGAGACGCCGGCGGTGGCGGGCACGACCGACGAGTGGGTTCCGCTCGAGACGCGGATGCGCGTGCCCGCCGGGGCGAGCCTCGTACGCCTTCTGGTTCGCCGCGAGAAGGCGTCGGCCCCCGAGGGAAATCTCGGCGGCAAGGTGTGGCTCGACGAGGTCAGGTTCACGGCGCCCGACTGAGCCGGCCGATGCCGATCCCCCTCGATCCCGAAAGCCTCGTTCGGCTCCTCGCGGCGCATCCCGTGCTGCCACCGGGAGACGTCCTGCCCGCACGCTCACCGCTCGTGCGCGAGCTGCTGGCCGACCTCGCGCAGGGCGAGCAATCGCGACACGTCGAGCGCCTGCGCGTCATCGCGGGGGCCGAGGGAATCTCGGTCGAGGAGCTGGCGCGGCGCGCACGGTTCCTGTTGATCTGTCTCGAGCTGCCGCGCGTCGGCACGCACTACGACGTGCTCGGCGTCTCGAGAGCGGCGACGACGCGCGAGATCCGCAGCCGCTTCGCCGAGCTGATCCGCCTCCATCACCCGGACCGGGTCGGTCCCGGCGGTGGCTGGCTGGAGGAGCAGGCGCGCCGACTGATCGAGGCGTACGAGACGCTCCGGGACCAGGAGCGACGAGAGGACTACGACCGACGGCTGGAGGCTCCGCCGCACACCGTGCCGGTCGATGCATCGCCGGCGGCGGCGCCGTGGTCGTCGCGACCCTCGCCGTTGCGATGGGCGCCTGCCGCGATCCTGGCGACCGGCGTGCTCGCGGCCGCGGTGCTCTACGCGCGGCCGGCGCGGGTCTCGCCACCGGGTGTCGCCGCTCCCTCGAACCCGCGGATCCTCGAGTCGTGGCATCCGGGTCGCAGCCTCGACGTGGCGACGACACGAGCGAGCCAGGCGACGCCGATCCTGCGCGCGCCGCGCTCAACGGACCGCGATGAGGCCACACACGAGCGCGTGGCGCCGTCGTTCGCGGCCCGCGCCGAGCGCGATCGCACCGAAGGCGACCGCATCGAGCATCGCCGCGCCGAGCGCGACCGCATCGAGCGCGAGCGCCGCACCGAGGGCGACCGCATCGAGCATCACCGCGCCGAGCGCGACCGCATCGAGCGCGAGCGCGGCGGGATCGCGCCCGCGGCGATGAGCGCGGCAGCGTCCGCGGCGCCGGGCGCGTCCGCAGCCCCGGATCACGGGCGCACGCGCATCGACGATGCGCCACGCGACGCACGCACGCTCGGCGTGGACCTGACGCTTCACGCCAGACCGCGTGACCCCGAACCGGTCATGCCTGCGGCGGCGCCTGGCGCTGTCCGGGCCGGCCTGACGGCGACTCCCCACGGGCAAGACGCGGCAGGCCCGCCGCCGCCGGCCGATGACCGGACCCAACCCGGGCGGTCCGCGCCCGCCGCACCGGCGCCGCCTCCGCGAGCGCCGAGCCCGAGCGCAAGGCCGGGCGAGGCGCTCTCCACGGTCGAGGCGTTCAGGCACGCCTACGAGCGGAAGGACCTGGCGACTGTCATGACGCTGATGGGTGAGCGCCCTCGGGATCGCGGCGTGGCGGGCCGGGCCGCCGTCGAGTCGCTCTACGCGGGCAACTTCGATTCGCTTCGCACCATCCGGTACGACGTCGGCGACCTCACGGTGCACGCCGGCGAGGTGGCCGACTCGGTGCGCGTGCGCGGCCGTTTCTGGATCCGGGCGTCCCGCGCGGGATGGTTTCGACCGCGCATCGCCGTCGCGGGGCCCATCGAGTGGACGTTGCGGCTCGAGCAGGGCGCACTCCGCATCGTCGCGATCGACTACGAGGTGACGGAGCAATGACGAGTCGCTCGTCACGACGCACGTCGCCGCTGGCGCAGCGCTCCTGGAACGAGCGGCTCGTCGAGGTCGGCGTCCTCTTCCTCCTGGTCTTCACGCCGTTCGCCTACGGCACCGTGGAACCCTGGTCCGAGGCCATCGCCGAGCTGGTCGTGCTGGCGACCGCGACGATCTGGGTGCTCGGCATGCTCCGGGACTGGGAGATCCGAGCCGATCTGCCGCCGGGCTGGGTGGCCGGGCTCCTCTTCCTGCTCCTCGTGTTCCTGCAGGCGGCGTCACTCCCGCACGCCGTGATCGGGCTGGTGTCGCCGTGGAGCGCGACGCTGCAGGACTCGGCGCGTGCGTATCTGCCCGGAGCGACGACGGCCTGGACGACCATCTCGCTCGCGCCGGACGCGACGTGGCGCGAGGCGCTGAAGCTCGCAGCGTCGGGCCTGTTCTTCGTGATCGTCTACAACACTTGCCGCACCCCGGCCCAGGTCAGGCGCGCGATCTGGACCGTCGTCATCACCGGCTCGGCCATCGCCGTGCTCGGCCTGGCGCAGCGGATGACGTGGAACGGGCACCTCTACTGGATCGGCCCAGAGGCCCCGCACCGACAGGCGTTCGGCCCACACGCCTTCGGCCCGTTCGTGAACCGCGCGCACTTCGCGGCGCTGGCGACGGTCGTCATCGCGCTGGCGGTGGCCGTCGTCATGAGCGACGGGATGTCCAGACCCCGGCGAGCGGCCCGCGCGCTCGTGCCGCGTCTCGGAGAACTGCTGGGGCGCCCGTCCGGCTCGATGCTGGTCCTGACCGCGCTGCTCGGCGCCGCAGTGCTCATCGCGGGGTCCCGAGGAGGAATCGTCGGGTTGGCGGTGACGTTCCTGACCCTCGCCGTCCTGTCCGCGTGCGAGAAGCCCACCGAGCGATCCGCGAGCGTCGTGGGCCTCGTCGGCGGCGTCACGCTGCTGGCCGGCGCGTGGCTCGGGGTGGAGATCCTGATGCACACGGCCGGGCGCCTCGCCAGCGAGGCGGCGACGCTCGACGAGAGCATGCGCGTGCTTCGCTGGGTGGATGCGGCCCGGATGATCAACGCGGCGCCCATCCTCGGGACGGGGCTGGCGAGCTTCGAGGATGCGTTCCCCGTGTTCAGGACGGTCGCGTACCCGGCGCGATTCACCCACGCCGAGAGCGACTGGATCCAGCTCGCGTCGGACACGGGCATGGTCGGCGCGATGCTCGTCGTGCTGGCCGTCGGGCAGGTGCTGTGGGCCGGGGTGTGCGCGTGGCGGAGCAGCGCGCTCCCCGCGGACCGCGCCCTGCGGATCGGCGCGCTCGCCGCGCTGGCCGGGCTCATCGTCCAGGGGGCCGCGAACTACACCCTGCCCGTGATGAGCAATCAGCTCTACGCGGCGCTCGCGGCCGGGATCCTCGTGGCCGGAACGCGGCGGACGGGCTCGAGCTGATCACGTGGCGCGTCGGAGCGTTCGGGATGGCGAGCAGTGACGGCGCGCGGCTGGCGCGACCCCAACCAGTATCTCGCCGCCCTTGGTCAGGCGTCGATCTCGCTGGGCAACTTCGTCCTGACGGCCCTCGTCGCGCGCGCCCTCGGCCCCGCCGAGTTCGGCGTGTTCGTCGTGCTGGCGTCCATCGTCCTCTTCGTGAAGAACCTCTACTGGTCCGCGGTCACGGCGCCGCTGCTCGTGAGCGGCGCCACCGCCGAGGATCTGGCATCGCCGGAGCGCCGCGGGATCCTCGCGCTGTTTCACGCCACGGCATCGGCGCTCGGCGCCGTCCTCGTGCTCGCGGGGTCCGCGCTGGCGCTCGCGTCGCTCGGGACACAGCCGTCCGCGGCGCTCGGCGGGCTCACCGCGCTGACCGCGGTCGCGGTCATGTCGCAGGACTGCGTCCGACGGCTCCTGCAGGCCCGCGGCCATCACCGCCGCGCGCTCTCGATCGATGCCGTGGCCGGCGCGCTCCAGATCGCGCTCGTGACGGGGCTGGCGCGGGGCGGCCTGCTGAATCTCGACACCGCGTTTCTCGCGGTCGCCGCGCCGGCGCTGTGCGCCGCCGCCCTCGCCTGCCGGGAGTTTCGAGGACCGTGGGCGATCCGCCGGGAGACGGTCGTCGCGGCAGCGACTGCCCACTGGGGATACGGCAAGTGGTTGATCGCGACGATGTTCCTGCTGTGGACCACCGATCGGATCCAGGTCTTCGTGGGCGCATCGCTGATCGACGCGAGCGCGGCCGCCGGCCTCGGCGTGTCGCTGACGATCTTCGGAACCGTGGGCATGCTCTTCTCGGGCGTCGAGAACTTCGTCACGCCGCTCGGCGCCCGGATGGCGGGCGCCGGGCAATGGGGCGATTTCCGGCGTCTGATCGGGCACGTGTACACGCTCGCCGTCGTGGCCAGCGCCGTCTACGTGCTGCCCATCATCTGGCTCGCGCCCATCGTGCTGCGCCTCGTGATGGGGCCGGACTACGTGATGTTCGAGGACGTGCTGCGCTGGGTGGGCGCGTGGGCGTTGATCGGATCGCTCGCGCGACCGGCCTTGATGGGGCTCAAGGCGGTGCGGCGGTCGCGAGACGTGTTCGTCGCCTATGCGTGGTCGGCCGCGGGCGCCGCGGCGACCGTGATCCCGATGACGGAATCGTCCGGCGCCTCCGGCGCGGCCATGAACATGGCCGTCGGGGCGGCGATCCTCGCCGCGGTGGCCACGTACGCCTACTGGCAGCGCGTCCACGAATTCGCGGCGCAGGAGCCCGTGACGGCGGACCGATGACCCACGCACGCCACCGTCGAGGTGAAGAGCGATGAGCCGGAGCGGATGGCCGCTGGTCCTCGCGGCAGGCGGCGGCAGCGTGCTCGGTCTGGGCGCGGCGGCGGTGAGCGGCGGTCTCGGGTGGGGCGTCGTCGTGACGGCGGCGGCGACCGCATGCGGACTCTGCGCGGTCGTTCTGCTCACACGGGGACTCGCCCCGTGGGTGCGGATCGTGCTCCTCGCGGTTGGCGGCTACGTCGCGCTCGGGCGAGGCTTCGCCTACGTGTCGCCCTTGCCGGAGCGCGTGCCGCTGTTCGTCGGCGAGATGGCGATCATCGCCGCGGTCGCGCTCATGCCCCATCGGCGGCTCCTGCCCGCGTTCCTCGCCGATGGCGTCGGCCGATGGACCGTCGCGTGGACCGTCTACGGCCTCCTGCGAGGCATCAGCTGGCTCGCCGACATGGACTTCACGGCGGCCAAGGCGATGTGCATGGTGTACTACACCGCATTCCTGTACTTCGGCTGGGCGCTGATGCGGGAGCCCGCGACGTTCGAGCGCGCGAAGACCGTGCTGGCCGTCGTGTTCTCGGTGCACCTCGTCCACGCCATCGCGAGCCTCGAGCGGTTCGGCCTCGCCGAGATGGCGCCGAGCGCACGCGAAGGCGCGCCTCCCCTGCTGGGGCTCGGCACCGGCGGGACGCCCTACATCAACAGCGTGATCGCCGGGTTCTTCTTCCTGCTGGTGTGGCCGCGGCGGCAGTGGATGGCCGGCGCCGTGCGCACCGCCGGGGCGCTGCTGAGCGTCGTCGCACTCCTCCTGATGCAGGCGCGCGCGGGGTTCGTGGCGGCCCTGATCGCGTCGGCGCTGGGGGTCGCCGGCCCCTGGCGCAGACGGCTGGCCGGACCGCTGCTCGCGGTCGCCGCGATGATCGTCGTGGGCGGGCTCCTCCTGGCGGCGACCAGCACGGCCATCACCGGGACGAAGGGGCCCATGTCCGCGGAGTTCGCGCTCGCGCAGCTCTGGAGCATCGCCGGCGTGGCCCCGAGCGGCGACGTCGCCGACTTCGAATCGCTGCTCCTCGGGCCGCGCGAGGGCCGGCTCGAGATCTGGGGCGACATCGTCACGAGGACGGTCGAGCGCGGCGACTGGGTGTTCGGGCTCGGGTTCGCGCGATCGCTCCTCGAGATTCCGCAGGACGACGGAACGCTCAAGCGCTCGCCCCACAACGGCTTCGTCACGGTGTTCGGCTACCTCGGCGTGGTCGGCGTCACGCTGTTCGTCGGGATGCTCGCGCACGCCCTGATCGTGTCCGCGTCGGCGCTCGGGCGAGCGGAGCGGCACGGCGACGCGCGCATGGCGGACCTCTCGCTGTGGCTCCTGATCGCGCTCGCCGTCAACGCCAGCGGGGCGCTGTTCAGCGTGATCTGGGACTCGCCGGTGCAGGCCGCGCCGGCCTATCTGTTCACGGGAATGGCGGTCGGGCTGGCGCGCGCCGTCGAGCGCGGGCGCTGGTCGTCGCGCCCCTCGAGCGGCGAAGCGCGCTCACTGGAGTCGGAGGCGCATGTCGCGCGCTAGTGGACTCATGGAGCGACTCCGGTGTCTCTCGTGCCGGAGCACGGTCACGGCGCCGGAGGGCGAGGCCGGTCCCGTGTGCATCGAGTGTGGTCGGCGGTACCAACGCGTGCGGGGCGTCCCGGTGTTCGCCGCCGCCGAGTACTTCGAGTTCGACAAGATCATCGAGGACGTCACGGTGAACCTGACCGACGCCGTGAACTGGAAGCGGATGCAGGCGCGCCACGCGGAGCGGGAGGACGACGACGTTCGTCTGCGGGCGCTCGAGGCCACGCGGCCGTTCGGGCACGGCCGCTTCTACGAGTGGATGCACCTCGCCGAGATGGACACGGCCGCGCGGCTCTACGGATCCTCCCTGGCGGGCCGGGACGTGCTCGTCGTCTGCGCCGGCCGAGGCATGGACGCGGAGTTCTTCTGGAGGCGCGGCGCGCGCGTCACGTGCGCCGATCTCTCGCCGAGCTCGCTCGAGCGGTGCGAGGCGCGGTTCCGCGCGGCGGGCGGCCAGGTCCAGACGGTGTGCTGCGACGCGGAATCGCTGCCGTTCGACGACGGGAGCTTCGACGTGTGCCTCGTCTACGACGGACTTCACCATCTGCCGCATCCCTACGCGGCGCTCGACGAGATGAGCCGGGTCGCCGCGGACGGCGTCATCGTCATGGAGCCGAACGAATCCTCGCTCGTGCGCCTGTCGCGGCGACTCGGCTGGACCACCGAGTTCGAGTCGAGCGGCAACTACAAGCACTACTTCGACCGGCACCGGCTCGCGGAGCGCCTCGCGTCTCGCGGATTCCCCATCGTGCGGATGGCCTTCCGGACCATCAAGAAGTCGCACTATCCCAACCGCGCGCTGGAGCTGCTCGGCACGCCGGGCGCCCACCACGTCGCGGCCGGTCTCCTCACCGCGATCTCGCTGGCCGCCGGGCCCCTCGGCAACCGGTGCATCGCCGTGGCCCGGCGATGAGCGATCGGGGCGCCATGGGGCCGGTGGCGGAGCGCGAGCGCGTGCTGGACGTCGACGTCACCATCGCGTCGCGGGCGATGATCCTGGGCGCTCTCCGCGCGACGATCGAGGGCGGTGGCGCACCGAGACGCGTGGCGTGCGCGAACGCGCACACGGTCGTGCAGGCGCGCCGCCATCCGGCCGTGCGCCGAGCCCTGGCGGACTTCGACGTGATGCTGCCGGATGGCATCGCGGTCGTGCTCGCGTCGCGTGTCGCGGGTGGCGCCATTCCCGCGAAGATCGGCGGCCCGGATCTCTTTCAGGCGGTGAGCGAGATGGCCGACGCGATCGGCGGATGCCGCTACTTCTTCCTCGGCTCGACGCCGGACACGCTCGAGCGCATCGGCGCGGCGCTCGGCCGGCGGTACCCGCGCATCGCGCTCGCGGGGACGCATTCCCCGTCCTTCGGCGAGATCTCCGACGCGGAGTCGGCAGCGATCGTGAAGCGGATCAACGAGGCCCGGCCGACCGTGCTCTGGGTCGGGATGACCGCGCCGAAGCAGGAGCTGTGGGTGCACCGTCACGGAGCCGCCATCGACACCCGCGTCATCGCGTGCGTCGGCGCGGCATTCGACTACTTCGCGGGAACGAAGCGCCGACCCGCGCCGCTGGCCCGCTGGGGACTCCTCTGGGCCTACCGGCTCGCGACGGAGCCCCGGCGCCTCTGGCGTCGCTACCTCGTGTCGGCGCCGCTGTTCGCATACTGGCTCGCCCGCGAGGCGCTCGCGGGCAGAGCGACGAGGAGGGCCCATCTGCTTCGTTGCCGCCCTCGGCCGCGCGCTCGACGTACAGAGAGTACGCCTCGCGTGCGGCCGTCGGGCGGCGCCTCGCATCTGGGCTCTCCTCGCCGCTCTGCCAGGCGTGTTTCGCGGACGGACTCCTAGAGGGCTTCGGGAAGCGACCAACCGTGTGGAAGCAATATCGGATCGTCAGCGAGCGGCTGTGGGTGATCGTGGACGCCGCGCTCTGCGTGGTGTCGTTCTTCACGACGCTCGGCATCAGGTCGGCGCCGGGGACCGAGGCCTGGTTCGATCCCATCGATCCGATTCCCACGTACGTCCCGGTGCTGTACGTGCTCGTGCCGGTGTTCGGCGCCGTGCGGATCGCGTTCACCCGCTACCTGGGCGTCAGCGGGACGAATCGCGAGATGCTCCTGCGCATCGCGGCGATGAATGCGGCCGGGGTCTGCGCGGTCGCGGCCGTGCTCTACGTCGCCAAGTTCTACGCGTTGAACCGCACGCTCGTGCTCGTCTTCGGACCGGTCAACATGGCGCTGATGTGTCTGGCGCGGTGGGCGGCCGGGCCGGTCGGCGGCGCGGGGCCGAAGCTGGTGATCATCGCGGGCGCCGCCGGTCCCCTTGCCAACACCGGCGAGGCACGTGACGTGCGCGTGGTGGGCTACATCGGGGTCGATGGCGAGACCGAGGATGCTCGGCGCCTTCCCGTCCTCGGATCGGTCGGAGACATCGCGGACATCCTCGCGAAGCACCCGGTGGACGAGCTGCTCGTGCCGATGCAGGGCGGCGCCGTCTCGGCCCTGCCGGTCCTCGTGGAGGCGTGCGTCTCGGCCGGCATCGCCTGCCGCCTCTCGATGGGCGACCTCTTGACGAGTGCCGGCGTCGTCCAGCTGGACGATGACGGAACCCGCAGCGTGGTCATCGAGCGGCGCGGCGGCAGCCCGGGAAGCCTGGCCGTCAAGCAGGCTCTCGACTACGTCCTCGCCGCCGCCGCCCTGATCGCGCTGGCGCCGGTGCTCGGCCTGATCGCGATCGCCATCAAGCTCGACAGTCGAGGGCCGGTGATCTTTCGCCAGAAGCGCGTCGGGCTCAACGGGCGTGAGTTCGTCTGCTACAAGTTCCGCTCGATGGTCCAGAACGCGCCCGAGCTGCGCCGGCAGTTCGAGGACCGGAACGAGATGACGGGCGGGGGCCTGTTCAAGATGGACGGGGATCCGCGGGTCACGCGCGTCGGACGCCTGGCGCGGCGGTTGAGCCTCGACGAGCTGCCCCAGCTCGTGAACGTGCTGAGGGGGGAGATGAGCCTCATCGGGCCGCGGGCCATCTCCACGCCGCTCGAAGCCTATGGTCCCGGGGAGCGGCGGCGGCTCTCCCTGAAGCCGGGGCTGAGCTGTCTCTGGCAGGTGCGGCGGCGATGGGACGTGAACTACGCCGCGTGGATGGAGGCGGATCTGGAATACGTGGACCGGTGGAGCCTCGGGCTCGACCTCGCGATCCTCCTGCGGACGATGTGGATCGTGATCCTGACGCGCGGGGCACGATGATCCTGCGCGAGGTGCCCTGGCCGCGCTCACGACCGCCGGTCACCGTCGAGCAGTGGCCGACGGTGCCGATCAACGTGCTGTTCGTCTGCACCACGAATCTGGTGCGGAGCCCCATGGCGGCGAGGCTGCTCGACGAGGTCACGGGGCGGCGATGTGTCGGCCGCTCGGCCGGTCTCGCGCGGGAGGCCCCGAGGCGCGTGACGACGCGGGAGCTGGCGTGGGCGCACGTGGTCGTCGTGATGGAACGCTGGCACGAGCAGGAGATCCGGAGGTACTGGCCCCGGCACGCCGGCAAGGTGCGCGTGTTCGGGATCCCGGATGCGTACGACCGCGGCGACGGCGAGCTCGACGCGCTGTTGACGGACAAGATCCGCGCGCTGGTCGGCGGACTCGGCGGACGCGCATGAAGGTGCTGATGTGCCATGACTTCTATCAACAACATGGCGGGGAGGACCAGCTCTTCCTGACCGAGGCCGCCCTCCTCGAGGAACGGGGCCACCGGGTGGTGCGCTACACGAAGGACAATCGGGCGGTCCGGACGATGAGCTCGTGGCAGCTGGCGGGAGCAACCGTGTGGCATCACGCGAGCTACCGCGAGCTCCGCGCCCTCATCCGCGAGGAAAAACCCGAGGTCGTGCATCTGCACAACACGTTTCCCCTGATCTCGCCGGCGGCGTACTACGCCGCCTCGGCCGAGCGCGTGCCGGTCGTCCAGTACCTGCAGAACTACCGTCTGCTCTGTCCATCCGCGAAATTCCTGAGGGCCGGCCGCGTGTGCGAGGACTGCCTTGGCCGCGCCGTCCCGTGGCCCGGCGTCGTTCACGCGTGCTATCGCGACGACCGCGCCGCGACCGCCGCCGTGGCGGCGATGCTGACCGCGCATCGCGCGCGCCGGACGTGGCGGGAGATGGTCGACGTGTACGTCACGCCAACCGAGTTCTCGCGCCAGAAGTTCATCCAGGGCGGCTTGCCGGGCGCGCGCATCGTGGTGAAGCGAAACGTCGTGCATCCGGACCCGGGCATGGGCGACGGGAGCGGCGGGTTTGCGCTCTTCGCCGGCCGGCTGTCGGCCGAGAAGGGCGTGGAGACGATGCTCGACGCGTGGCGCCGGCATCTGGCCGGCCGGGTCACGCTGAAGATCGCCGGCACCGGCCCTCTCTCGCAGTCGGTGGCCGAGGCCAGCCGGTCCGTGCCCGGTGTGGAGTGGCTCGGAGCGCTGTCGAACGAGCACGTGATCAAGCTGATGAAGGAAGCCCGGGTGCTGATCTTCCCGTCGGTGTGGTACGAGAGCCTTCCGCTCGTGATCACCGAAGCCTTCGCCGTGGGCCTGCCCGTGATCGCGAGCGACCTTGGCGCGATGTCGTCGCTGATCCAGTCTCATCGGACGGGGCTTCACTTCCCGCCCGGCGAGGCGGATGCGCTGGCGGCACAGGTGGAGTGGGCCTTCACGCACCCGGACGACGTGGCGCGCATGAGCCGCGAGGCCCGACGGGAGTTCGAGCAGAGCTACTCGGCGGCCGGGAACTACGAGCGATTGATGGAGATCTACGACCTGGCCGTGGGGCGACGACACGTCGGCTCCGGAGCGGACCGGCGATGACACACGACGCGGCGTACGACGGCGCCTTCGACGGGCGGCGCGTCATCATCACGGGCGGGCTCGGTTTCATCGGCTCGAACCTGGCCGCACGCCTGGTCGATCTGGGCGCGGACGTCACTCTGGTCGACAGCCTGATCCCGGAATACGGCGGCAACTGGTACAACGTCGAGCCGATCATGCCCCGCGTGCGCGTGAACATCTCGGACGTCCGCGACGAATTCAGCATGCGGTACCTGGTCCAGGGACAGGATTTCCTCTTCAACCTGGCGGGGCAGACGAGTCACCTGGACTCGATCACGGACCCGTACCCGGACCTCGACATCAACTGCCGGGCGCAGCTCTCGATCCTCGAGGCGTGCCGGCGCATGAACCCCGCCATCAAGGTCGTGTTCGCGAGCACGCGCCAGTTCTACGGCAAGCCGGAGTACCTCCCGGTCGACGAGCGGCATCCGATCCACCCGGTGGACGTCAACGGCATCAACAAGCTGGCCGGCGAGTGGTACCACCTCGTCTACCACCGCGTGCACGGCGTCCGCGCATGTGCGCTCAGGCTGACCAACACGTATGGGCCACGGATGCGCGTCAAGGATGCCCGGCAGACGTTTCTCGGCGTCTGGATGCGGCGGCTCGTCGAGCACCACCCCCTCGAGATCTGGGGCGACGGACAACAGCTTCGGGACCTCTGCTACGTCGACGATGCCGTCGACGCGTTCCTGCGCGCGGCGGCCATGCCGGACGCCGACGGGCAGGTGTTCAACGTCGGCGGGTCGAAGCCGGTCACGCTCCTCGAGCTGGCCCAGTTGCTGGTCGAGGCAAACGGTGGAGGCACGTATCTCGTGAAGCCCTTCCCCGCCGACCGCCAGCCGATCGACATCGGGCACTACTACGCCGATGACCGGCGGCTGCGCGCCGCGCTCGGATGGGAGCCCATCGTCTCGCTCGAGGATGGTCTGTCGCGGACGCTCGATTACTACCGCGGGGCCGCATCTCACTACTGGACGGCCGAGCCATGACCTCGACGGTGCCGGCGATCGATCTCCGCGCCGCGTATCGGGCGCAGAAGGATGAGCTGGATGCTGCGATCGCGCGCGTGACCGGGTCGGGATGGTACGTCCTGGGGCCGGAGGTGACCGCCTTCGAGGAGGAGTTCGCCGCGTACGTCGGAGCGCCGTACGCCATCGGCGTCGGGAGCGGCACCGAGGCGCTTCACGTGGCCCTCGTCGCGTGCGGCGTGAAGCCGGGCGACGCCGTCTTCACCGTGAGCCACACGGCGGTCGCCACGGTCGCCGCCGTGGAGCTCGCCGGGGCGACACCGATCCTGGTCGACGTGGACCCGGCGTCGTACACGATGAGCGCGCGCTCGCTGGAAGAGGCCGTCGGCGCCGTGCAGCGCGCCGGGACACCGATCCCCCGCGCCATCGTGCCCGTCCACCTCTACGGCCACCCTGCCGATCTCGACGCGATCGGCGAGATCGCGCGCCGCCACGGCCTGCTCGTGGTCGAGGACTGCGCTCAGGCACACGGCGCGCGACTCAACGGCCGTCGCGTTGGCGCGTTCGGTCGGGCGTCGGCGTGGAGCTTCTACCCGACGAAGAACCTCGGCGCGCTGGGAGACGGCGGCATGGTGGTCACCACCGACCCGGACGTCGCGGAACAGGCGCGCTTGATCCGGCAGTACGGATGGGAGACGCGCTACGTGAGCAGCATGCCGGGATGGAACACGCGCCTGGACGAGCTGCAGGCCGCCGTGCTGCGCGTCAAGCTCGCGCGCCTCGAGCTGTCGAACGCGCACAGACGTGACGTGGCTCGCCTGTATGCCCGTGGACTGGCCGGGACGGCCCTCGAGCTGCCGCGGGTGCGGGCCGGCGCGGAGCCCGTCTGGCATCAGTACGTGGTCGAGTCACCCGCCCGCGACGCGCTCCGCGACGCATTGCTCGCGCGCGGCATCGGCGTCCAGGTGCACTACCCGCTCGCCGTCCACCAGCAGCCGGCCTACTGGAAGCGTCTGCCTCGCATCGTGTCGCTGACCGCGACCGAGTCCGCCGCGCAACGAGTGCTGAGCCTGCCGATGTTCCCCGAGATCGCCGACAGCCAGGTGGAAGCGGTCTGCGCGGCGGTCGCCGACGCCCTGTCGCCGTCCGGCCACCTCGTCGCCTAGCGCGCCGAGCACGAGGCGGCCGGGTGGACCACCTCCTCGAGGATCGCGCGCAGGCGGCGATAGTGAGCGCTGGCGCTCCACTGCTCCTCGGCCTTGCGACGGCCGGCCATGCCCATCGCTCGCGCCAGGTCGACGTCCTGCGCGAGGCGGTCGATGGCGGCGGCCAGCGCGCCGGGGTCGGCCGGAGGCACGAGGATGCCGTCGACGCCGTCGGCCACCACCTCGAGCAACCCGCTGATGCGCGACGCGATGATCGGCTTGCCGCTCGCGTAGGCCTGGTACGCGATCAGCGGGGCGTTGTCGTACCACTCGGACGGCACGATCACCATCCTGGCGCCCGCGATGAGGCGCTTCACCGCATCCCCCCATTGCGCGCCGGCCAGCTCGACGCGCCGGGACAGGCGCAGGCGCTCGATCCGCCGCGCCACCTCGGCTCGCGCCTCGCCATCGCCGACCATCACGAGCCGGATGTCCGATGCCGTGCGCGCCATCGCCTCGACCAGCGTGAGCACGCCCTTCTGCGGCGCGAAGCGGCCCACGAAGAGCGCATAGTCACCCGGCGGCGACGGCTCGTAGCCCGCGAGGTCGAACGGGTTGGAATTGACGCGCATCCGCTCGGCGGGCAGGCCTCCTTCGACGAGCTTCGCGGCCAGGAATCGATCCGGCACCACGAAGCGGTCCACGAGACGCCAGGTCCCGGCGGCCCGATGCACGCCGACGATCGCCGCATACCACGCGCTGTAGGCGCGACTGTCCCGATAGCAGCGATGGACGACCGCGTGCATCGTGTTGCCCGGGACGCAGCGCTCGCAGATGGCCCCTTCCGTGTAGAGCTGGGCATTGGGGCAGACCAGACGGTAGTTGAAGACGAGCTGCACGATCGGCAGGCGTCCGGCGAGCGCGCGGTAGAGCGACGGCGACAGCAGCGGGAAGACGTTCTGCACGAGGGCCACGTCCGGGCGCTCCCGCTTCAGGAGGGCGTCCACGTCCCTGACGGTCCGCGCGCTCCAGAACCCGGCCGCGAAGGCGCCGGCCCGCCCGATGATCGACAGCTCGACGAGCTCTCGCGAGGACCGCGAGTACTCGACCACCGTTTCACCGTGCGCCGCCAGCAAGGCCTGTTCGTGGCGGAACACCTGGTTCTCACCGCCGTCGGCCTGGTAGAAGTTGTGGCAGGTCAGAATCTTGATGGAGAGCCGCTCCCTGGCGTCGGCCCGCGTCCCGTCGCCCGTGATCGTCGAGATCGGTCCGGCTCGCGGTGTCGAGCGTCGCGCCCCGCTCGAGCGCTCGCACGCCGTGCCTATCCTAGCGCTCATCCCGCTCCCTCCGGTGCGGATTTGTCGCGCCGCCGCGCCTTCCGATGAAGGCGACGCGCGGGTCTCCCCTGAGGCGCGTGGCGTACCGCCTGGCGCTGGCCCTCTTTGGCTGGCGGTGGTTCCGCGGGAGCTACGCCGCCTGGGCCGACGCTCGCGCCCGATCGACCGGGTATGACTCGGAGGCGATCCTCGAGCGCGTGCTGGCGGCGACGCTGGCCGTGCGCGACGGCCGCGCCGCCTTCGAGCGCGACGGTGTGACGTTCGCCCGGCACGAGGACGACGCGCCGCTGCTCGCGGCGCTCCAGCAGCTGGCGGACCGCTCTGGTGGCAGGCTCTCCGTGATCGACGTGGGCGGGGCGCTCGGCACCACGTACTGGCGGCATCGATGGTGGCTCGAGCGGCTCCGCGAGTTCCGGTGGGACATCGTCGAGCGCCCGCCGGTGGTGGAGGCCGGCCGGACGCATCTGGCCGACACGCCGCTCCGCTTCTTCCACACGATCGCCGACGCCGAGGCGCAGGGCCCTCACGACGTGCTGCTGGCGTCGGGCGTCGTGCAATATCTCGAGACGCCCCACGACACCGTGGCCGACTGGCTCGAGCGGCGCGTCCCGTTCCTGATCTTCAACAACCTTCCCGTGCACGCGGGGGCGCCCGACCGGCTCACGGTGCAGCACGTGCCCCCGTCGATCTACGCCGCGAGCTATCCGGTCTGGTTCTTCAACCGGGAGCGGTTCCTGACGCTGTTCAGGGGCCGGTACGATCTCCTCCGCGAGTTTCCGTCGGAGGCGGTCTGGCGCCTCGGCTGGCGCGAGTACCGCTCGAGCGGCCTGCTCCTGCGCCGCGCCGAGCGGTCGGCCTAGGGCGCCCAGGGCTTCGGCGGAATTGGCGGGGCGGGAAGCTTCTCGGCCTCGGGCGTGAGCAGCGGCCGGGCCGCCGCGCCGAAGATGTTGCCCGACATCGTGATGGGGCCGCAGTTGCCGCCATTCCAGAACGGGTTCTCTCGCCCGTCCGGCGTCCGGTTCGAGACGACGTTGTCGATCACGGTGTGCCCCGCGCACGGCGGTCTGCCCGAGCAGCACAGCCACACGTAGATGCCAACGTTGCCCCCGCCGCCCGGGAAGCTCGGATCGAGGATCTTGTTCCGGCGGACGACGTGATCGAGTCCGCCGGCCACCCCGACGCCGCACTGGGCCGTTCGGATCAGCACGTTGTCCTCGGCGACGTTCTTCTCGCCCGGCGGGGCCGCGTCGGACAGCAGGATGCCGCAGCCCGAATCGGAGTCGCCGCCCTTCACGTAGTTGCGGGCCACAAGAATGCGCGACGAGCGAAAGAGGTTGATCTGGTCCGCCGAGTTGGAAACGGTCGGGCGTCCATTCTCGGTGAGAAAGTAGTTGTCGGTGATCTCGCCTCCGACCGCGTAGGTCAGCTGCACGTGCTGCCCGCGCGGCATGGGACCCATCGGGTTCAGCCCGAAATTGCCCACGACACGCATCCCGCTGGTCCGCTGCCCCATCACCAGCGTCTCGCATCGCTCCAGCACATTGCCCTGGACGAGGACGTCGCGCGTATCGAACGCGACGATGCAGTTGCGTTCGTCGGACCCCCCGGGTCCCGGGCGTGGCCCCATGTCGTGGATGTGCGAGTTGAGCACGCG
>Ga0187894_10003577_pt1 | contig 17291 bp, 8 predicted proteins | sample GBC1701081metaG_FD_136650 | JGI IMG/M metagenome (GOLD analysis project Ga0187894, IMG submission 136650) | White microbial mat communities from a lava cave in the Kipuka Kanohina Cave System on the Island of Hawaii, USA - GBC170108-1 metaG ...
GCTATGAAATATCGTGGCTCCACCATATTTCGTGGCGTCGTCGTGGCTTGCTCACAAGTTTTCGTGGGCAGCGCCATGATGGTACAGATGAGGATTGAAGTGAGAGCGTGAAAATACCGGGAGCGCGAAGATTCCTTACCGGGAGGACGAAGACTCCTTACCGGGAGAACGAAGATTATTTACCGGGAGGACGAAGATTCCTTACTGGGAGCGCGGACGTCCACGTCCGCCTGGCGTGATAGACGAATCCTTGAGCGGAGACCAAAGCCTCCTCTATTTGAAGTATGCGGACATCCACATCCGCGTTCCCGGTAGCTACGCCGAGGGGCGTTTGATGCCGAGTTTCTTCATGCGACTGCGAAGCGTGTTGGGGTGCAGGTCGAGGAGAATTGCCGCGCCGCGTTGTCCTTCGATGACCCAATGCGTGCGTTGCAAAGCGTCGAGGATGTGCCGCCGTTCCGCTTCTTCAAGTGACAGGCTCGACTCTTCCGCTTTAGCGACGGCAGGCGAAGCGAACGCCGCGCCGGAGCCATTGACGGTTAGCGGCGCGATTTTTTCGGGCGGCGTGTTTTGCGCTATCTCAACCGGCGACAGGAAACGCTTATCCAGAGTCAGCGCCGGACTTTGCGAGGTAATGACGGCGCGTTCGATGATGTTCTGTAATTCGCGGATGTTGCCGTGCCATGGGTAACTGGTCAGCAGTTGCATGGTCTCCTGCGCGATGCCCTCAATCGGTTTGCCGAACTTTCTCGCAAAGCGGGTGACAAAAAAGAGCGCCAGTTGCGGAATGTCGGCAAGCCGTTCGCGTAACGCCGGCACCGCGATTGGAAAGACATTGAGGCGATAATAGAGGTCGGCGCGAAAACGCCCTCGCCGTACTTCTTCTTCGAGATTACGATTGGTGGCGGCGATGATTCTTACGTTTACTGTAATCGTCTTATTACTACCGACCGGCTCGAATTCGCCTTCCTGCAAAACGCGCAACAGTTTGACCTGCGTTTCAAGTGGCAGTTCGCCCACTTCATCCAAAAAGAGTGTGCCGCCGTTTGCCAGTTCAAAGCGTCCGATGCGCTTGTCCACCGCGCCGGTAAACGCGCCTTTCGTATGCCCGAAGAGTTCGCTTTCGACGAGTCCGGCGGAGATTGCGCCGCAGTTGACTTTGACGAGCGGATGATTTTTGCGCGTACTGTGTTCGTGAATGGCGCGGGCAAAGAGTTCCTTGCCGGTGCCGGATTCGCCCAGTATCAACACCGTCGAATCGGTGCGCGCCACCTGTTCAACCTTTTGCAAGGCATCGAGCAGAACCGGACTGTTGCCAACGATTTCATCGAAGTTATGCTCCTGCCGAATCTCTTCCTGCAGGTAGATATTCTCTGCCTGTAAGCGGGCTTTGAGGGCGGCAATCTCCTCAAATGCCTGCATATTGGCGATAGCCAGCGCCACCTGATTCGCCACTTCCTGTAAGCGTTCGACATCCGCCTGACAATACTGATTGCGGGTTTTGCTGGTAACGCTGAGTGCGCCAATGACGCGATTTTTCACCAGCAGCGGCGCAACGCAAAATGACCGGACGCCGTCAGCAAGGAGTTGTTGCTCAAAGGGGTTGCAATCGTGGTTTTCGAGGTCGCACACCAATATCTGGCTCAGCAGAGTGAATTCATCCGTGACCCAGGCCGCCTGCCGTGGGATGATTGTGCCGACGTTGAAGTAAGCCGATTCCCCCTCGGAAAGGGCAATCAGCCGGTAAGCATCCTGCTCATAGTCAAAGAGCGAAATGCCGATGCGGTCAAAGGGAACGATCTTCGGCAAGGCTTCAAAGACCGCTTTGCATAAATCTTCCTGTGTCAGTTTGCTGACAATCGCATTGTTGATTTCCAGCAGGGTGCGCCGTCGTTCTGCCGCCGCCGCCTCGCGTTCGCTCAAGTCTTTCACCTGCTCGTAGGTCTGCATATTGTCTATAGCCAGCGCCACCTGATTGGCTACTTCCTGCAAAAATTCGGCGTCGTTATCATTGTACTTATCCGGTGTTAAACTGGTGACGCTCAATGTGCCGATGCTCTCCCCGTGAACGATGAGCGGCACGGCGCAGACGGAGCGCAAGCCGGCGGCATAGCCAATCTCTTCGGACGGGTACTGGCGTTCGACTGCCAGATTCCGGCGCAGCGCCGGACGGCGAAGGCGAAAGGCTTCTCCGGCGATGCTATTATCGAGCGGTAATAACTGCCCGACGTTGATTTCCGCCGGACGAATTGCGCCTTCCTGTGCGATGAAGCGCAAGCCGTTGGTTTCCGCTTCATAGAGATGAAACCCGGCAAAATCGAACGGCATCACGCGCAACAACGACTGGAAAACGGCGTGTGACAAGTCCTCTTTGGTCAGCTTGCTGATGATGGCATTGTTGATTTCCAACAGGGTTTGGCGGCGTTCGGCGGCGGCGGCTTGCTGGTCGCCAAGCGCCTGAATCTCGCCGTAAGCTCGCATATTTGCCACCGCGAGGGCGATTTGATTGGCGACCTCCTGCAAAAATTCCATGTCGCTTTCGGCATACTGATTAGCATTGACGCTGCCGATGCCGAGTGTGCCGACAAACTCTTCCTGCACCAGCAATGGCACGCTGCAATAAGCGCGAATCCCGGCTTCGTAAATCTGCTCATCAAGCAGGCGCTTGCGCCCTAGCGCAAGGTCGCGCTCCAATTGCTGTCGCCGGAAATCTATTATCTGCCCGGAGCCATCGTCTTTGAACGGAATCAGCTGTCCGGGAGCAAACGGATTTGCCGTCTCATCGCCGACCAGCGAGAAGACGCGCAAGGCGTCCGACTGCGGCTCATAGAGTTGCAGCCCGCCGACATCAAAGGGCAAGACCTTCTTCAAGGCGACGCAAACGGCATTGAGCAGGTCATCTTGCGTCAAGCTGTTGATGATAGCATTGGTGATGTCGAGCAGTGAACGATGGCGGGCGGCGGTTGCCGCTTCGCGCAGACTGAGGGCGGCAATCTCCTCGTAAGCATTCATGTTGGCGATAGCCAGCGCCACCTGATTCGCCACTTCCTGAAGAAAATCGGCGTCTTCCTGCGCGTACTGGTCGGTGGTGAAACTGGTGATGTTCAATGTGCCGATGCTCTTGCCGCGCAAAATGAGCGGCGCAATGCAGGTCGAACGCACCCCTTCCGCCGCCAGCCGGCGCTCGGAAATGTATTGTTGTTCGGTGGCAAGATTGCAACGAAAGATGGCGCGTTGATTATGGAAGGCTTCGCCAGAGACGCTGTCTTCGAGTTTCAAGACCAAACCTTTTACAAAGTAAGTCGAGCGAAAATCGCCTTCGAGTGCGAAGAAGCGCAAGGCATTGCGTTTCGGATCGAAGATACTGAGCGCCGCCGCATCGAAGAACATCACCCGCCTGAGCGCCGCACAGATGGCAGGCAAGAGGTCTTCGCGCCGCAGATTGGTGATGACGGCGTTATTGACTTCCAGAAGCGTCCGGTAGCGTTCGACGCTCGCGCCTGTTTTTGTCAATTCCGTATTCATGGATGCCAGCATAAAAACCGTGTCGTACAAAGATGCCGCGAAGCGAATAATTTATTCCTGCCCGGGTAAGAAAAAAATGATAAAACCGCCGCTTTCATCGCCTCAATGCCAAGGCGATGACGCACAAGAGCAGTGGTCGCCGCGACCTTGCCCGTGCAGAGGATTGCAAACCGTTCTCAGTTGTGGTTTAGTACATCCGAACAGCAAAAGAAGCCGGATGGGGACAGGAGAAACTACTCATGAACGTCCTCGCAGTTGATTGGCTTCGCAACCTCGCAACACCCACACACTTCACCTCATTGCTGATTTTATTTATCGTCCTGTTTTGTCCGCTTCAGAGCGCAGCGCAAGGCTTCGGGCGCAGTAAAATCACCACGCAACTGAATGAAAAATACCCGCCAACGGTCTATGTCGCCAATCCTGATTTGCAGATACAGGTCTCGGCGCAGCCCAACATCAATCCAAACTTTGCACAACAGTTGCAGGAAGGCTTGGAAAGAGCCTTGCCGCGCAACGACTGGCGCTTGAACCTTGTTCGCAACAATCCTGAAACTGTGGTCTCCTGCGTTATAACGGAGATAAAAGCCTCTTCCAAAGCGGCAACCGTAATGCGGAATGTCTACAAAAAAATCGGCGAGCATACGGTTTACGATAGTACGACCGGCGCAAGTCAGACCGTCGAAGATTTCGGTTACGTGATGGAACAGTTCAATGTTACGACTCTTGAAGATGGCATAACGATTGAGTATCAGGTAATCAACAAGACGACAGGCGATACGCTTGACGATGATCTTTTAACACTTTCCTTCAAACAAGATTATGAAAGCAATGCCCCGAGTCTTCAGGCTGCCTTAACCTCGCTGATTGATATAGCAGCGAGCCGCATTGCCACCCGGTTTTTACCTTCTTTTAGCGCCAGGGATGTAAGGTTGCCGAAAGGAAAGTTGAAAGAGGCAAGCTATTTCATCGAAGATGGCTTATGGAACAGCGCCATACAGGAGTTGAAGAAGATTGCCGTATTCAAAAAAGACGAAGATGAGGCATATCGCCTGTATGCGCTCGGCATCGCTTACGAAGGCTTGGCTTATGAAAGCCCTGACCTCGCTTCAACAAAACTCTATCTGGAACACGCCGCCGCTTATCACGACAATGCCAGCCGAAAGAACTTCAATGAGCCGGACTTTCAGGAAGCGGCAGTTCGTACTACGAAACTCGTACAAGCCTATAAACGCATCGAAGGCGCTATTCTTGCCTATGAAGAACGCCGCAAACAACGAGGGTTGAAAGTGATGGAAGCCAGCAAGATTCACGCTTTCTTTCAGACAACCAATGTGATTACCAACGAGACGATCATCTCTTGGGTCAGGACGGGTGTTGCCGATAAAGAGGCGCTCAAGCGCATCAGAACCTTGCGGTTCAAATACTTTGACTTATCCGCCGATGGCATCGCCGAATTGACCAACGCCGGTGTCTCTACGGCAGTGATAGATGAAATGCGGCGGGCGATGTTACCCAATCAATATGCGACGAAGCCGCAGCGAAAATGGCTGGGATATGTTGCTGGCTACGCGCTGGCATTCTATCCGTTTCTGTTACTCCATTAAGCCGACTACTCGACAAGACAGGTTTTTCTCAGAAAAGACGGGGCAGGCGTCTGACGCCTGCCCGTACAAGCGTTTGAATTTCATCTGAGAACAGGAATCTGTGCGGATAATGGCGGAGTGAGGAAAGAGGTAGCGTAAACTGTTAGTTTGCGTTTTTGATATGGCAAACCTTCATAAGCAGCAGAAGCCTTCAGGAAGCGGTCTGAGACGCTGAAGCGAGGTGTTTTCCAACGACGCAACCTGACAGGTTACGCTACCTTGCTTGCCTCTAAACCAGATTGCGCTACTATCTCTGTGCATAATACCTAAACGCTCACGCCAGATATTTACCGGCTTCGACTTCGCGGGCTTGTCCCAGTAGAACGAGCGTCTGCAATAGCTCGCTGATGCGGTCTGCGAGGTTCTTTCTTGCCTTGAATTTCGTTGCCAGTTGCGCGGCGGTGATGGCAACCGTTTCGCTCATCAAAGCATTGCGGACGACTCGCGCCTGTTCCGCTAAACCCTTCGGGAAATCGAGGCGTTCGGCTTTCGCTGCCGGGGTTGTGGTATCGCTTGGTTCCGTTTCGATACCAAGATTGGTCTGCGTTGGCGCTTGGCGGTTTTGATAATCGGGACGCAGCCAGCGAATTGTGCCGCGTCGTTCTTCGTCAGCGCGTTCGCGGTTGAGGGCGACAAGGCGTTCCAGTATCTCCGCATCGGTGAGCGACGCAGACCAGCCGTAAGCAGCAAAGACCGCCGTATCCAAGTCATCGTGAAGCTGTTTGAGTACAGAGATTAGCCCTTGTTCGTGAATGACGCGCTCTTTGTCGGTAAGCGGTTGAGCAGCGCGTAGGCGTTCCAGCACGTTGTACATATCGGTTATGGTGAGCGTCGGGTGAAGGGCTTGCTGGCGTTTGCGATGCGCGTCGAGGCGTTCGCCTAGTTCGCGGATTGTGGCTTTCTGCTGCTCATCACAATCAGGAAAGGGAAATGTGTCGAAGCATCGCGTTTTGTTATATCGCGGTCTATCTTCCAGAGTGCCGCCCGCCGCAAGCGCCCAACTGACGTGAATGCGACTTGAGAGAACACCAAGATAAAACGCATCATCAAGCGCGATGTTGACAAGCATTTGGTCAGGCAAAATTGATTTATCGAGAAAAACAAAGAAGCGATGCTTTGATGTTTCAATTGTAGAGACATAACGACTTAAACCAATTAAAACTGGTCTAAAGTCCTTTCTGGGTTCTCCGAAAATCCACCAATTGATTTTGTATGATTCGCGTTTATTTTGCGCTCTCTCAGGTTTCACCCTCTCATAAATCCATTGATACACTTCAGGAAAACGACTCTGCACTTCATCAATAGGAAGACCGAATAAATCAATCACCTTTGCATTGCGAGAATTTCCTGCAATGTCTCGACCATTCCGATAATGGCGAATATGTTTTTCTAAACCTTCAATTCTGCCTAACCCTAATTTTTCTGCTTCTTGAGATGTGACTATGAAACCTGAGCCTACTAAAGTAACGCCTTTGCAACATAAAATTTCATTAGCCTTCAAAGGTAAGGCGCTAACAATGTCCGCCCCTATGGTTAAGTCGGCAAATATCTTTCCTCTACACTCACCAAATTCAACCTCGGAAGATTCATCATTACCTTGTAGTTCCTGCAAAACTTGTTGCAACAATCCTGTATATTCTCCTGCTTGGCAAACTGTCATTGATATGCGAACCGCTGCGCCTTCTGTGGAGTCAACCCACGGATGGTCAGGAATCGCAAAAACCAGCGATAGTGGATTCTTTGCTTCAAGATGTGACTGTAGAACTCTGCGGTTGAATGCTTGCGGTAAACTGTTTGTTGCAATTAATCCGAATCTCTTAATTTTCCCTTCTCGCGCAATCTTTGCGGCATTTTCCCACCAATACATTACGAAATCGCTGCTTTCTGGCACTTCGCTATAAGTTTGACGCAACGCTTCAGTGTAACCATCGCCAAGTGTTAATCGCATTCGTTTGTTACCAATAAACGGCGGGTTGCCGATGATGTAATCTGCTGCTTGCCATTCGGCTTTTCTTGGATTCAGGTATTTCAACACCGCCACTCGCGCCGTTTCGTCCGGCACCGCTTCGCCCGTCACCGGATGCTTCTTATACGTTCGCCCGTCCCAGCGTGTCACCGCCTGCCCTTCGCCATCCGTCACCGGCTCCACGCCGTCGTATGCCAGCGCCGCGTCACGACATTCGATGTTATGAAATTTCTTCAACACCGGCTCCGGCGGCATCGCATCGCCCCGCGTGCGGAAATGCCATTGCAGATAACCAATCCACAACACCAGATCGGCAATCGCCGCGGCTCGCGGATTGACTTCAATGCCTAACAACTGATGCGGGTCTACGGTGAATTCGCGCTCGAAAATCATCTGTCCGGCTTTGAACTCTTCCAGTTGATTGAGGACTTCGCCTTCCAATCGCTTCAAATGTTCCAGCGTCACATAGAGAAAATTGCCGCTGCCGCAAGCCGGGTCAAGCACCTGCACCGCGCACAAATGGCGATGAAATTGTTTGACCGTCTCCGCCGCATCATCCAGCTTTCCCTCGTTAGCCAGTTGCACGGCGGCGACCTGTACCGCTTGCCACTCGTCGCGCAACGGCTCAATAATCGTCGGCATAACAAGTCGCTCCACATAGGCTCGCGGCGTGTAGTGTGCGCCAAGTTTGTGCCGTTCTACGGGGTCAAGGGCGCGTTCCAGCAGCGTCCCAAAGATTGCCGGTTCTACGTCGTGCCAATCGGCGCGGCTAGCTTCAAGCAATAAATCAAGCTGCTCTTTGGTTAGCGGTAAAGCAGCAGTCTTTTCAAACAAGCCACCGTTAAAGCGCAAGACTGTCTGTTTCAGAATTGGCGAAAAGCCGCCGCTGTTCATATCCCGCCACAGCGATTCGACCATCTGCGGAAAGATGGCGGCATTGTCGCGCAGACTTTCCAGCAGTTCAGTAAAGCCGCGTTCGGGAATCAACTGCACATCTTCGGCAAACATCGTAAAGATTGCCCGCATCAGGAACGCCGCAACCGCTTCGGGCGCATGACCGGATTCTTCGAGCGATTTGGCAAGCGTTGCCAGCCGCGCCGCAACGGTGCGGGTGACGCGAGCCGAACGCCGGCTGGGGTCGAGCGTTAGCGGCTCTGTCCACACCAATCGCAATTTGTCGCGCTGTTCCTCTTTCAACAGATCGTCAAGGAGCAGCCGGAAACTACGGGCATCAGGGAACGGCAGATAGGTTCTGCCGGAGCGCGAAAAATCGGCATAGAGTTCGATGGAATGCCCTACGTCAACGACGATGAGAAAAGGCGGCGTCGGTTCTTCTTTCGGCAGATTGCGAAGGTATTGCTCGGCTTGCCCCTTCGCCTTGAGCATCGCCGCATCCCAGCCTTTTGTGCCGCGCACCGCCGTCCCGCGTTTGCTCTTGGTCTTCGGCTTGTCGTCGCTCTTCTCCGCGCTCTTTTCGCTGCCCTGTTTGGCTTCCAGAACAAAGCAACCGCGTTTGTAGAGGTCAATAAATTTAGTGGTCGTCGTGCCGTCACCATTATCAAAAACAACGGCGCGTTCAAAGACATATTCATTGAGCGCATCACGGTCACGCGACGGCTCAGGGCGCGGCATCGTCAAAGCGTCGCAAAGCTCACTGAGAAAGAGTTGATAATTGGCGCGTTCCGCTGCCCCGGATGCAGTCCAGCGGGTGATGAAGCCGGCAATCGGCGCTTGTGGTTCGGTTGTCATCAGATGGTAATAATCACAGCAGCGCGGTTGCTGTCAATCCGTACATCCTACTGGGAACGCGAACCGCATACTATTTACTTTACTTATCTGTACAGATGTGGTACAGATAAGGGGCGAGATGAATTGGTGACAGGCTGAACAGGTGAAGGGATGCAGGGATGAAAGGTAATGATTTGCTGGGGCGTTTCTGGTTGCTATGAAAAAAAGCGCCAATGCAGTTCACGGTGCTGCTTTCTTTTTGCGGCTCTGCCGCTCGGATGTGCGGAATGGCTCTGCCTTTCCGTCAGGCTCGCTCTCTTCCTCTAGCGGCTGCGCCGCTTTTGGATGAGGAGCAGAAAAAAAGCGCCAATGCACGATGCCGTTGCGCCACAGAAAATGGCACAGATGCAGATCACCGCACCAGTAGAGAAAATGAGTAACTCACCTTACGCAGTGTGAAGGAAACGATAGTTGTTTAGTCCCGTCAGGGACGACCGACAATAGCCCGTCCGCTTCAGCGACGGGGAACCGAGTAAGCCGATCTTCCAAGTCCTGTAAGGACGGCTGAAGCCGCTTGGCAACAAGAAAATTCAGCCGTCCTTACAGGACTAAGCGGAGATGCCATGCTTTCCCAAGCGATAAATCGCTGGGCTATTGTTGGTCATCCCTACGGGATTAAAGCAGCCGTCAGGCTTCTCAGGCTGCGTAACTTGAGTGAGTAATCCCGCAAGCGCATTACAAGGGAAAAGTGGTGTGACGAAAAAAAGCGCCATTGCAGAAATGACTTGCAGAAATGAAAAATGGCAGCGATGTAGAAGTGAAAAAAATTGCGCCAATACAAAAAACAAGTCAGGGGTCAAAATGACATCGATATTGTTACATTTTGTTTCAAAACGGTACGGAATTGACTTTTTGAGGTACAAAAAAAGCGCCAATGCAGAATCTTGTGAAGAAACGATTCGGGAAAATGGCAGCGATGTCATGCGGTTTGCCAATCTGCGGGCAGAATTTTGCGCCAATGCAGTCTGCCGTATAGTCTCTCGTGCAGTGCTTGGTGCAGCCTTTGGTACAGAAAATGGCAGCGATGCAATTTCTTATACCGGGAGAGAAAGGAGTAATTCGGTAATGGCGATACGGGAACGAAGCCGCCCCTGAAAAAAAGCGCCAATGCGGAAATGTAAAATGGCAGCGATAGAAAAACATTCTGTTTCCTCTACTCGCTGCCAGCTACTGAAATATCGGTATAGCTGCCGGATTAGGGGCGTCCGGCTTGCACAACCGTAAAGGTCTGTCCGGCTACGGTTAGCGTTCCGGTGCGCGGGTTGCGACTGTTATTGGCGGAAACCGTATAGAGGACAATGCCATTGCCTGTGCCGCTTGCGCCGGAAGCAATGGTTATCCAGTTGACGTTGCTTCCGGCTGTCCAACTGCAACCGGCTGTAGCAAAGACCTGTACGCTGCCCGTAACCTGCCCGGAACTGACATTCTTACTGGTTGGCGAAATCGAATACGAACAGGTCGGCGTCGCGCCGCTTTGCGTCACGGTAAAGGTCAATCCGGCAATCGTCATGGTTCCCTGACGTTGACTGGTACTTTGGTTGGCATCAACCGAGAACGTCACCGTACCATTGCCCGTGCCAGATGCGCCGGACGTAATCGTAATCCATGCGTCGTTGCTTGCGGCTGCCCAGTTGCAACCGGCATCTGCGGTCACGGCTACTGTGCCATTGCCACCGCCAGAGGTGAACGATTGACTTGTCGGATTGATGGCATAGGCGCAGGTCGGGGTTTCGCCCGCTTGCGTAACGGTAAAGGTCTGACCGGCAATCGTCATGGTGCCTTGTCGTTGACTGGTACTCTGGTTGGCATCAACCAGGAACGTCACTGTGCCGTTGCCTGTGCCATTGGAGCCGAACGTAATGGTAATCCACGCGGCATTACTGGTTGCCGTCCACGCACAGGTTGCTCCGGCGGTGACATTGACGCTCCCAGTGCCACCGCCCGCAATAAAGTTTTGACTTGTCGGATTGATGGCGTAGGTACAGGTGACGCCGCCTGAGCCAGCCTGCTCAATCGAATGCACCTGTCCGCCAATCACTAAGTCGGCGCGACGAGCGTTGCCGGTATTCGGAGCGACATCATAGTTGACCTTTTTAGTACCGGAGCCGCTTGGGTTGGAAGTAATCGTCACCCACGACGGTACATTGGTGACGACCCAGTTGCAGTTGCCGGGAGCATTGACGCGAAACTGCGCCGAACCGCCATTTATATCAAACGAGGCGCTATCCGGTGATGCGGAGTTGACACAGCCCGTGCCGGCTTGCGTAACCGTGAAGGTCAATCCGGCAATGGTTATTGTGCCTTGCCGCTGATTGCTGCTTTGATTGGCAGAGACAGAGAAAGCAACCGTGCCATTGCCCGTGCCGCTTGCTCCCGATGTAACCGTAATCCAGCCGTCATTACTCGCGGCTGTCCAGTTGCAGCCGGCTGTCGTTGTCACTGTTACCGTACCTATACCACCGCTTGAACTGACGGTTCTGCTGGTTGGCGCGATGCTGTAATTGCAATTTCCGGTTGCGCCGTCCTGTGTGACGGTAAAGGTTTGTCCGGCAATCGTCATGGTGCCTTGACGTTGGCTCTGCGTCGAATTTGCTGCCACGCTATAGTTGACTGTGCCATTGCCTGTGCCGTTGCCGCCGGAGTTAATGGTAATCCATGCGGCGTTACTCACGGCTGTCCAGTTGCATCCCGCTCCGGCGGTGACATTGACAGAGCCGTTGCCACCGGCAGCCGCGAAATTCTGGCTTGTCGGGTTGATGCTGTAGGTGCAACCGCCGCCAGCCGTAATCGTGAAGTTCTGATTTGAGAGGTCGAAGAAGATGTTGCCAACGGCTTCAACCTTAATGCGGGCGGTTGTCGTCGGGGTGTTCGGTACGGTGATGGTTTCGCTGCCGTCGTTTGCTGTGCTGGCGGCGATGGTCACCGGAAAGGTAGTACCGCCATCGGTGGAGAGTGAAATTTTTACGTTGGCGGCGCTGACCGGCGGCGCAGCGGTGTTTGCCACATCCCACGTCACGGTCTGCGAAGAATTGCCCTGCCAGGTGATAGCCGTATTCGGTTGGGTGACGAGAAACGGACCACTCGCGGCATTGACCGTGACTTGTGTGGTTGCGGTGCTGATGCCGCCGCCGTTAGCGCGATTATCGCGTACCGTGACCTGAAAGGTCATGGTGCGATTGATGGTTGGCAACGCCTCTCCGAAAGAGGAAGTGTTGTTCAGAATATCGGAGAGTTTCGGAAAGGTGCGCGTCGCATTGGTCGTCGGATTGAATGAGCGCAAGATCGGTCGCGCCTGCCCATCGGTATCGGTATCCGGCGGCGAGGCGGCGCCCAAGTCATACTCTTCCCAGCAATAGGTCAAGGCGTCGCCATTGGCATCGCTGCCGTTTGCCGTCAAAGCAAAGGGCGTACTGCGCGGAATGGTGAAGCTGGCGGCGGCGGTCACGCTTGGCACGGTATTGCCGGTGTTGGTATTCACGGCGCAGGAACCGCCGCCATTGATGAAAGCGACCATCTCTTCCAGACTTTTGACGTGAAAATAATCGTCGCTGTTGGGTTGTAGATTCTGCGAGCCGCAGATACCGGCATACGCCATAATGGTAGAGCCGCTGCCCGGTTCATAGGCGGCGACGGATGAACGATTGCCGCCGCCGCAATTTGAGGTTGTGCCGTTGAAGGTATGTCTGCCGCCAAATTGATGCCCCATTTCGTGAGCGACGTAATCAATGGTGAAGCCGTCGCCAATCGGGCTTGGCAAACCCGTCACGCCTTGCGCCTTTCTGGTAGACGAACAGACAGAGCCGAGCGAAGCAACGCCGCCGCCGCCGGTGCTGAAGACGTGACCAATATCGTAATTAGCCGTGCCGATGACCGAATCGAGATTGCTCTGATTCTGTCCCAACATGGTACTGCCGCTATTGTTGGTATACGGATCGGTTGCGGCATTGGTGTAGACAATCAGATTGTTGTTCGCCACCAGAACCATACGCACGGCAATTTCGCGTTCATAAACGCCGTTGACGCGATTCATTGCCGTATTGATGGCTGCCAGTCCGGCGGCTACCGTGCCGCCATGAAAGGCTGTGTATTCGCCCGTAGCGGCGCAAGCCAGCCGGTAGGTTCGCAACACCGAGCCATTGACGACCGCCGGAGCCGCGCCGCCGTCGGGACGTTGCGGCGCGTCATCATCGGTAAAATAGCAGCGAAACTCATCGCCGTCTTTGCGGTAATCGCGTTTGTAATAGGTCAGATAATTGGTGGTATCGCCCTTCGCGTAGGGGTCAATGTAGACCGTGCCGCGTTCTGAAAAGATGATGGCGTGAAATCCTGCGGGCGTCAGGTCAAAGCGTGTGGTCGCCGTCGGCTCATCAATGCCTTGCCCGCGATAAGTCTTGATTTCCGGGTACTGCGCGGCAAGCGACGCTTCCATAATCGGCGAATCTTCGATGCGGAACATGGAGAAGGTTCCATCGGGCATCGGCAGCGTCAGGATGACGACGCTCTGTTTTGCCGCCTGAGAAAACTCTTTCGGCGCGGTGTTGAGCAATTGCCGCAGCGCCGTTTCATTGACGCTGACGGTGCGATAGGTCTGCGGAATAATCTGGCGCGGTCCGCGACTCGCTATCGAACTCTCTTCGATGAATTGCCAGACGGTATCGGATGATTGCGAACTGCCCTGTGCCGGAGAACCCGACGCAGGATTGGCGGCGCGAACTCCGCGTCCGGCAAGCAGAATTGCCGCCAATAAGAGCGCGATGCCGATGAGAGAAATCAGAAACAGAATTCTACGGGGTGAAAGCAGACCTTTCACGTCGGAACGATTTGCCATTAGTTATCCTTTCCTCACTGTTAGGGATGATGTTTGATGAATGTCCCACTGCCCTACTGCACGGCGGTATCGAGTGAATGCCTATCAGATACGCAAGATCGAGGGCATTTTCCATTCGTACATAAAGTTGATTAGGGTTGCACTTCAGATACTGTGACCCGTGACCCATTGAGGATACCAAGCCTTTGCCGAAAAGTCACATCTTTTACCGGCAACTGCCGATTCACGCTTTGACGGCTGCGCGATGACCGATTCCTTGTTATGCTTAGTCTGATAGCGGCTGATTTGGCAAAGGGGAATCATGCGTCCGACAATCGTTTCGGTATCCGGGTTTGCCTCAAATGTTGGCAAGACGACCTTGATGTGCGAACTGCTGAAACGCTTTCCCGGTTGGGAAGCCATCAAAATTTCGCGCGGGCATTATCGTTCCTGCGGCAAAGACCCGCAGGCGTGTTGCATCAGCCCGTTGCTCAAAGACCGCCCGACAATCTTCAGCGACACGGCGGCAACCTGTGTTGAGAATAAAGACACCGGGCGTTACTGGCAAGCGGGCGCAAGTCAGGTTCACTGGCTCATCTGCACCAATGACCAACTCGAAGAAGGCACACACACGGCGCTCAGTCGGGTGCAAAGCGCCGGAGTCTTTATCGAGGGAACCAGCTTTCTGAAATTTGTTCCCGCCGATTATGCAATTATGGTGGTAAATCCAGAGCGCGACGAAATCAAAGGTTCGGCGGTGCGAATGGCTGACCGCATGGATGCCTTTTATGTTTTTGGCGCAGAACCTGATGAAAAGATAGCAGCGGTCATTCGTCAACGGCTGTTGCGGAGAAATGTGCAAATCGGCAATCCGCCGTTCTTTTATGAAACTTCGCTGGAAGCGTTGGCTGTAGAGATTGCCCGCCGTCGTCAGCAACCGGCACAGGCTTCGCGGCAGCTTGTCAATCTTTTCCAATAACCTTTCGTCTCTCCGGCAACCCACGTCAACTGTCCAAGAAATTGCGCCGGTAAGGTTGAAAAGAATCGCTTTGTCCACCCGGCTCGCCAGCTACAGAGAAATGCCTGTAGCAACAGCAAGAACGTCAGGGCGGGAGATGCCAGAATATAGGCAACTGAACGAGCCGCCGGGTATTCTTCTTCCGCCGCTTTCGCCAGCGCAAATTCATAGCCGCGCTGAAATCGCTGTTTACAGATTGCCGCCAACGATTCCTGATGCGAATGAAAGACGACGGCTTTCGAGGCAAAGCGCAACGCAAAGCCTTTTTGATTTGCCCGCCAACTGAAGATGGCATCTCCGGCAAACAAATTGCCATCGAAAGGACCCGCTTGCTGCCACACTTCACGAGTGAAGGCGACATTGGCGGTTGGTAGTATGGAATGTGAACTTTCCGCAAGTCCGGGAAGCGCCGAAAAGAATTTGACCAAATGAATGCCGCATTCCAGCCACGTCGGGTTATCCTGTAAACCCATAGCGCCGCCCACTATCTGATGCCCTGCGTCAATGACGCTTACGAGTTGCGCCAACCAGTCAGGAGCCGCCGTGCAATCCGGGTCTGTGCAGACCAGAATAGCGCCACTCGCCAGCGCCATACCCTGATTCCGTGCTGCGTGTGGATAGAGTCGTTCGGGACTTTGGCGGAATTTCACTTCCGGGTAGGCTGCGGCAATCTTCGCCGTTTCGGTCTCCTGCGAACTATTGATTACAATAACCTCAAAATCCCGAAACGTCTGCGCCCGCAACGCCTCCAGACAGGCGGCTAAAGTAGAGACGGATTGATAAGCCGGAATAACAACCGAAATGCGACTCATACTTGCCGATTGATGCGGTCAATATGCAACTCGTAGAGATCAAAGACCTCTTCGGCTGTGCCTTTACCGAACAGGTAGCCAAGAGCTTCGCCCGCCGCCGACCAGAGATAAACAATCAGAATCACCGGCGACGCTTCCAGAACCGGCAGCCATAAAGAGCGCCGTCCGGTTATACTTTTGAGCAGGCGAAAGAGCTTAATTGCTGGCGCTCCAATCGGAACCGCCGCGCCATACACCAAGCGCCGCAGCCAACCCCACTTTTGACTCTCGACGCGACCGTTGGCAATCAGGCGGCAATAGGTATAATTCGCCCACAGCATACCGGATAAATCCTCAAAATTTTCGTGCGCCGCTTTGGCGTTCGATTCCATATACATTGATAGTCCGCGTTTGCGAAAGAGGTCTTGAATAATGAAGTCGGGCGAGATGACTTCCGCAAGTTTATCGCCAAATTCGAGCATCAGGTCTTTGCGATAGGCGATGTTGTTACCCGGCAAAATGTTGCGCTCGCCGCTTGATATCGGGTCGGCAAAAAGAATGTAGTCCGCCAGCATACAGGCGCGGCTGGTGTAGGTTTTGGGATTGGCGTTGATGAAAGAATAACCGATAGCTGCCCAGTTATTTTCCTTTGTGGTCTGAATCAACGCCTCTGCCCAACCGGGTTGCGGATAGCAATGGTCTTCGAGAAAAGCGACATAATCGGCAGACGCATAGCGCACGGCGGCGGCACGCGCTTCCGGTAAAGTTGGCGGCGTCTCCGGGTGCAGATAGATGACCCGTGCGCCTTCCGGCAATTGCAGATGTGGCGTCTCCGGCGTGGTGGCGTCAACGACAATAATTTCCATATCAGCGGCGCAGGTCTGCGCGGCGATGGCATCGAGTACGCGCTGGGCGCGGGCGCGACATTGACCGGCGACGAGAACGGTTGATAAAGCTACGGTGTTTGCATTCATACGCTGTTTAGCTTAAAGATTTTTTTCCGAGAAGCAAGCCTGAGAGCGAATCTTATAGTTTTCAATAGTCTCCAGATAACGATTTAGATGCACCGATTCAGACCAATAAGCCTGAATCGCGTTGATATGGTCTGCCTTCCTGTTCGGATGGCATTCGGGCTGACTCGCCAATTGTTGCATCTTTTCATAAAGCTCTTGCTCCGTGTCATAAACTGAACCGCCGTCGCTTGCGGTAATCAAGTCGGGCAGAGCGCCAAGATTCCGCGCCAGCACTGGCGTTCCCTGCGACAAACCTTCCAACACAACATAGCCGAAGGTTTCATAAAAGAGCGATGGCACAATTAACGCTCTGGCTTGTGCATATAGCTGTTTCAACTCGGAAAAATTAGCGAGACCGTAAAACTGCACATTGGGCAGGTCTTTGCTCAGGCTTTCGAGATGTGAACGATAGATGCCATCACCGGCAATAATCAAATCAAAGTCCGGGAACTGCCTCATCAGTGAAATCACCGTTTGAAAGCCTTTTTCTATTACCAATCGCCCGACCATCAAAAAGTACGGGCGTTGCCGGTTGCCGTTATCGCTTGAGGGTTCATTCGGCGTTAGCCATTCATCAGGCAAAAAGTAAGGCAGACTTTGCATATCGGGCGCATGGATGCCGCGTTGCCGGTGTAACTCAAGCGTATGGCGGCTGGGAAAGATGAGGGCATGGAGATGGTGTAAAGCGGCGTTTATCTTCGTTGTCGAGCGCCAGAATTGCGGCGGGCGTTTGGCGTGTA
>Ga0187894_10003578_pt1 | contig 17281 bp, 17 predicted proteins | sample GBC1701081metaG_FD_136650 | JGI IMG/M metagenome (GOLD analysis project Ga0187894, IMG submission 136650) | White microbial mat communities from a lava cave in the Kipuka Kanohina Cave System on the Island of Hawaii, USA - GBC170108-1 metaG ...
CGAGGGCGACGGCGACGGTCGCGGTTGATGCCCAGTCATACCTGGATCGCCGCGGTGGGCCTCGCCTTGGTTTCGGCGCACGCTCACGCGCAGGCTCAGCAGGTCCCCCCCGCGCCGCCGGCCCCGCCCGTCGAGAGCTCTCCTCCCACCCCCGCGGCGCCCGCGGCCCGCGCCCCGGACGTAAACCTTCGGGTCCTGCGAGTCCACTTTCGCGGAAACCGCAAGGTGGAGGACGACGCCCTCAAGGTGAACCTGCGCACACAGCCGGGCGAGACGTTGAACCAGCAGATGCTGCGTGACGACGTCCGGACCATTTGGCGCATGGGACTGTTCGAAGACGTGCAGGTCGAGGCGACCGAGGCGAAGGACGGCACCGTCGTGGTCTTCGTCCTGAAGGAGAAGCCCACCATCCGAAAAATCTACGTGGCGGGGGCGGACGAGATCGGGCTGACGAAGATCAACGAAGTCCTGGACATCAAGAAGGAGCAGGTCCTGGACGTCGCGAAGGTCAAGAAGAACGCGGAAAAAATCCGCGAGCTGTACGTCGAGCGCGGCTTCTATATGGCGGACGTGGGGCACGAGCTCAAGCGCGAGTCGCCCGGCGAGGTCGATGTCTGGTTCCGCGTGCACGAGAACGCGAAGGTCGAGGTGAGGCGGGTCAACTTTGTCGGCAACAAGATGGCGAACGACTCGGAGCTGCGCGACGTGATGCTGACCCAGCAGGGCAACATCCTTTCGCTCGTCACCCAGGCTGGCACCTACCGGGAGGACGTGTTCCAGCGCGACCTGCTGCTGATACAGGCCTTCTACTTCGACCGCGGCTTCATCAACGTGAAGATCGGGCAGCCGCTGGTCCAGCTCTCGCCCGACAAGCGTTCGATGTACATCACCTTGAACATCGAAGAGGGCGCCCAGTACCGGCTGGGCAGCATCGACGTCAAGGGCGATCTCCTCGAGACCCGCGAGTTCTTCCTCAAGCGCCTGCAGGTCAAGCCGGGCGAGATCTTCAACCGGTCGAAGCTGGCGGCCGACATGAACCGGCTGACCGACTTCTACAAAGACCGCGGCTTCGCCTACGTGAATCCCACGCCCTTGACGGCCGTCGACGAGAAGACACGCACCGTGGACCTGACCTTCGACATCCAGAAGGGCGAGGAGGTCACCATCGAGCGCATCAATATTCGCGGCAACGTCAAGACGCGCGACAAGGTGATCCGGCGCGAGATGCGCATCGTCGAGGGCGAGTCGTACAACCAGACGCGCCTGGACCTGTCGAAGCGGCGCGTGACGGCGCTCGGGTTCTTCGAGAAGGTGGACCTGTCCACCAAGCGTGGCAGCGCGGACAACTTGATGGAGGTCAACGTCGAGGTGTCCGAGCGTCCCACCGGAACATTCCAGATCGGCGCCGGCTTTTCGTCCGTCGAATCGTTCATTGCCCAGGCGCAGATCTCGCAGAACAACCTCTTTGGACGAGGCCAACTGCTGACCTTGCAGGCGCAGCTCTCCGGATTGCGTCAGCTCTTCCTCTTGCAGTTCCAAGAGCCTTACTTCCTCGACTCGGACTGGACCTTCGGCTTCAACCTGTTCAACCAGCAGCGGCTGTTCACCAGCTTCCTCCGCGCTTCGACCGGCGGCAGCTTGACCTGGGGCTATCTGCTGGCCGAGGACCTGCGGCTCTTTCTGACCTACACGCTGGAGGACGTGGACGTCTCCACGTCGAGTCGCGGGCGTCTGCTCACCGCCGGGCAGTCCAGTCCCATCCCGCAGGGATCCATCGCGAACCTTCTGCGATCCGGGATCACCTCGTCGACGCGCGTGTCGCTGAACTACGACTCGCGCGACAATCGTTTGTTTCCCACGCGCGGATGGTTCAACAGCGTGTCCGCCGAGGTCGCCGATCCGTGGCTGTTTTCGGAGAACATCTACACCCGCTACGAAGGCGTGCTGCGCTTTTTCTATCCCATCTGGGGGCCGTTCATTTTCCGCATGAAGCTGGAAGGAGGCATCGTTTCCAGCCGCGACAAGCGCGGCGTGCCCATCTCCGAACGCTATTTCGTAGGCGGCATCTTCGACATTCGCGGGTTCATTCCGCGATCCCTGGGGCCACAGATTCTGGCGCCCGCCGAGGGGCAGGCTCCGGACGCGGCGCTGGCCCCGTTTCGCGTCGGCGGCAACCTGCAGCTCATCGGGAACGCGGAGGTCGAGTTCCCCATCTTCGAAAAGATCGGAATCCGCGGCGTCGTGTTCACCGACGTGGGCAACGCCTTCAACTTGGAGAACGCCTACTGCCAGCTCAAGCCGCCGCGCGTCGACGTGTCCGCGGATCCGTGCGTGGCCCTCTTTCCGTTGACCTCGCTGCGATCGAGCTGGGGGTTCGGCTTTCGGTGGTTCTCACCCATCGGCCCGCTCCGCTTCGAATGGGGGATTCCCTTCCGCACGCTTCCGGGCGAGCAACCCATCGTTTTCGAGTTCACTATTGGAAACTTCTTTTGATGTCTGATAAGGACCGGACCGTCAGCCGCGGGCACATCCGTCGGCCAGCAGTCGGAGCAAGGAGAAGTTCATGACGCGCGGGTCTTTGTTTTTAGCCTTGGCGATAATCGTCGCGCCGGCCACGGCGTCGGCGCAGGAAGCCGTCAAAGTCGGGTTCGTGGATCTGCAGCGCGCCATCCCGGAGACCGAAGAGGGGCGCAAAGCGAAGGCCTCGCTCAAGAAGATCTTCGATCAGAAGCAGAAAGAAATCGACGAGCGGCAGGAGGCGGTGAGGAAAGCGGGCGAAGACCTTCAGAAGAAGCGGACACTGCTTCCGGCCGAGACGGTGCGGCAGAAGGAAGTGGAGCTCGGCGAACAAGTGCAGCAGATCCAGCAGACCTACCTGCGCCACCAGCAGGACCTGCAGCAGAAGGAGCAGGAGGCGATGCAGAAGATTGTCGAGCGCATGCAGCGGATCATCGGCAAGATCGCCTCCGCGGAGAACCTGACCATGGTGGTCGAGAAGTCGGCGCTGGTCTTTGCCAAGCCGCACCTGGATCTGACGAACGAGCTCATCCGGCGCTACAACGCCGGTGAAGGCGCGGCCGGTCCCGCCGCGGGTGGGCCGAGCACGCCAGCGGCTCCCGCGCCCGCGAAGGCGCCGGCGGCGAAGAAATAGTCGCCGTGCAGCTCGACATCCGCGACATAGAGCGGATCCTGCCCCACCGTTATCCGTTCCTGATGGTGGACGCGGTGGACCATTTGGACGACGAACGGATCATCGCGCGCAAGCTGTGCTCGCGGAACGAACCGTACTTCCAGGGACACTTCCCAGGTCATCCGGTCATGCCGGGGGTGCTCATCGTCGAAGCCCTGGCCCAGGCGGGCGCGATCTTCGCGGCCCGCTTCGCCAAGTTCGATCCACAGAAGCAGATCGTCTACTTTATGGCCATCGATGGCGCGCGGTTCCGCAAGCCGGTGGGCCCGGGAGATTCGCTGCGCCTGGAGGTGGTTCCGCTGCGCAAGGGCGCCGCCATCTGGAAGATGCGCGGCGAGGCCAAGGTTCAGGATACCCTGGTGGCGGAGGCCGAGTTCATGGCCAGCATCCAGCCCCGGCCGCTGGACGCGGGCCCGGCGCGGTGACGCGAATCTCCGTCGGGGCGATGGCCCTGGCGCTGAGTCTGGGCACCGGAGGCGCGGCGGGTACGGGATGCCGGCGTTCTCGCTTGCCGCCGCGCGCCGACGGCGCGGCCGTGGTCCTGGTGGCGCCAGACGCCCCGCTGGAGCCGGGCGTGGCCTTCGCCCGCGAAAAAGAACCCAACGATACGTTGGCGGCCTCCCAGGTCGTGGGATTTGCGGGCGAGCCGCTCGCGCTGGGCGTCATCGGGGCGGGGACGGCGAGCGCGGGCACCAAGGACACCGACCTCTACCGGATTGTCGTTCCCGCCGGTGAGCGGCGAAGGATGAGCCTCGACGTCCGTCCATCCGCGGAGCTGGTGGTCGCCGTGGACGTGCTGGACGACACCGGGCAGGTTTTGGTGGCGGCGGGCGGGGCAGGCCCCGGTGAGCCCGAGGGGGCGCCCAATCTCTCGGTCGGCCCCGGCACATATTTCGTCCGGGTGCGAACCGCCGCCCCCGGAAGCTACCGGCTGGTGGCGCGGCTGGGGCCGCCGGATCCCACCGAGGAGATGGAGCCGAACGGGAAAGCGGCTTGGGCCGGAGATCTGGTTCTGGCCGAAGGATCCGGGGTCGGCGAGATCGCCGGCTACTTCGGTTGGCGGAAAGACGAGGACTGGTACCGGGTGGCGCTGGCCGGGCTTCCGCCGAATACCGTGATCTTCGCCGAGCTCGACGGCGTGGAAGGCGTGTCAGCCTCGCTGGCCATCCACGATTCCATCGAGCAGCGGCTGGCCGTGCAGAAGGGGCGGAAGTCCGAGCGCGCGGTCGTCCGCAACGTGCTGGTGCGCTCCTCGGAGCCGCACTACTTCATCGTCGCGCGGGCGGAAGCAGGACGCAGCCTCGAGCTGCGCTACCGGCTACGCGTGCGCGTCGAAGGGGCGCAGACCGGATCGGAAGGCGAGCCCAACGACGACGCGCAGCATGCCGGCGCGTTGACCGACGGGACGGTCACTGGCTACCTCGGCGCCGGCGACACCGACGTCTTCCGCTACACGGCCGCCGAGCCGGCGGAGCTGGCCATCGAGGCCGCGCCTCCCGAGCGCGTCGACATCAAGCTGGAAGCGGTGCGCGCGTCCGACGGAGTTGTGTTGGCGAAGGCCGACGCCGGCAAGCGGCGCGAGCTGGAACGGCTGCCCAACTTGTGGATTCCCGCGGGAGACATCCTGGTGCGTCTGTCAGCAGGGAAGGGCGACGGCAATCCGGACGAGCCCTACCGACTGACGATCGCCAGCCGCCCACCCGAGCCGGGGGGAGAGCGGGAGCCGAACGGCACCGCCGGCACCGCAACGGCCCTCCCGCCGGGCGTGTCGGGGTCGGGTCTTCTCTTTCCGCGCGGCGACGTCGACACCTGGCGCTGCGACGCAGCGCCCGACACCGAGGGGAACGTAGCGGTGGCGGTGGCGGGGGTTGCGGGCGCGGCGCTGGATTCGCGCGTGCTCTCACAGGCGGGCAAGGAACTCGGACGCTTCAGGGTGGCTGCCGGTGGTAAGGGCACGACGCGCGTGGCGCCTGGAAGCGACGCCTGTTGCTTGGTCGAGGTGCGCGCGACGAGCGGAAAGGCGTCGAATTTCCGCGACCGTTACACGGTGACCGTCGGCCCGTGAAGGACGCTTGCGCCACATGGACGCGCGCCGCGCTTTTCGCGGCGGCGGGGCTTGTCATCGGCTGCCGCCACGCGCCTCGGGGTCCCTCGGACGTCGTCGGAGCGTTCGCCCTGGCGGTCGAACGGAAGGACTACGACGCGGCCTACCGGATGATGTCGGACGACTATCGCCGCCGCGTCACGCTCCAGGATTTCCGCGCGGAGCTGGATGCGGATGCGTCCGATACCGCCACCGAAGCACGCAAGACCCGCGAGGCCGCGCCGCGCGTCGAGCTGCGCACCGAGCTCGAGATGGATCTGGGCGAGCGGCTCCCACTCGTCATGGAGAACGGAGCCTGGCGAGTCGATCGGGGGACATCCGAGCTTTGGGGTCAAGGGACGCCGCGTGCCGCCCTGCGGCTGTTCGTGAGGTCGCTGGAACGGAAGCGCTACGACGTCGTGGAGCGCCTGGTTCCCGCCCGCTATCGCGAGGCCATGGGAGGCGACGTGAGCGGGAAATTGAAAGCCTATTGGGAAGGTGAGCGCGCAAAAGAGAATCAGGAGCTCTTAAGGACGCTGCGGGCCAACATCGGCGCTCGCATCGTAGAGAACGGAGACGAGGCCTATATGCCGTACGGTGTCAAATCCGAGGTTCGCTTCGTCCGAGAGAGCGGCGCCTGGAAGATCGACGACCCCGACTGACAGATTGACGACGCGCGGGTGCGAACGGCCCGACGCACCTGGGGGGCGGGAGTGATGTCGTGAATCGGCACCTAGCTGCAATTTTTGCCGCGTTACAACGCCTTGAGATACCTGGATTTTTGGCCGCAGAGGCCGCTCTTCGCGACGGTGGTGCCCCAGGATGACCCCGCCGGCGTGCGCGGCGTTCCAAGACGTAAGGGATGCCGCCGGTTGAGCAAACGCCCGCCAAGCCTAAGCTTTATAGAGAGGAGGGGCGAAACTTGACTGGCCGGCAGAGATATTGCAATCGCTTGGTGTAGAAGAGAAGGGTAAGGCCGCACATGCTCGACCCGTGGATCATCGAACAGATCCGGCGCCGCGAAGAAGAACAGCGAAGGCGCGACGAGCGGCCGCAGCTAGAGGTTCCTGTCCGGGACGAAGGATGGCATCCCTCTCCCGAGTCGGAAGGTGAAGACGAGGCGCCGCGTCGAGACGATCGCGGCGTGGTCATCATCGATTTCCGCGTTTAACATCGCGTGTGGGGCGGAATCCTGGCGGGCGGTTCCGTCACGCGCGGCGGCGGCACAGGGCGATGGCCAGGACGACGGAGGCCGCGCTGAACAGCCCCACGATCGCGAGCTCGGCGGCCGTGGTCGTGGCGACAGGGTTCAATGCCGGGTGCAGGACCCCGCCGTGCAGCGCCCGACGGACGCCCGTCACCACATACGTCATCGGATCGAAGCGCATCAGCACGCTCATCCAGCCGCCGCCGTCGGGGGAAGCGGGGAACATCGCTCCTGAGAGCACCCACAGCGGGATGAGAGCGACGCTCATGAGGGCGTGATAGCCCTGCGTGGAGTCGATCCACCAGGCCACGGCGAATCCCAGGGCCGTGAACCCGACCGCGGCCAGGATCAGCATGCAGGCCAACAGCGGCCAGCTCACACTCCCTATCGGAAATCCCGCCAGGGGCGAAAGAGCGCAAAGCAGCGCGGCCTGGAGCATGGCGACGGAGACTCCACCGGCTGTCTTCCCGAGGACGAGGGCGCCTCGGGAGGCGGGGGACACCAGCACTGCTTGCAAGAAGCCGTGGTGCCGGTCCTCTATCACCGAGATGGTGGAGAAGATGGCGGTGAACAGCACCGTCAGGACAAGGACGCCGGGAAAGAAATAGCCCAGGTAGCGGACCTCGTCGATGCCAGGGACACGGAAGCTCGACCCGAGGCCGGTGCCGAGGACCATCCACAAGATCAGCGGCTGGGCCAGCGATCCGACGATGCGGCTTCGCTGCCGGAGGAAGCGGCGCAGATCGCGCGCGAGCAGCGCCATCACGACGCCCGCGTCCAGCGCGACGCCGCGGCTCATTGTGATCGGCGGCGTAGCCATCACGATGTTCCGTCGGTCTGATCGCCGCCCAGGCGACGGCCGGTCAGCTTGCCGAAGACGTCCGCCAGGCTCGGCCGCGCCGTGGCGACGCTGCGCAGCCTGCCGGCCGGGAACAGCTCCACCACCCGGGGCACCGCCTCATGCCCGCGCGGCGTCTCAATGACCACGCGTCCGTCCAACACCACCGCGGGCAGGGCCAGCCGCGCGCTGATGGCCGCGGCGATCTCGGCTGGGCCGTCGCCGTCCACGTGAAGCACATCGCCCGCGACCCGCGCTCGCAGCTCATCCGGTGTTCCGGCGGCGACCACCCGCCCGGCGTCCAAGATGGCGACCCGATCGCAGCGCTCAGCTTCCTCGGGCTGATGCGTGGTCACCACGATGCTCCGCTGGCGCTGCGCGCGCAGGCCGCAGAGGTGATCCCAGATGCGCCGCAGCGCCTCGGGGTCAACCCCTCGTCCGGGCTCGTCCAGCAGCAGCAGGTCGGGGTCGTGAAGCAGGACGCGCGCGATCTCTACACGGCGCCGCATTCCGCCCGAATAGCGCTCGGCCGGCTCATCGGCCCGCGCCCCGAGGTCCATGAAAGCCAGCGCCTCGGCGATGCGCTGGCGGGCGAGCGCGCGGGGCACGCCGTAAAGCGCGGCGCCCAGGACCAGGTTCTCTCGGGCCGACAGCTTGAGATCGATAGCCGGGTCCTGGAACACGACGCCCAGGCGCGCGCGCAGGTCCGCGCTGCCATGACCCGTGGGACGCCCGTCGATCTCGACGCGCCCTCCGTGTGCCGGGATGAGCCCCGCCAGCACGCGGAAGGCTGTGGTCTTGCCCGCGCCGTTCGGTCCCAGCAAACCGAAGATCTCGCCGGGGTTCACCGCGAGGCTCATCCCCGCCAGGGCCCGGCGATCGCCGAAGCGACGTTCCAGATCGATGACGCGCAGCCGCGGAACCTCGGCGGGGGCGCGGTCGGAGCTGTGCGACGCCACAGGGGGCGATGCCGGGGCCGCCGGGGCGACGTCCGCCGCCTTCATGCGGCACTCCGATCCACGATCAAGGCCGCAAACAGCAGGGTGAGATACACGATGGACGCCAGAAAAAGTGAGCGTGCCCACGCTCGGGCCGCCGCGCGCCTCAGCCCGGCGAGGCCCCAGCCCACGAACGCGGCGCCGAGCAGAGCGGCGGACGCCAGGTAAATCGTGCCGGCGACGTTCAGCGGCTGCAACAGGATCGTGGACGCCACCAAGATCACAGAGAAGGCGACGATGTGAAGCCGGGTCGCCAGGTGGCTCTGGGCGTCGGGCAGCACCTTGAAACCGGCCCGCTGGTAGTCGTCCGAGCGGTAAATGGCGATGGCGAGGAAGTGTGGGATCTGCCACAGAAAGAGGATGGCGAACAACACCAGGCCGGGGGCGTCCAGCTTGCCCGTGACCGCCGTCCAGCCCATGAGCGGGGGGGCGGCGCCTGGGATCGCACCGACGAAGAGCGCCGCGGGCGACGTGCGCTTCATCGGTGTGTAGACGCCGACGTAAGACAGGAAGGCGATCGTGGCCAGTACGCCGGTCAGGCCGTTGGCGCCCAGGAAGATGAGCGGAAGGGCAATGGACGCCATGGCGGTTCCGAGCCCCAGCGAGGCCTCCGGCGAGATCCGACCTTGCGGCAGCGGCCGGTCGCGGGTCCGCTCCATCAGCCCGTCCACGTCCCGTTCCAAAAACATGTTGAGCGCGTTCGCGGCGCCCACCACCAGCACCGTCCCGACCAGCGCCATGATGGCGCGCCACCGCTCGATGCTTCCTGGCGCGAGCCACATCCCCCCGGTGAAGGTGACCGCCACCAGCATCGTGATGCGCGGCTTGGTCAACCGGATCAGGTCGGCGGCCGTCGCCGTCCACGGGCGGCGTCCGCCGGCACTGGGGGCGAACATCGCCGGCCGGGCCGCCAGGGTGATGGCCGCCTGGGTAGCCAGGAGCGCGGTCGCCACGCCAAGGTGGGCCTCCACCACCACGAGGCGCAAGAAGGTCATGACGGCCGCGACGCCCAACGCGACCTGGCCCAGCACGAGCACCGGGCCGACCACGGCAAGCGCCCGCAGCCACGGCCGCCCCTTCCATCCGCGAAAGGTAACCACTGACGAAGCGATCACGACGCCCGCCACCACCAGGCCCCCCAGGCGATGCAGCACGTGGATGTGCACCACCACGTAGGCGTCGGGCCACAACGAGCCGCGGCACAGCGGCAGATCCGTGCATGCCAGCGCGGCTCCCGAATGCCGGACCAGGCCCCCCAGGATCATCTGGAACAAGACCACGATGGTGGACACCAGCGCGTACCGGGCCACCCGCGGAGACGATGCTTGTGCCGCCGCGGGTCCCACCCCCGATGGGCGCGTGCGCACGGCCAGATACAGCACCGTCAGGAAGAACAATAGCGACGTTGCCGTGTGCAGCGTCGAGACCGTCGTCGGCAGCCTCAGAAGAACGGTCAACCCGCCCAGCCCCGCCTGGACCAGCACCAGGACGACCGCCAGCCAGCCCACGCTCCGCAGCGCGCGCGCGCGCTCCCGCGCGGGCTGGTCACCGCCCGGCGGCGCCCGATGCAGGACGACGGCCAGCACGATGGTGAGCAACGCGACCGCGCCCGCCGCCAGCCGGTGGCTGTGCTCCACCGCGACGCCGCCCTTCATCTCGGGCAGCAGGCTACCGTAACAGAGCGGCCAGTCCGGACAGGCGAGGCTCGACCCCGTCCCATGGACGAGCCCTCCCACGAGAATCAGTCCGAACGTGGCCACCGCCGTGGCGGCGGCCAGCGCGGCCGTGGGCGTCGCCGGCCCCAATACTAATTGGCGGCGAACTCGAACTTGGCTTCGCTCGGCTTGTCGGCGGCGACGGTGACCTCGGCGGTCTTGGTTCCCAGTTTCTCGTGCCACGCCTCGACCGTGTAGCTGCCGGCCGGCACCTTGTCCAAGCTGAACGAGCCGTCCTTGCCAGTGACCGCAAAGAACGGGTGGTTCGAGACCGCGACGTAGCCGGTCATCCAGGGGTGAACGTCACACTTGAACTTGATGACGTCCCCCGCGTCGCTGAACTTCTTGGCGATGGGCGGCAGGCCAGGAACCTGAGCCTGGTTGAACAACGTGGTGGCGCCCTTGTAGGTGTGGACGTTGTGCAGCGTCTTATCGCTGTTCTTGATGAGGATGTTCTGCCCCGCCATCACGCCCTGAACGCGCGGCCGGTACATGCAGGCATCCTGACTCACGACGGCCTCGGCCGCCGGGGGCTCGAACGTACCGGTCACGCCCTTCGTGATGCGGACCAGGACGTTGGCCAGCGAGCCGTCCTTCTCGGCAACGATCTCTTCTTCTTTCATTGCGGTCTTCGCGCAGACCGGATCGGCCTTGCGATCCTGATTCTTCGCCTCGGGGACCTTACCCGTCAGCATGACCTTGCCCTTGACCGAGCCCACCCCAGCAGCGGCGGCCGCAGCGGGCATCGCGGGGGCTGCGGCCGGGGCCGGCGCCGCAGCCGGAGGAGCGGCCGGCGGCGCGGCGGGCGGTGGCATCGGCGCGGGCTCTTCTTTTTTGCATGCACCAAAACCCAGACCGAGCCCAAACGCCAGGGACAGCGCGGCAGTCACTCGAACCATGGAATCCTCCTCGTGAGATCGCTGCGAAAGGTGGACGGAAACGGGAAAGGTGGACGGTCCATAACAGGCGACCGGGGGAGCGTCAAGTCGCCGCACCCCCTGATTTCGTTGAACCGTGGTCAGCCGTTGTTGACGACGTAACCGACGTCAGCCATCAGCTTGTCCAATCCCTCAGGCGACGCTTCGTAGTAGCCGCGGATCCGGAGCTGGCGATCCACCAGGACGAAGTGCTCGCCGTGAAACACGTCCCAGAAGTCGCCGCGCTTCTCGCGCCCCATCCCGATCTTGAAGCCGTCGACCACGGCCGCCTGAACGGCCTCCATGGGACCGGTAACGAACGACCACCGCCGGAGGTTGGCGCCGTGGCGCGCGGCGTAGGCGGCCAGCGTCTCCGGCGTGTCCCGTTCGGGGTCAACCGTGAAGGACACCGCATGAAACTCGTTGCCGAGCTGCCGCCCGCGCTTGACCACGCCCGCCATCTTCTGCGTCAGGACAGGACAGGGACCGGCGCAGGTCGTGAAGATGAAGTTCGCAACCCACGTCTTGCCGGCCAAATCCTTCGTGCCGAAGGCAGCGCCGTTCTGGTCGGTGAGGGCCAGGGCCGGCAGCGTGGCCAGAATCGGCGGAGGCACGGGGGCGGGCGCCAGCACCGAGCGCCCCAGTGGAATCCCGAACGCGGCCGCCAGAATCACCCCCCAGAACAGCGGCTTGCCTACGAGCCACCCGATTCGCCCTCCGCCCGGTAAAGTGCGGCGGCGGATCATTCCGTCCGGGGCGGCGGTTGTCGGGGCCAGTGCAGCCTTCACCATGCGGCGGTCACACGTATGGTCGGCGTCGCGGAAGCTGTCAAGTCGGCCGGCGGGGTTAGCTCCTGGCGGCGGCCAGGAGCTTGAGGAACTCGTCCGGCTTGATGGCGCCGTCGTCGGTACGCGCCACCACGCGGCCGTCGGGGGACACGATGCGAACGGCGGGCAGTGTGTCGGCGTCGTATTTCTTCTTGATGGGGGCGATCTCGGGATCGTCGTCTTCCTTGGTGCAATCGACCTTCAGCAGAGTGAACTTCTGCATCTCGGTCGCCACCTCCGGTTTGGAGAAGACGTTGAGCTCCAGCTCCTTGCAGGGAAGGCACCAGTCCGCGGCGAAGTCCACCACCATGGGGCGGCCTTCGACGCGGGCGGCGAGGAGCGCTTCTTTCTCCGAATGGTGCCAGGCGAGCGCGATGTCACCTTTGGGCGTCAAAACGTAGTTAGTGATGGCGAAGAGGCCGATCGTCGTGAGCGCCACTCCCAGCGCCTTGCGCACGCGCTTCGAACGCTTGTCGTGGAAGGTCAGATGTACGGCGCCGATGGCGACGCCCAGCACGACGACGCCCAGCGCGCCTGCCACGAACGTGGGCGTCTTGCCCGTCAGATCGGCCAGCGCCGGGACGACGTTCTTCAGGTAGTAGAGCGCGGCCACCAGAAGCGCGATGCCGAAGACGCTCTTGACGGCTTCCATCCACCGGCCCGAGCGCGGCAAGGACATGGAGAAGCCGGCGATGGCCCAGAAGGGAAGGCCGATGCCCGCCGCGTACGTGGCCAGCAGCGTAAAGCCGTAGACCGCGTCGCGCGTGGTCGCGACGTAGGCCAAGATGCCGGCCAGGGGCGGCCCCGTGCAGGGAGCGGCGATGACACCGCCCACGAGCCCCATCAGAAACGCGCCGCCGAAACCCTTGCCGCCGACGCCGGAAAGCCGCGCTTGAAGGCTCTGCGGCAGGGCCAGCTCGAAGGCGCCAAACATCGACGCGGCCATGGCCACGAAAAATAGAGCGATCGGGACGATGACCCACGGGTTGGCGAGGAAGGTCCCGAACGCCTTGCCGAGCAGGGCGAACACGGTACCGAGCGTTCCGAACATGAAGGCGATGCCCGCCACATAGAAGGTGGCGAGGGCGAAGGCGCGGCCGCGGCTGACGCCCGTCTTTGCCCCGAAGATGCTGACCGTGATGGGAATCATCGGATAGACGCACGGGGTGAGTGCGGTCAGCAGGCCCGCCGTCAGGGCGAACAAGAACGCGCTGGACGTCCCTTGGCTGGCCGCGGCGGCGAAGCTTTCTGTCATGGCGTGATTATAGGGTCCGTTGAGCGCGCCGGCCGTTACGTTCCTTTCCCGCGCGTGCGCGTGATAGAGAAGATCCGTCGCGATGCCGGCCGCCGCATCCCATCGTCGTCGCCTGGCGATCGTCGGGCTCGGGCACGTCGGCGGCTCGGTCGCTCTGGCCGCGAAGGCGAGGGGGCAGGGGGAGCCGGGGCAGACGTGGGGGTTCGACCGCGATTCGGACGTCCGCCGGCGCGCGCTGGAGCTCGGCATCGTGGACCGCGCGCCGGTGTCGGCGGTGGAAGCCGTCGCCGAGGCGGAGGTGGTGGTCCTGGCGTGCCCGGTTCGCGCGATCCCCGCCGCCGCCCGCGAAATCGCGCCGGCGCTGGGGGCCGGAACCTTGATCGTGGACGTGGGCAGCGTGAAGGGGGCGCTCGTCCGTCAGGTGCGCGCGGTACTGCCGCCCGAGGCGAAGTTCGTGGGCTGCCATCCGCTGGCGGGCACCGAGCGCGCAGGGCCCGAGTCGGCGCGCGCGGACCTGTTCGAGGGGCGGCGCTGTCTCGTGTGTCCCGACCGCGACACGCCGCGCGCGGTCGTAGAAGAGGCGACGGCCCTGTGGCGCGCGCTGGGCGCGTCGACCAGCGAGCTGGATCCCGATCGCCACGATGCTCTTCTCGCCGCCACCAGCCACCTGCCACACGTGGCGGCTTACGCGCTGGCCGCGGCGCTGGCGGACGCGTTCGACACGGGAGGGGTCGGGGCGGGGCAGGAGGCCGCGGCCGCCGAGCTCGCGTCGGTGGTCACGACCAGCCTGCGCGACACCACCCGCATCGCGGCGTCCAGCCCGATCATGTGGCGGGACATCTTGATCGAGAACCGCGCCCACGTCGGGCCGCTACTGGTGCGCCTGGCCGACGCCGTGGCCGAGCTGCGCGCCGCGATGGACGCGGGAGATGCGGATGCGATCGAGGCGTTCTTGACACGCGCGCGCGACGGTCGCCGGCGGTTGGTGGAGGACGTGGGGGGCCCGCCGTGACGAGGACGGTGGCGGTGACGGTGACGGTGGCGGCGTCGCTGGCGGCGGCCTGCGCGGACGTACCGAGGCTCGCGACGACGTCGGTGGGCGGTCAGTCCACGCCTCGAGGCAACGACGATCTGGGCGCCCTCGTGCCGGCGGGGACGGAGACCGTCCTCGAGATCGACCTGGCCGCGCTGCGGGCGTCGCCCTGGTCGCGGGGCATCTTTGCATCCGCATCGGCGGATGAACGCGCGCGCCACGCGGAGCGGCGCGGCTTCGACGAGATGATGGACGTCGACAAGGCCGTATTCGCCGGCGGCAGCCGCGATCCCGCGTCGCTGACACTGGCGCAGGGGCGGTTCGAGCGCGACCGCGTGGCGCGCGCCTTCGCGGACGGCCTCCGCGCCTCCGACGGCGAACCCGCGGCGTCGTCCGTCGAGTCGTCGTGGCGCGGCGTCAGCGTCTGGCACGACGGCGGTGGCGGGCGCGCCATCGCTTTTCTGACGCCCCAGACGCTGCTGTCGGGGCCCCTGGCCGCCGTGCGCGGCGCCATCGACTGCGCCCTCGGCGCGGCCCCGGACGCGTGCGCGGAGCGCGGGCTGGCGGACGCCCGCAGCGCGCTGGAAGGCGGGCCCGCGGCGCGTCCTGCCCTTCGACTGGCTGCGATCGTGACCGAAGGCCTGCGCGCGCGTGTCCGGGGCGAGCTGTGGGCTGAGGGATCCGGCGACGCTCTGCGCGCGGTGCAGCGCGTGGGCGCGCGCCTGGACGTCGGGAGCGGGCTCGACGTGGACGTGGTCGCGTGGCTCGATTCGGCGCGCGACGCCGACTTGCTGGCGGCGTCGCTGGCGGCGTTGATTCGCGATCTCAAAGCGCGGCGCGCGCTCAACGCGTTTGGGCTCGCCCCGTTCCTCGATTTTCGCGTCGCCGCCCGCGGCCCGCGCGTCCTGGGCGGACTTCACATCGACGAAGACCGCCGCGAGGATCTTGCCGCGAAGCTGGGCGCCGTCGCCCAGGCGATCGCCGCCCACAAAGGCGGCGGCGGCGCCGGTTCCGAGGAGGAGCGATGACCCCTTCGACGAAGGCGGGCGCGAGCCGCGGAGGCGGCGCAGGCGTGCTGCGGGTGCGGCGTTCCGGGCCGCTGCGCGGCACCTGCCGGATGCCGGGAGACAAGTCCATCTCTCATCGCGCGCTGCTCTTCGCCGCGCTGGCCGACGGGCCGGTCGAGATCGAAGGCCTTGGCTCGGGAGAGGACAACGTTTCCACGGCGCGCGCGCTGCGAGCGCTGGGGATCAGCGTGGTGATGGACGCGGGCGAGGCGCGCGCGCGCGTGGAGGGAGGGCAGGGCTTCGACGCTCTGCAGGCCGCGGCGGGCCCCATCGACTGCGGGAATTCGGGCACCACGATCCGCCTGCTGGCGGGGTTGCTGGCCGGCCGACCTTTCGAGACCGTGCTGGAAGGCGACGCCTCCCTGACCCGACGGCCCATGACTCGGCTGGCCGACCCGCTTCGCAGGATGGGCGCCTCGCTCGACGGCCGCGTCGATCCGGCGCGGCCGTTGGACCTGTTCCCGCCGCTCCGTCTCGCCGGGGGCGACTTGCGCGGGTTGCGCGCCGCGTTGCCTGTGGCCAGCGCGCAGATCAAGAGCGCGGTGTGTCTGGCCGGGCTGCAGGCGCGCGGCCGCACGATGATCACCGAGCCCGGACTGTCCCGCGACCATACCGAACGGATGCTCCGCTTCCTGGGCGCCCCCATCGCCGCGGAGCCCGACCGCGGGCTGGTCACCATCGATCCGGACGGATGGAGCGGACGCCTGCGGGCGGCACCGGTGCGCGTGCCGGGAGATTTGTCGTCGGCCGCGTTCATCCTGGTGGCCGCGCTGGTGGTTCCGGGCAGCGACGTCACGGTGGAAGGCGTTGGCCTCAATCCCACGCGCGCCGGTGTCCTGGACGCGCTGCGGGCCATGGGCGGAACCCTCGACGTGACGGTCACTGGCGATGTCGCCGGCGAGCCCGTGGGCCGGCTCCGGGCCCGGGCGGGCGGACAGCCGCTGCGCGGGGTACGCATCGACGGCACGCTGGCGTTGCGGGCGATAGACGAGATCCCGGCGCTGGCCGTGGCGGCGGCCGCCGCGGAAGGTCCCACGACGTTCGCGGATCTCGGCGAGCTGCGGATCAAGGAGTCCGATCGCATCGCGGCGCTTTGCCGCGAGCTCGGCCGCGCGGGCGCCGCCGTCAACGAGCTGCCGTCCGGCATGGTGGTGATGGGTCGGCAGGCGGCGAGCGCCGCCCTGCGCGGGGGCTCGGTCACTCCGGATCACGATCATCGCATCGCGATGGCGGGCGCCGTCATGGGACTGATCGCCGAGGCCGGCGAAGAGACGCTGCTCCCGGCCGCGGACATCGCCACGTCGTTCCCCGCCTTCGCGGAGACCCTGCGTTCCTTGGGCGCTACCATCGATTGATGTACGATCGCCGGGCATGAGGGCGCGCAGCATGCGGACGGCGATCGCGTTGACGGCCGTCGTCGCGGCGCTGGCGGCTCCCGCCTGCAACCGCAAGAAGAACGACGGAACCTGCAAGATCGACATCGACTGTCAACCCGGGTTCGACTGTAAGAACGCCGTGTGCGTGAAGCGCCCGCCCCCGCCTTGGGAGCAGCAGCAGGCTAAGGCGCCGCCGCCGGCACCAACCAGCAGACCCGCGGCGCCCGCAGCGGCGGCCCCCGCCGCCACACCCGCGCCCGCCGAGGACCCCGCGTCGGCCGCCGCCGGGACGGCGTCCAAGCCCGCCGCGACGACGCCCGCGCCCGGTGCGCCGTCACCCGCAGCGACTCCTCCCGCCCCCCCCCAACCCCGCCGCCGCACCGTCCAGGACAGCCGCTACTTCCCACCGGACACGTAGGCGCCGCGAGCCGAGCCGCGGTGACTCTTTACGATTTCTTGGCGATGGTGGTGCCGGGTTTCTTGATGTCGTCGATCTTCTTCAGGACGCGATCCACGGTCCACTTGCCCACCACGTAGACGTCGGATGAGGCTGTTGGTTGCTTACCGACCACCAGGTCCGCCAGCACCTTGTCCGCCTTCTTCACGACAAGGGGAAGGCCCGGACGAGCCGCGAAGGGCCGTCGAGCTGGATGCGGCCGTCTCGGGGGGGGGGGGGGGGGGGGGGGGGGCGGTCCCGCTGGGGGGGGGGGCCGTCTAGTGCCGGGCCCCGCCCCTGGACGTGGCGACCGTGGGGGCCCCCGCGTATCCGCTCCTC
>Ga0187894_10003579_pt1 | contig 17278 bp, 19 predicted proteins | sample GBC1701081metaG_FD_136650 | JGI IMG/M metagenome (GOLD analysis project Ga0187894, IMG submission 136650) | White microbial mat communities from a lava cave in the Kipuka Kanohina Cave System on the Island of Hawaii, USA - GBC170108-1 metaG ...
AAAACGCTGAACCAACCGCTGGAAAGCCGCACTCAACGCCTTCGACATCACCTTCAACAGACGCCTATCCGAAAACCAAAAATAAAACCCCCAAACCAGTTACACCGAAAACTTGACAGACCCGTCCACCGCCGCGCCCACTCCCGAGGTCGCACCGGTCACCACTATCGTCGACACCTCAGTCACCTTGGATCCTTCTGTGGTCCTGCGAGCATAGCGTTCCGCGAGAGCTGCTCGGTGCGCCACATCACGGCATCGTTGTGCGAACCGTATTGCCGGTGGCCTACGACTACGAAGCCGTACTTCTCATAGAAACGCCGTACGTGAGCGGTTTCTTTGGTTCCGCGTTTTTCCAGCGCCCAATCTATGCGATCGAAGTCCTCAGGCACGGCGATGTGACGGGTGCGGACGAGCCAGGCGTCCATGAGTTGACTACCCAGACCGCCACGTTGGAACTCAGGACGCACCGCCAAGTGATCCAGATAGAACAAAGCAGCTGGATACCTGAAGTTGTTGCCTTTGACTTGAGCATTGGCAATGTCGGTCGTCCGCCAGCATGCCAGCAACACAGCTATCAGCTGTTCCGCTTGCCATGCCGCGAAACTCACCTCGTATCTGCGGGGAAGAAACTTCCCGCCGGTTATCAGTTCACCTGGCTCATGTGAACAGGCGCCGCCGATGATGTTGGTTATCTCGTCAATGGCCGACTGATGCTGCTCTGCTTCTTTCCGAGACAGCTGTTTGCCCACGACAGTGTCTGAGTTAGACATAGTGGCTCCCCTACGAACGGACCATCTCACTCTACGTCGACTCCGACAGCGACCACTTTTGACATCCGATATATCCAGAGAAAAAACGCGATGGAGTCACTAAGAGTTGACATCTGTCGAACGGCACCGGTAAGCTGGCGGCAACTTACCTGCAAGGGGGATTGGAATGAGTACGGCTCTTTATCCACTGAAATGCTGTGATCAGGACGAACCGGATGTTATCGAGGTTACTCAGCAAGAGTATGACACGGCAGTGAAGAAGGCCCTAGACGAGCTGGGAATCACCTATCCTGAACTGGCTCAGCAAGCGCGGGAACATGACTTCGCTTCACCGAAGGCAGCCTTGCTATGGGTGACGATTGGGGATTCCGCTCATGTCTGCTGACCTGTTACAAAAAGCACAGGAGTTCGCCTCCGACATCACAGCGGTACTCAACCGCACGGTATGCAATGGCGCGAAGGCACGTCCTTCTCGGATACCAGGAGACGGCACAAGGGTCATTGTGGGTCACGGGCTTAGCCAGGCCAATCCCGCCAAGCCGTTACCGTTTCCAGTAAGGTTGAATCGAGAAAACCCCTCTTGCTACCTGAATTTGAATTACCGTTTGTGCCTGGATGAATGTGGAGAGCACCTGACGGTCTTGTCCTCGTTCGTAGGAATCTTTGCCGACGAAGCCGCACAGCTTTGCCTATGTCACTACGACTACGAGCGGAACAAGACCGACGATTACCCAGAAGCGCATCTGCACGTTTTCGGCGCCTCGCCTGGACTCCGGGAGTTGAATCACGGTCGCGGTCGAGTGCGCGGGCTGAACAAGCTGCACTTCCCCGTCGGGGGACGCCGCTACCGCCCGACATTGGAGGATGTGATCGAGTTCCTGATCGTCGAGGGATTCGCCACTCCCAGGCCCGGCTGGCAGGCTGTCATCAAGCAGCACCGCCGCCGATTTCACCGCATCCAGCTGCGGGCGGTGATTCGCCGGGATCCCGAAACCGCTGAGGCAGCTATCCGCGGCTACGCCGCCGCGTAACGACTCACTTGCCTATAGCGGCTACCGTTTCGGCGGTGAGGATCTGGGCACGGAGACAGCGAGCGGCGGCACGCAGCGCCGCCTCGGGATCGATGCGATGCTGCCCGGCAAGGGCGACCACAGCCAGCAACAGCTCCCCTACCGACTCGGCGGTGACCTCCGTAGGCTCGTGGATGACGGTAGGCGTCTCCACCGGCAGGCCAGCCTTGCCGGCCCGGGTCAGCAGCTTGGCAGCCAGCGCCAGCGCGGGCTGACCCATCGGCACACCCTCGACCATGGACGTGCGGGCCTTTTCTTCCGCCTTCAGCCGCTCCCAGTTAGCCTCGACGTGCTCAGCGGTAGGAGCGTGGGCGTCGCCGAAGACGTGAGGATGCCGACGAATGAGCTTGTCCACGGCCCCGGCCGCCACGTCGTCGATGGACCACGGGCTGTCCGGATGCTCGGCGGCGATCCGGGCGTGAAATACCACCTGAAGCAGCAGATCGCCGAGTTCCTCACACAGGCCATCCCGGTCGCCGGACTCAATGACCTCGACGGTTTCGTACGCCTCTTCCAGCAGGTGCTTCACGAGCGAGGTGTGGGTCTGCTCGGCATCCCACGGACAGCCACCCGGCGACCGCAGCCGATCGTTCACGGCTACCAGGTCAAGCAGCCGAGCGCCAGGCAGGTCATGCGAGTCGGAGTTCATTCGCCCGGTATCTCCCCCGGCCATAACAGCACCGGCCCTCCGCTCCTGGGGGCAGCAGGAGGAGCGATGAAATCGTCCTGGGCGGGTAGGACTACCCGCTCGTCAGGGTTCCACGTGCCATAGCGGGGGTTCACAGTGATCTGCATCTCCCGGCTCACCCGAGTGAGCAACTCTTGGCTGGCGATGTCGCGCTCCTGCTGACGATCTACGGTGCGCGCATCAGGAACCAGAGCTTGACCGATTTTCTCATAGCGCAGCAGGTCACGGATTGCTCCCTGTTGCTCCTCAGGCGCCACGCCCTCGAGGGCGCCCTGGCTGGCCAAGGCTTCGGGACCACCGAGCTGGCTTTCCAACTCGCGTCGGCGAGTGTCGATCTCGGCAGGGCTCACGTTGACCCCCAACTGACGGGCAGCCTGCTCCAGTACCCGAGAGCTAATGAGGGCCGTGAGTTGATCCCGAGTAAGGTCAGCCAGCGGCGCCGGCGGCACACCATAGCGTTGGCGGGCCGCGATGAGCCCAGCAGTCTTAGCCTCAAGGGTGGTGACGGAAATCCGCTGGGAATCTACGACGGCCGCGGCGCCAGCCCGAGCAGGTTGCCAGGCGGCCACGACCAGCGCGACCACCACGACGACAAGAGCCACCACCATGCTCCCGATCGCGCGCGGAACGCGGGAGTTGCCCTGACTGTCGGTCACAACGATCCTTTCGCTGTTATCGGCTCCAGAAACACCGCATCGACCACGTCGCGACACCAGTGCAGTAACGCGACGTCACGAAGCGGCTGGCCACCAATCCGGTCTGTTTTAGGTCTTGGCACCAAAATGGTACGGGTAGCCTGCTTCACCACGGTGTGCGGGTAGAGCCGTTGCAACCGTAGCTGCCCCGATTCGGGAAGCCGCGCTGGGCCGAACCGGATGTAGTTGCCTTGCTGGGTGATGTCAGCCAGCCCGGCGTGCCGGACATTGACCCGGAAGCGTGCCACCTCCAGCAGGTTCTCCACCGGCGTGGGCAGCGGTCCGTACCGATCCAGCAACTCGGCGCCGACCGCGGCTGCTTCCTCCTGCGAGCCGATATCCGCGAGACGCCGGTACGCCTCCAGCCGCAGCCGTTCGCCGGGAATGTAGTCGTGCGGCAGATGCGCATCCACCGGCAGCTCCACCTTGACCTCGGGCAGCTGCTCGGCTGCCTCGCCGCGGAACTCAGCCACCGCCTCCCCCACCAGGCGCACGTACAGGTCAAATCCCACGTTGGCGATATGCCCGGATTGCTCCCCACCGAGCAGGTTACCCGCGCCTCGAATTTCCAGGTCCTTCATGGCCACAGCCATGCCAGAGCCGAGATCAGTGTGCTGGGCAATGGTGGCTAACCGGTCGTGAGCGGTTTCGGTCAGCGGGCGCTCGGGGGGATACAGAAAATAGGCATAGGCTCGCGCGCGGCTCCGACCGACCCGTCCCCGTAGCTGATGCAGCTGAGACAGGCCAAAAACGTCGGCTCGTTCCACAATAAGGGTGTTGGCGTTGGCAATGTCCAGCCCGCTTTCCACGATGGTGGTGCACACCAAGACGTCGAACTGCTTTTCCCAAAAGTCCACCATCACCCGCTCCAGAAGGTCCTCATTCATCTGGCCGTGCGCAACGGCAACCCGAGCCTCTGGAACCAGATCGCGCACTCGTGCGGCGGCCTTCTCGATGCTCTCCACCCGATTGTGGACGTAAAAGACTTGACCCTCGCGGAGCAGCTCCCGCCGGATAGCCGCGGCGATCTGCTTCTCCTGCCATGGGCCCACGTACGTGAGCACCGGGTGCCGCTCCTCGGGCGGGGTGGTAATGGTCGACATCTCCCGAATGCCGGTGACGGCCATCTCCAAGGTACGGGGAATCGGAGTGGCGGACATGGTGAGCACGTCCACCGCGGTGCGCAGCTGTTTAAGGTATTCCTTGTGCTCCACTCCAAACCGCTGCTCCTCGTCCACGACGACCAAGCCGAGGTCATGGAACGCGGCGGAGTGCGACAGCAACCGATGAGTGCCAATAACGACATCCACTGTCCCGTCGGTGAGTCCGTTGAGCACCGCCTCAGCTTCTTTGTCGGTTTGAAACCGGGACAGCGGTTTCACCACGATAGGAAAGTTGGCGTACCGCTCGGAGAAGGTGGAGTAGTGCTGCTGCGCCAGCAGGGTGGTGGGGACCAGCACCGCCGCCTGTTTCCCGTCCTGCACCGCTTTGAACGCGGCACGTACCGCGATCTCGGTCTTGCCGTAGCCGACATCGCCGCAGATCACCCGATCCATCGGCACCGGCTTTTCCATGTCGACCTTAACTTCCTCGATGCAGGCCAGCTGATCAGGGGTTTCCACGTAGTCGAATGCGTCCTCCAACTCGCGTTGCCACGGGGTGTCGGGGGAAAACGCATGGCCGGCTGTGGCCATTCGCGCCGAGTACAGCTGGATCAGCTCACCCGCGATCTGACGCACTGCCTTACGCGCGCGGCTTTTGGTCTTGGCCCAATCCGCGCCGCCCAGCCGGTGCAGCGAGGGCGCGTCCCCTCCGACGTAGCGGGTGATCAGCTCCAGCTGGTCGGTGGGCACATAGAGCCGATCACCGGGCTGACCGCGTTTAGCTGGGGCGTATTCCAGGACCAGGTACTCGCGGACAGCGCCCCCCACCGCGCGTTGCGCCATTTCCACATACCGGCCCACTCCGTGCTGGGAATGGACGACGTAATCGCTCGGTGTGAGCTGGAGCGGGTCCACCGTGGTCCGGCGGCGGCTGGGCAGCCGGCGCATGTCTTTGGTAGACGAACGCTGACCTACCAGGTCGGCCTCGGTGAGCACGGCCAGCTTAAGCACGTCCGAGATAAAGCCGTGCTCGAGACAGCCGGTGGACACGCGCGCCACCGCGGGGTCAGGCACGCTGTCCAGGTCAGCTGCCAAGGCAGCGGGGACGTCCTCCGCCCGTAACACTTCGACGAGCCGCTCGGCCGGACCATGACCCTCGGTGATCAGCACTACTCGCCAGCCCGCGCTGAGCCAGCCTCGGATATCGTCTAGTGCCCGAGCAACCTCGCCCCGATATTCCGTCACCGCGCGGGCGCGCACGAGCGATGTTTCGCTGTCAGACTTCTCGGACACCCCGGGAAGCTCCTCGTCGGGCGCGAACGGAGTGATGGTCCACCATGGCGTCCCGATCGCCACGGCATGGTCCTGAACCTCGATTAACGAACGGTACCCAGCGGCGCCCAGTTCAATGGGTAGCTGCCCGCCAGTGGCAGCGGCGGACCAGGACGCTTCCAGGAACTCCTGATTGGTTCGCACCGCCTCGACCGCTCGGGTACGCACTCGTTCGGGGTCACAGACCACCACGTGGGCGCCCGCGGGCAGCACGTCGAGTAGCAGCTCCATGTCCTCGGTGACCAGCGGCGCCAGCGCCTCCATTCCCTCTACGGGAACGCCCTCAGCCATCGCGCCGAGGATATCGGCGAGCCCGGGATGCACATCGACCAGCGCCTTGGCTCTCGCTCGGACCACATCGGTAAGAAGCAATTCCCGGCACGGTGGCGCCCACAATCCATGCTCGGCTGGCTGCAGACTGCGCTGGTCGGCAACGGCGAAGTAACGGATCTCCTCGACCACATCGCCCCAGAACTCCAGCCGCACTGGATGCTCTTCGGTAGGTGGAAAGACATCGAGAACGCCCCCTCGCACCGCGAGTTCGCCGCGCCGTTCCACCAGCTCCACCCGGGTGTAGGCCATAGCAGCCAGGCGATGGACAACCTGGTCGAGCTCTGTTGTCTGACCGGAACGTACGCCGATCGGTTCCAGGTCGCCCAGCCCGCGCAGCAGCGGCTGCAATAAGCTGCGGACTGGGGCCACCACTATCCGCAGCGGACCGGCTATCAGGTCATCAGGCTGTGGATGAGCCAGCCGGCGCAACACCGCCAACCGCTGACCAACGGTGTCTGCGCGCGGGCTGAGCCGCTCGTGCGGCAAGGTCTCCCAGGCCGGAAACTCGGCTACTTCCCGCGGGGACACCAGAGACCGCAGCGCCGCGGCCATCTCCGCGCTGTCTCGCTCAGTCGCGGTGACCGCAAGCACCGGACGGCTAGCTTTCGCAACCAGAGAGGCTACCAGAAACGACCGCAACCCTGGTGGAGCCGCCAGGTCAAGCCGAGCCTGGTGACCGTTCCGCGCCGACTGGACGGCAGCGGCAACCGCGGCATCCTGAACAACAAGATCGAGCAGACCTGACAGATTCATGAGGTGACTGAGATTTCCCTACCGCGGCACGGAAAGACATCCAAGCCCGACGCTATCCAGCCGAGCAATTGTCCCTCTAGGATACGCCTAACCAGAGAGAATGAGATCGTACAGGTTCGGGAGGTGCTCGCCCGGGCCAGCCTGCTCATGTCAGCCTCGCACAAGACTCATCCGCGCCCTGATGCCGCTGCAGTCGCGCGTGCTCGGGCCACGGCCGGGAAAGGCCAGCCACTGGCACAGCTCGTCGCCGAGGATCGGGGTTGAGCACCTGTGCCGACTCCTCGACATTAGTTGGAAACAATCAGGTCTGCTGAGATGCTGGGAACACCGTCACAGGAATCGGAGACTAGGAACGTGAGCGAGTCCGGCTACGATGTGCTGATTACTGGGGCACGGATCGTGGATGGCACAGGGAACCCGTGGCGCTACGGTGACGTGGCGCTGACCGGCGAACTGATCACCAAGCTCGCGTCTCCCGGCTCAATCCAGCCGGGAGACGCCCGGGAAGTCGTTGCGGCTCACGACATGGTGATCTGCCCTGGATTTCTCGACATCCTTTCCCAATCTCTGCCTGGACTACTGCGCGACCCTCGCGGTATTTCCAAGATCACCCAAGGAGTGACCACCGAAATCCTCGGTGAAGTTCGGACGCCGGCGCCGTTCGGGGGCAGGATCGCGGACCCGTTTTCAGCGTCCGACCTCCTCCGGATAGGTCCGACCGCCACAATGTGGGAGAAGCGAGCCTGCCACTGGCGTCGCTTCAGCGACTGGCTTGACGCCCTCGCCAACCATCCGACCTCAGTAAACCTGGGATCGTTCCTTGGGGGTGGCACGGTTCGTGAGTTCGTCAAGGGTTACGACTCCAGCCCAGCCAACACCGATGAAGTAACGGCCATGCGGGAGCTAGTTGCCTCCGCTATGGAGGACGGCGCGCTCGGCCTGGCCACCGCCCTCATCTACTCACCTTGCTCGTTCGCCACCACCGACGAGATTGTCTCCCTAGCGGAAATTGTGGCCGGCTACGGCGGTATCTACGCGACTCACGTGAGATCTGAGGGTAACCGTTTCCTAGAAGCGCTAGACGAAGCGATCGAGATCGGGCAACGCGTCCGAGTGCCCGTCGAGGTGTTTCACCTCAAGGCGGCTGGCGAACGAAACTGGCCCAAGCTTTCCAAAGCGATAGCCCGAATTGAGGCGGCCCGGTCGGAAGGCATCGACGTCACCGCCGATATGTACCCATATGTGGGCGCAGGCACTGACCTAACGGTCAGCCTGCCGCCCTGGGCGCGCGAGGAGCCAGTGCTGTACGACCGCCTCGCGGATCCGGCCTGGCGAGATCGGTTCCGGGCTGAGATGGCCCAGTCAATTGCCGACTGGGAGAACCTAGCCGCACTCGCCGGACCGGACAACGTATTCCCACTCGCGCTCACGGTTCCTGAACTCCGGACCTATCAGGGAAAGACGCTAGCGGACATTGCCGCTATACGCGGTCAAGATTGGATTGACACTGTCATGGATCTGCTGGCTAGCGAACGACAGGGCATTTTTTCGGCCTTCCTGCTGATGAGCGAGGAGAACCAGCTTCTGGGGTTGAAACAACCATGGATGAAGATTGCCAGCGACGCGCCGGCGCTCGATCCGGAGTGGGCCATTGCCGAGGGCCCGGCACATCCGCGCAGCTATGGAACGTTCCCCAGAGTGCTCGACTGCTACGTGCGGGAGCAGCGGGTGCTCTCAGTCGAAGAGGCAGTACGCAAGATGACCTCAGCGGTTGCTGACCGACTCGGCCTCACTGGTCGCGGCCTGCTCCGCGCGGGCATGCACGCGGACGTGGTGATCTTCGACCCAACGAAGATCGGTGACCGGGCAACCTTCACCGATCCCCATCAGCTCTCCACAGGTGTCCGCGATGTCTGGGTCAACGGGACGCGAGTGCTCCGCGATAGCGTTCACACGGGTGCGCTTCCCGGCCGAGTACTCTTCGGCCCAGGAAGAATACGCGGGCCATGCAAGTCGCAGGTGAATGAAGTTGGGTAACGCCGCAGCGCCACATGTTCTTCCCACTGATGCTAGCGCGCAAGAAGGGAACCTGGCTAACACTGTTGCCGTTACTGGTCTTGACGCTTCCACTCAGGACCAATATGGGCGGATATAGCGCCAACCGCGCGCTTCTGGGCTGGTGGGCTGTCTTGTCCAATCTGCTGATCCCCATCGCTATCGGCATGCTCATGACCGACCAGCTGGTGCGCGCCCGCCGGTGCCGGATGGACCAACTGTTCAATACCACCCGGCAGGGTTGAACAGCCGGATTACTGGTGCGATCAGCGGACCTTTGGCTGCCACTGTGCTGCCAGTATTTGCCGCCATGCTCATCATCGGCACGGTGACCGCCGCGAAAACCGGCGAGGCGGCGGCCATCAGCTGGGCGCTTGCCGCGTTCGCCACGATTACACTGCCGGCGGCGGCGCCACCCAGGGGCTGATTATAGATCGCGTGAAGGGACCCTTGAACCAATAGGATTAGGTGAAGGGACCCTTGAACCAATAGGACTAGGTGAAGGGACCCTTCATGGCGTTCGAGCGCTTCAGGAAGTCCCATCCCAGGTCATGAGGTTAGCTAGTAGGTCGGCCTGCTCGCGGGCGTCGTCGAGGGCATGATGGGTGTGCGGTCGGCGAGAGCGTAGCGCAGCAGGCATCTGGCGCTTGGTCGCGGCGCGGACGGGCACTCCGGCTCTGGCGGCGTACAGGGTTTTTAAGTCCAGGCACCGGGAGTGCCCAAAAGGCGAGCCCCCGGAAGCGAATCGCTCGAAGTACCAGTACAGCCACATCCAGTCGTACACCGCGGGATAAGCCACCAGCACGGGAACGTAACCAGTGCTTTCGGTGCGCACCCAGCTCGCTACCTCGGTCATCACGTCGGCTGGATGGCGACCCGACTTCCGCAACACATTCCGATCCAGGCCGGACACGGCAAGAGCCCCTGGAATCCACTGCTCGCTGATCGGCTTGAGCTCCACGTAGTAGGACGCGGCGTCATCATTAGCCGGCGTGAAAGCAACGCCGTCGAAACTTCCGGCGACCACCAATCCACAACTCAACATCGAGTACGGACCTGGGATCGGCCCGTCGGCCTCCACATCCGCGGAAAAGTACAAATCCGGCCGAGGCACTCTCTGTTCACTCCTTGGCTATCGTGATGAGCACTAAGCAGCAACACTGCCTAAACTGAGGCGTACCCCGCTGGGCGGTTTACGCCCAGCCCGGCGGCCCCTTGCAAGGGGCCGCCGGATTTTATGCGCACAGCATATTTTCTACCAGGAATGCCGGGACTGGTCGTGAGCCCACCCTTCACACCTCGGCGAGAAGACGCGACGCCCGGTGACGCAGTTCCGGCCCATTGATCAGTGCTGTGCGCCATACGATAGACATATCCATGTCCTCAAGTGCCTGGTGGGCAAGCCGGTCACGCATCCGAATATGCCGGTAAAGGTACGCGTGGCTGACGGTGTCGCCTTCTCGTAGTGCTTCGCGACGTTTCCCACACACATCAAAAGCAACGTGGCGGACCATTAACGTTGAGGTTCTTTGCCACATTGGTCAGCGGAGACGTCAACGACTTCCCGCACATGCTCAAGGGTACAGATTACACTGCGAAGCATAGCCGTGGGGATCATAGCGGGGTAGCCTGGTCGAGATCCTCGGAGCGCCCCTCGTTCTTCAGAACACCATCTGGAACCGATTCCACCGCGACGCCGACGGCTTCCTCCACTGACGCGTCAAAGTTCGCGATATCTACATAAGTGCGGTTCTCTGCTACCGAGAGCAGCAACCGCCCGCTTGGAGTGACACGAATCTGGGAAAGCCCATGTTGAGCAGCGAGCTGTAGTACCGCTTGCCGGTGGCGACGCAGTGCCTGCGCATCTGGGCACAAGGCCGGGGCTGGGCTCGATATGCTCCCTATTGTACCCGCCCATGTGAGCATGACGCTGGCCATAGCACTCCTCGTTTCCTAGTCCTGTTTGGCATTAAGAGCGTCCGCCCATTGGTTTATCTGAGGCGTGGGTTGGTGGGGCTGGTGTATTTCGTGCCGTTGACAGGATCAGCAACAGAGGTAGGCAGCAGTGAGTTGCGGAGATCCACTGCCGCAATGGTAAAGGCGCCAGGGATGAGGGTGCGAATCTCCTTAGAGGCTCGACGCGGAGGAAATGCCGCAATTATTCCGCGAGTAGGATTGAGTGTGCGAGCCATGCGAATGCCAGGACAGAGGTCGCTGTCGGCGGAGATAATGAGAGCCAGATCGGAGGCTTTGGTGACGGCATCAGCGACGAGGGAGACAGCGATGTTGACATCGGTTTCTTTCTCCTCGTACAGCTGCCAAGATGTGCCACAGCTGTGACAGGTTTGTGTTATGGCCTGGTAACGTCCATAAATAATTTCCAGCATGCTACCGCTATGAGCCTTCAAAGCCGCGAGGTAATTCTGCTGGTGAGCAGAGATCGAGGGATTACTGATCGCAAGAGCGGTGAAATAACGGATAGCAAGAATATCGTCTTTGGGACGTAGTCGACGTACCAGCTGTTCAACGTCGAGCCAGAGATAGCGGTGACGATACTTCGCTCGAAGACCATAGTAAAGGTTGTACCCATCCACATAGGCAATGGTGCTGGTCATGATTTCCCCAAGCTGTTCCGTCAAGGTTTTCTTGACATCCGTAGGCATCTTCCATAAGCTAGAAGGCGTTCCCCCCCCGGGTTTCGTCCCGGCCAGACGGCCCCGCAAGGGGCCGTCGTGTTTTATAGGGTCGATTACGACGTATCACCCTACTGCGTCTGACATATCGGCGCTCAAGATATCCACCAGGGCATATTCCGCAGCAGCTCTTCGAATTCAGTCAGGGATGGACTTGGCAAGCTTCATCTCGACATTGAAAGATTGATCACGATGGAATTGGGCATATTGGCACGGCCAGCCGAGTAGATCGGCGCATGGAGCAGTGGGCCGAGAGGAGTCAGCGTGACCACGCCGAAGCAGTCATCTCCCCATATGCGGCTACGAGAGCTGACGCAAGGCTTCCTTATCATGCAAGCGCTCTATGTAACTGCCGAACTCGGCATCGCCGATCTGCTTGCCGAAGGTCCTCAGACCAGTGACGAGTTGGCTGCCGCCACCGGCGCTCACCCACGATCACTGTACCGGGTGTTACGGGCACTCAGCAGCAAAGGAGTGTTCACGGAGGTTGAGCCGAGCCGATTCGGACTGACTGATCTCGGCCGCTGCTTGCACACCGGCGGAAAAGGTTCGCTGAGATCGTGGTTTCGAATACACGGCCGGCTCATATATCCAGCGGCGGGCAATCTGCTCTACGGTGTGCGCACAGGTCAGTCGGCGTTTGAGCAAACCTTTGGCGCATCATTGTTTGACTACCTCGCGGACCATCCCGATGACAGTGCCCTGTTCAACGCCGCGATGACTGAGCGCTCCTGGCCGATGGTAGACGCCACCGTCGCGGCCTATGACTTCAGCCGATTTCAGCGGATTGTCGATGTGGGGGGCGGGCAGGGAGTGCTGCTGACGGCAATCCTCCAGACGTATCCGACAACAACGGGAGTGCTGTTCGATCTGCCGCATGTCGCGAAGGAGGCTCGTACCGCTATTGAGCAGGCGAGCCTTGCCGGACGATGCGAGATCGCAGGTGGCGACTTTTTTGACGCGGCGCCGGCCGGAGGTGACGCCTATCTGCTGGCGGCAATCATCCACGACTGGGAGGATGACCAGGCCACGAGGATCCTCGGTAACTGTCGGCAGGCCATGGTCAGTAACGGCCGGTTGCTGCTCATCGAGCGGGTCGTCCCTTCCGGCGACGAACCGGACCCGAGCAAGCTGATGGATCTCGTCATGCTCGTCGGACCGGGCGGGCAGGAACGCACCCAAGCGGAGTACGACACGCTGCTCGCCAACGCCGGCTTCCACCTGTCGCGAATCGTGCCCACGTCCTCATACGCGAACGTCATCGAGGCGATACCGGTGTAGATGGAACACGTCCCGCGTCAGCCGGGTTTGCGGGCAGATGTCTCCTCTCAAAATTTCAGGAAGTTCCACCATTTCTGAGACGGAACTAGCGGATTGGATCGTCGAACGCTTACTGCGTTGACTCATTGGCAATGTTCGGGTAGTGGTTTCATTGCCTCACCAGGAATGCCCGGGTGGTTGAGGTCTGTCTGTCACACGTTTTGAGATGCGTTGGTGGGGTCGGGCTGGCTGGGTAGGCTTGGTAGTCACCGATCGACGACGTATATCCGAATCCTCGTGTGGTACCATAATGGGATGACAATCCAGATCGCGGTGCGCCTCCACGACGATATGGTCAGCTACCTCGACGCGCAGGTGGCCAGTGGACGGGCACGCAGCAGGGCGCAGCTGATTGGTTATCTGGTGGCTCGGGAAGCACGCCGCCAGCGGGCGGTCGAAGATATCGAGATCATGAAGCGGGCCGGGGCTATGGGATACCCCGACCTGGCCGGAATCGCCGAAGCCACCGCATACCGCCCACTAGACCTCGACTGATGCGCCCCATCCACAAGGTCCGCCTAGACAAGGTCAGACCAGCTGTCATCTTAACCCGCGACGTGGCGATGTCTTTTCTGAATAGAATCACCGTCGCGCCCATCACCAGCACCATCTATGGGATCGCCACAGAGGTGCCGGTGGGCCGATCCCACGGCCTGAGCGCAGACAGCGTGATCAGCTGCGACAACATCGCCACAGTGCCGGCAGCGGATGTGTTGGACTGCATCGGATTTCTCAGCGACGACGACGAAATTTTACTGCACCGCGCCATCCAAGCCGCCTTCGACCTCGACGACCTCTAACATCTCCTGATCCATACGGTCGACGCCGATCCCCGCCTCCTCGGCGAGTCCAAGAGTACGGACCGCAGCGGCCTTTCCGCCCAGTTTTGCCATATCCTCCACTAGAGAGGCCAAGACAAAACTAAGGAAAAAGAGAAGCTGCCAGAGCACCCACCAAGCTCCGCTGGTCACAACAATAGTGGTATCTAAGAAGTGATAGCGACCTTTGAGACAGAAGAGTCTCCCGGACAACGATATCGCGCAATGTATTCTATTTCCCCAGCACGGAGTGGATCTCGAACCTCTGCTATAGCCTGAGAGTGGGGAGCGCGTCCTGCGCAGGTGACCTCAAGACGATGTCCCGTAGTGTCACATTTGCCGTAGCCGAAGGTAGCAGGGCCGAAATCAGGATGATAATTCGACCATGCGCGGCATCCTTCTACTGTTGATTCCACGATGGGAGGACCCAGCCCGCCTCCAGGTACCTTATATTGGGGGAAGAGACCAGGCCCGGCGTGGACGCTGGTGGCGGTCAGTCCAATCGCCGCGGCAGCGGTGAGGATGGCCGCGGCGGCGAGGGCGCGGGATTTACGCGATAAAGGCTTTAGGTGTGTGTGTGTGTGTTGCGCGCGTGCTGAGCCATGAGGTGAAACCCTCCCTGATCAGATGAACGCCAACAGGATGCGGCTTTCCCCTCGGCGATGACACCGTTCACGCTCGATGGGGCTTCTCCCCCAAAGATTGCCGGTAGTCTAGCACGATGATCTAGCGTCTGGAGCTGACTCGCCTAAACCAGCCGCCAACGCCGGGGCAACATAAGGAACCGTGGCGTCTGGAGGAGGCGAAGTATGCCACGCTGCTCGCTAACGCCGGCTTCCACCTGTCGCGAATCGTGCCCACGTCCTCATACGCGAACGTCATCGAGGCGATACCGGTGTAGCGGACGCGCCGCGTTAGCCGGGTTTGCGGGCGAGTGCGACCCAGACCTGGCCTGTCGCGAATGTTATCGGCTTGCCGTCGGTCGTGGTGAAAGTAGTGCCCGACGAGGCATTAGACCGCGACCAGCGAGCTTGATGCTGCTGGCCGTCGCGGAGCACGAGTGCGGTACCGGAACCCACGGTCTGAATGTAGGGCGTGCGGTTACCGAGGAAGTCCCCGAACCGCGAGCTACGCACGTTGACGTATTGGATCACTACAGTCGTCCCGCCGAGCTGCCCACCCTCGGCGGCCATGACCCGTCGGCCATCCATCGACAACAGCCACCGCTTGTCCTTACTCGACCACGTGAAGGTAGCTCGGGCCGCCGGATAGCGCACGGTGACACTTTCTTGGGCAATCCCGCCGGCGGGCGCTTCGCCAAAACGGAACCCGATATCGCGCGCCGGGCTTGCCTTGAGCGCCTTTGCCAGCAGGCGCGCTGGATCGGCAAAAAGGTTGTACGGTCGAGGGCGCGAGGAATCCCGCCGATACGCGCCGGTGGCCTTATCGGGAGACACGTCGTACAGGGGGGCGCGCCTGATGATCGGCAGCAGCTTGCTGTGAGCGCCTGAATAGGCAAGTGCTGGTTCGCCGTACTGCCGGAGTAACTCCAGGTCTGACTCGCGGGCGCTGCGCACCGGACCCACGGTACGAGGCAGCCGGGAGGAAAAGATCCCCAGAAGTCGGGTCAAGCCGGCCTCGACCTCTTCGAGATACACAACGTCGGCCTGACTGAGCCCGGCCTGAGGATGCGCGGCCCGGGTGTTGTCGATCTTCACGGCGAGGACGGGCTTGGCCGCCTCGATGGTGAGGCCCGTGAACGACGAATACGTAGGCGTCGCGCTAGGAGCCGGGGTTGGCGCGGGCTGCTTCGGCGGCGAGTCGGTACACGCGGCAAGGGAAAGCGACAGAGCCAGCGCGAGCCCGACGCCGATCTGGGTCGTCCGAAGCTTGATCATGTGTCAAGATTAGTCGCAAATCAGGGCACATGCCCCCTGATTCGGGGACAAAGAGCTCAATCAGCTCTGACCGTGTCGAGCGAAGAACTCTGCCGCAGCCATACCGAACAGCACCTCATCGTGGTGCTGGCCACGGGTGAATCGTGAAACGCATTGTGATTCACCGGCCCAGTATCACAGTCGGATGGAAATTTCCTGATTGACTGGACACACGATGGCTACAGATCCTCCTCCGGCTGATGAGCAGACGGGCCTGCGGGCCGATATTCGGCGCTTGGGCAACCTGCTGGGCGAGACCTTGGTCCGCCAAGAAGGACCGGAACTGCTGGAGTTGGTCGAGCGGGTCCGGGCGCTGACCAAAACCCACGACAAACGCGCGGCGGACCTGCTGAGTGAGATCGATGTTCCCACCGCCATCCGGTTGGCACGCGCCTTCGCCAGCTACTTTTACCTCGCCAATATCACTGAGCAGGTATATCGGGGACGAGAGCTGCATCAAGCACGGCTGGTCAAGGGGGGCTGGCTCTCGCAGACCATAGACCGAATCGCGGCCGAAGACATCGACCCGGCACAGTTGACCGAGACCATCCACCGGCTGGCGGTGCGCCCGGTGTTCACCGCGCACCCCACCGAAGCCGCCCGCCGGACCGTCTTGGCCAAGCTGCGCGACATCGCCGAACTGCTGGATAGCGACTCGAACGACCCCGCTGCTCAGCGACGCAGCGAGCGTCGGCTTGCCGAGACCATCGACACGTTGTGGCAAACGGATGAGTTGCGAGCGGTCCGTCCTGATCCTACTGACGAGGCCAGCAACGCGGTCTACTATCTGGACGAACTCTATGCCTCCGCGGCGCCGGCGGTTCTCGAGGAACTCGCCGACGAGCTAGGACGGCTGGGCGTGGCACTTCCCGCCCCGGCCCGTCCGCTGCACTTCGGCACCTGGATCGGCGGCGACCGAGACGGTAATCCCAACGTCTCCCCCGAGGTGACGCGACAGGTCCTGGTGATCCAATACGAGCATGCCATCCGAAACGCCCTGGCTTTAGTGGATGAGCTGCGCACCAGCTTGTCCGCCTCGATTCAGATCCGCAGAGTTTCTCCGGAACTGACCGAGAGCCTGCAACGGGACCTCGCCGCCCTGCCCGAGATCGACCCCCGGTACCGACGGCTCAACGCGGAGGAACCCTACCGACTCAAGGCCACCTGCATTTCCCAGAAGCTGCTCAATACCCGCGTGCGGATTGCCGCCCGCCGGCCTCATCAGCCGGGTCGGGACTACCGAGGCAGCCGGGAAATCTTGACTGACCTGGAGGTGATGCGGGCATCGCTGCGGAACCACAAGGGCGAGCTGCTTGCTCAGGGGCTGCTCACCCGGGTCATTCGCATCGTCACCGCGTTCGGGCTGCATCTCGCAACCATGGACATCCGCGAACATGCCGACGCTCATCACGCCGTACTCGGACAGCTGTTCCACCGGCTCGGAGAACTGCCTGGGCGCTACCAGGACCTATCCCGCGAGCAGCGGCAATCCGTACTCGCCGAGGAGCTGCATAGCCGTCGACCGCTCGCTCCCAGTCCGCCGCCGCTCGACGCGGCCGGCGCTCGCACCCTGGCGGTCTTCACCTGTATTCGGGACGCCTTAGACGAGTTCGGGCCTGAGGTCATCGAGAGCTACATCGTGTCGATGTGCCGAGGGGCTGACGATATTTTCGCCGCGGTGCTGTTGGCTCGGGAAGCTGGTTTGGTGGAT
>Ga0187894_10003581_pt1 | contig 17273 bp, 14 predicted proteins | sample GBC1701081metaG_FD_136650 | JGI IMG/M metagenome (GOLD analysis project Ga0187894, IMG submission 136650) | White microbial mat communities from a lava cave in the Kipuka Kanohina Cave System on the Island of Hawaii, USA - GBC170108-1 metaG ...
CGGCGGCCATTGGCTCGTCGTGCGCGAGCCTGCATCGATCCGGCCGGACGGGCGGGATCGCGAGGCACCGGCCGGCCGCTGGGACGGGCGGTTCGAGATTTTCGCCGGAAGCGGCATGGGCAGAAGGGTGACAGAGGGGGACTGGGCCGCTTTGGCCGCGGTTGCCGGCAGCGCGCAGGGATGGGAGAAGGCTTGGCCCGCGACAGCGGGTTTGCCCGCCGTTCTGGCCGCGCTGCCGTGCCGTGGCGGGGGTGATTGGTGGCTGCCGCTGCCGATCGATGGGGGTTTCGCCCCCGTAACACGGCGCTCGCCGGCCGGCCGGCGCGGCATCAAGGCATGCTTCCGGCCCCTCCAACCACTGGCGGCAGGACCATTTTTCCCTTGTTTTGCCACTGCCAAGGGCCAAATAGTGAACTGACAAAGCTGCCCGGAGGATGGTCTCCTGGGTGGCGCCGACCGGACGAAACGCCGTGAACCTGTTCAATCGCAACGCCGCCTTGTGGGTGGTGATCCTGCTGCTTCTTGCCCTGCTGTACACCGTCTTCCAGGGGGGCGTTGGCGGCAACCGCTCGTCGGCGATGGACTACTCGGAATTCCTGCGGCTGACCGAGACCGAGCAGGTCTCCCTCGTCCGCATCCAGGGCAACAACATCACGGGCACGACCAAGGACGGGCGCCAGTTCAGCACCTACGCGCCGTTCGATCCCGATCTTGTGAGCAGGCTGAAGGGCAAGGTCGAGCGCATCTCGGCCGGGCCGCCGGACGAGGGCGTCAATCTGGGCAGCGTGCTGATCAACTGGCTGCCGCTGTTGATCCTGGTCGGTGTCTACGTGTTCTTCATGCGCCAGATGCAGGGCAACGGTCGCGGCGGCGCCATGGGCTTCGGCAAGAGCCGCGCGCGGCTGTTGACCGAGAAACATGGGCGCGTCACGTTCGACGACGTTGCCGGCATCGAGGAAGCCAAGGGCGAACTCGAGGAGATCGTCGACTTCCTGAAGGATCCGCAGAAGTTCCAGCGCCTGGGCGGCAAGATCCCCAAGGGCTGCTTGCTGGTCGGCCCGCCGGGCACCGGCAAGACCTTGCTGGCGCGTGCCATCGCCGGCGAAGCCAACGTGCCGTTCTTTACCATCTCGGGCTCCGACTTCGTCGAGATGTTCGTGGGCGTCGGCGCCAGCCGCGTGCGCGACATGTTCGAGCAGGCCAAGAAGAACGCGCCCTGCATCATCTTCATCGATGAGATCGATGCCGTCGGTCGCCATCGCGGTGCCGGCCTGGGCGGCGGCAACGACGAGCGCGAGCAGACGCTGAACCAGCTGCTGGTCGAGATGGATGGCTTCGAGGCCAACGAGGGCGTGATCCTGATCGCGGCCACCAACCGGCCCGACGTGCTCGATCCGGCGCTGCTGCGTCCGGGCCGCTTCGACCGCCAGGTCGTGGTGCCCAACCCCGACATCGTGGGTCGCGAGAAGATCCTGAAGGTGCATCTGCGCAAGGTGCCGATCGCACCCGACGTCGATCCGAAGACGATCTCGCGTGGCACGCCGGGCTTCTCCGGCGCCGATCTCGCCAACCTCGTCAACGAGGCGGCGCTGCGTGCAGCACGGCTGGGCAAGCGGCTCGTCACCATGGCCGACATGGAGTATTCCAAGGACAAAGTGTTGATGGGCACTGAGCGGCGGTCGATGGCCATGACCGAGGATGAGAAGCGGCTGACCGCCTATCACGAAGCCGGCCATGCGCTGGTGAACATCCATATGCCCAAGAGCGATCCGCTGCACAAAGTGACGATCATCCCGCGCGGCCGCGCGCTGGGCCTCACCATGATGCTGCCGGAGCGCGACAAGTACGGCCACTCCAAGATCGAGCTGGAGAGCAAGCTCGCGATGAGCTTCGGCGGTCGTATCGCCGAGGAACTGATCTTCGGACCTGAGAACGTCACGACCGGTGCCGGCGGCGACATCCAGCAGGCGACTGCTATGGCGCGGCGTATGGTCACCGAGTTCGGCATGTCCGACAAGCTCGGTCGGGTGCGCTACAACGCCAACGAGCAAGAGGTCTTCCTCGGCCACTCCGTGACCCAGACGCAGAACGTGTCGGAGGCCACCTCGCAGATGATCGACGCCGAGGTGCGCCGCCTGATCGAGGAAGCCGAGGCCAGGGCGCGCCAGGTGTTGACCGAGCGCATGGACGATCTGCATGCCATCGCCAAGGGCCTGCTCGAGTACGAGACCTTGTCGGGTGACGAGGTGCAGACCCTGCTGCGTGGCGAGAAGATCGTGCGCGACGAGACCGGCGGCGCCGGTCCGTCGGGCGGCGCCAAGCCACGGCGCGCGTCGGTGCCGACAAGTCGGCCGACTCCAACGGCCGATGGCGGCGATCCCGCGCCGCAGCCGGGCGCCTGACAACGGGCAGTCACCATTGAAACGGCCGGGCATCGCCCGGCCGTTTCGCGTTAACGGATGTTTCCATCCCTTCGGATTGCCGACCGTGCGTGCCGCCTTGCCCCTTCTGTACCGCAGCCTGCTTCTGGGTATCGCGCTCGCCGGGAGCGGCGCTTGTACGCCTGGTATCGACCCACGGACGGACAGCAACCCATTGGCGGCGGCCAAACCGAGCCTCATGCTGTCGGGGACAGGCTTCTTCATCAACAGCGACGGCTACATGCTGACGGCCGCACATGTCGTGGAGGGGTGCGGCAATCTCTACATCACCAAGGACGGCCGGACGTTGCGGCCCAAGCTCGTTGCCCTGTCGCGGCCGAGTGACCTTGCGATCCTGAAGATCGATGAGACGCTAGGGTTGCCGGCAGCTTTCGTTCGCTCGACGCAAATCGCCGCCAACGATCTTGTGTTAGCGGCGAGCCATGCCATGCTGCAGGAGGTCAGGCGAGGTGGTGCCAGCGTCCTGTCCAATGCGGTCGTGGTCGCCAATGTCGATTCCGGTGCCGGTATCTCGCTCGTCTCGAACGCGTCCGAGGGAACCAGCGGGGCGCCGGTGATCAATTCCCGTGGGCTCGTGGTCGGCGTCGTCACGCAGCGGACGGACAGAGCTCACGTGAGAGCGACCAGCTCACAGAGCGCCAAGACTTTTTTGTCGGCCAACAACGTTGCGTTTGAGCAGGATGATCAATCGCAGCTGGGCGCGCTGCAGGATCGCGCCGCCCGGGCGGCCACCGTTTCGGTTGGTGTGGTCTGCTTCAAGGGAGCGTAGGACACCGGCACGCGGCGCGGTGGATCATCCCTTCCACTTCAGCGCGATCTTCAAATGAAGCGGCTGCAGCATGTCGGCCGGCGGCGCTTCGCCGATGACGCCGCGTTCCAATATGGCCCGCAGATCGGTGTTGGCCTGGGGGTCCGGCAACGGGGGAAATTCAGCGCGCGACACCGTGCCCGTCCGCGTCACCCAGACCTTGACGATCAGCGTCCGCGGCGGGCCCGGTTCGTTGATGATCCGGTTCTCCAGGTAAACATGAAAGCGCTGGGCGACATCGTCATCCGCACGCATCCACTCGCCGATCCGATATTGCACCAACTGGGCATAACGCTGCCACGACACCGGAACAGCCGTTGGGGTTCGGTAATTGAGATCCTGGGCGCGAACGGGCGTACATACGGCACCGGCGCCGAGGCCGATGGCCATGGCGAGAGCCCCGAGCAGGGCGGTGCGCTTCCATCTCGACATGTTCCGCAACGATCGCCTGCAGAGAGAGCCAACCACCGCCCTTCATACTCGGCCCTTGTGACAGTACAGCGTTGCGCGGACCACACCGTCAGCTGGCTATGTCGCCCGATTGCGCCAAGCCGGGTCGAACGTCACGGCGTGGTTCAGCGGTCCATGGCCCGAGCCGAATCCCGGTGCCGTCTCGATGGCGCGCCGCACATAGTCACGCGCGCGGTCCACGGCATCGGCCAGTGTGAGATGTTGCGCCAGGCCGCACGCGATCGCCGAGGCCAGCGTGCAGCCGGTACCATGTGTCGATCGCGTCGCAATCCGGGGATGGGCGAAGCGCATGACGCCCGCGGTGCTGACCAGCAGGTCGACAACCTCGCGGCTGCCATCGAGATGGCCCCCTTTCACCAGCACGGCCTGTGGCCCCAGCGCCAGTATGGCGCGACCAGCCCGCACCATGTCGGCTTCGTCCGCGACGGCAAATCCGGCCAGTGCCTCAGCTTCCGGCAGGTTCGGCGTGACCAGGGTGGCGCGCGGCAGCAGCTGTTCGATCAGCGTGCGCTCGGCCGAGTCCTGCAGCAGCCGATGGCCGCCCTTGGCGACCATCACCGGATCCACCACCAGCGGAACGTTCGCTGCGTGTGTCGCCAAGGTCCTGGTCACGGCCTCGATCACCGGGGCGCTGTGCAACATGCCCGTCTTGATGGCGTCGGCACCGAGATCCTCCAGCACAAGCGTCATCTGCTGCGCGATGAAGGCGGGCTCGACGCCGACGACACCGTGCACGCCTTGAGTATCCTGGGCCGTCAGCGCGGTAAGGGCCGTCATCGCATAGCCGTCGAGCGCGGTAACGGCCTTGATATCGGCCTGAATGCCGGCGCCGCCGCCGGAATCCGAGCCGGCGATGATCAGCACGCGTCCATTCATGACGGCCTGCTCCACAGCGTTGCGATAACGGCCAGAGCAAGGACGCACAAAAAGAAGCCGGCAAACGCCAGCAGAAACATGCGGTGCAGCCCCGCTGCCTCGGGTTTGAAGTTGCGGTGATCGAACCAGGTGATGCCGCGCACGAGCATTGCACCCGTGGACAGGCGTCCACTGCGCTGCCCCATCAGACGGATACCTGTTACGACGGCAAGCAGCCAGGCAATCGCTGCGGCCGCGGCCACGATACCGAGCAGAACGTTCATCCCAACCTCATAACAGATCGCTCAATCTCCGAACCAGTCGATCGATTGCCCATGAGGGCCGGTCCAAGCCACGGGCCGTTCGTTGATCGCGAGCAGGAAGCGACCGCGTGCCGGTGCTGGGCGCGCGTTCTTGGCGATCGCGGGAAAGACGCCGGGTGCTTCGTTGCTGATCCAGATCACGCCAGACCGGCGCATGATATCAGCAAACTGGCCACGCTCGCTCGGCGCCACGTAGGCCAGTACGGCGGTGTGAAACACGACCAGGGTCGCACCGGCCGGCGCCTGCGCCAGAATGGGTTCCACGTCCTTCAGCAGGTCGCCTTGAACGATGGTCGGGGGTGCTTGCTGCGCGATCGCCAACGCGGCGCGCAGGCGCATCGCGCGGTCTTCCTGATCCGGCCAGACCAGCGTCTGCAGCCATGCCGTGTCCGCCGCCACCCGCACGTCGATCGGGTTCAGGTCAAGCCCGCGGCGCCAGGCGATCGTCGGCGGTGCCGTCGGGATCGGCACCGGACCTGCCGTCGTGCAGCTGAACACCGGCAGTGGCGCGCCGGCGGGAACGCGCGGTGCCAATCGGATGCCGCCATAGTCGTAACCATAACGATCCGGCATGAGGCAGAGGCCGGCCGAGGCGCCCACCTCCAGCAGCGCCAGGGGCTGCGGCAGGCGGGCAAGCAGTGGCAACAGGACGGCGCAGCGCGCCGGCTCGTTGGTTTGCGTCGTGCGCGCCAGCATCAACGCACGGATGGGTTCGGGGTCGGTACGGACGATATCAATGAGATGGTCGGCGCTGGCGGGAACGCCGTGCAGATGTCGAATGGCCGCCAGGAGCAAATTCGGCTGCTGGCGGTCCGCCGGCAGTGTGGCGACGAATGACAGCACCCCGTCGGAGCCGGCGATGGCGCGCGCGAACGCCTCGTACACGGCCGACGAGCCCTTGGCCTCATGATCGGCAAACGCCGTGTAGCGCGCCGAGAGCTGCAGCAACATGTCCTGCCCGCCAGTCACGGTGGTCACGACGCGGCGTTACTCCGCCGCTTGCGGTGCGGCCTGGCCGATGGCTGTGCACAATTCGGTGACGACGGTTTCGACGAGGCGCGCATCATCGCCCTCGGCCATGACACGGATCAGCGGTTCGGTCCCTGACTTGCGCACCACGATGCGCCCGCCGGACAGCCGCGCCTCGGCCAGGGCCAGCGCGTTCTTGATCGATGTGGTGCCCAGAACGCGCCCGGCATTGATACCGGGGCCCAGCCGAACGTTGCGCAGAAGCTGGGGTACTGGCCGAAAGCGGTGGCAGACTTCGGACACCGGACGTCCCGCCTGTTTCACTGCCGACAGCACGTGCAGTGCCGCCAGTAGGCCGTCGCCCGTGGTGGCGATATCGGTCATGATCAGATGGCCCGATTGCTCGCCGCCGAGGTTGTACCCAGCCGCCCGCATGCGCTCCAACACGTAGCGATCGCCTACAGCCGTTCGTTCCAGGTTCAGGCCCCGTGCGCGCAGGTGCCGCTCCAGCCCCAGGTTCGACATCTGCGTTGCGACCACACCACCACCCTTGAGCCGGCCATCGACGGACCACACGTCGGCGATGGTGGCCATGATCTGGTCGCCGTCAATGATGTCGCCCCGTTCGCTCACCAGCACCAGGCGGTCGGCGTCGCCGTCGAGTGCGATGCCCACGTCGGCGCCGCGTTCGCGCACGATTTCGGCGAGAATCTCCGGATGCGTCGATCCGCAGTCATGGTTGATGTTGAAGCCGTCCGGCTCGACGCCGAGTGCTACGACCTTGGCGCCGAGTTCCGTCAACACCTGCGGCGCGACCTTGTAGGCAGCGCCATTGGCGCAATCGATCGCTACCGTCAGATCCTCGAGCGTGAGGCCGCGCGCCAGACTGGCCTTGACCGCCTCGTTGTAACGGCCACCGGCATCGTCAATGCGCCGCGCGCGGCCCAATGCGCGGCTCTCGGCCCGCCGGCTGGCGAGATCGTCCGCCATCAGCGCCTCGATCTCCGCCTCGATCTGGTCGGATAGCTTGAAGCCGTCCGGGCCGAAGAATTTGACGCCGTTGTCGTGAAACGGATTGTGCGAGGCCGAGATCATGACGCCGATGTCGGCGCGCATGGAGCGCGTCAGGTAACCGACGGCGGGTGTCGGCACCGGTCCCAGCAGCAGGACGTCCATGCCGATCGACAAGAAGCCGGCCGTCAGGGCCTGCTCGAGCATGTAACCGGAGAGCCGCGTGTCCTTGCCGATCACGACACGATGTCGATGATCGCCGCGTACGAAGCGCGCGCCGGCGGCCATTCCGAGCCTCAGCGCCGTATCGGCCGTCATCGGCTCGAAATTCGCGCGCCCGCGCACGCCGTCCGTTCCGAACAATTGTCTTGTCATGTCAATATCTTAGCATGGGCGATCCGGTTTCGCCACCAACCGGGACTGTGTCCATTGCGGATCCGCACGAGGGTTCCCATCATAGCTATGGCTTGCGGCAAAGTCGGTGTGCGCGTAGATGATGCACCCAAAAGCAACCATCTTTGGCTGCCAACAAGCGGTGCGGCTCCGCCGCCGCATCGGGACAAGGGGGCGGCGGGGCGGCGCCAGTCGGCAGGAATCAGCGTGCGCGGATCATCCAACAAACTAGTCGGCTTGCTTGCCGTTGCGATGGTGATGTTGATCACCGCGCCGGGCCACCTGTCTGCGCAGCAGGATCCCGGCCCGGCGTCGGCCGGGCCGACGCCGACGTCGGACACGGTGAAAGAGCCCAGCGATGCCCCCACGCCCGGGGTATCCAACGGCAGTGACATCGATCACGGCCGCGTCCGGCTGCGGATGCAAACGGCGTTCAATCCCGGCATATCGGTGCTGGGCGAAGCCAGCCGCCAGTTCGTGACCGCCGTGAAGGCCATGTCGGCCGGCATGGTGACGGTGAAAATGCTCGAGGCGGGTGCCAAGGCACCAACCTCCGAGTTGCTGGAAGCGGTGCTGCGGGGCGACGTGGACGCTGCCTTCACATCGCCGTCCTACGCCGCCAGCAAGGTCCCGGCATTGCAGATTTTTGCCTCGCTGCCGTTCGGGCCGACGCCGGAGGAGTACGTCGCGTGGATGATCGGCGGTGAAGGGGGCCGCTTCCACCGCGAACTCTACGAAAAACTGGGTGTGCACGCCATCATGTGTGGGGTGGCCGGCTCCGAAGCGGGCGGCTGGTTTCGCAACGAGATGCGGTCGGTGGCTGACCTGAAGGGCTTGCGGGTCCGGTACGCCGGACTTGCAGGCGAGGTTCTGGCGCGGTTCGGCGCGGAGATCGTGACGCTGTCGCCGGGCGAGGTGTTCTACAAATTGCAGCAGGGGAAGATCGACGCGGCCGAATTCTCGATGCCATCCGTCGATCGGGCGCTGGGCTTCGACAAGCTGTCGTTGATCTACTACTTCCCCGGCTGGCATCAGCCGGCGTCGCTGGTCGATTTCTACATGCGGAAGGACAAGTGGGACGAGCTGCCGCCTGATCGGCAGGCGCTGATCGAAACGGCATGCCGCGCCAATGTCACGTGGATGCTGGCGCGCGCACCGGTCGAACAAGCCCGCGCCATGGAGTACTTCCGCAAGCAAGGCGTCACGATTCGCGTGTGGCCCGCCTCTGTGATGGAAGCTTTCCGCGAAACGTCGTCGGACGTCTTGCGCGAACAGGCCGACAAGGATCCGGAATTCCGCACCGTCCTCGAGGATTTGCGCCAATTCCTCGACGGCCCGCGCGCCTGGAAGCGGCTGGTACGTCCCTAGGACAGGCGACGGCCAGATGCCGTGTGGCGGTTGAGCAGGCCTTGGTAAATTGTTGGACACCAATCGATTACCGTCCGTACATGCCTGATTAGTTGCACTTCCGCGATGCTTGACGGGCATTGCCTTCGCGCTGGCCGTAAGGGATGATGAGCCGTGTGGTTGGCCATAGCCTGATCGCGTAGGCTCCATGTCGGGCTGCGTAGGCCAGTGGGTGCGGGAGTCGAGTCCGACGTCCGCGGCGGCAAGCGGTGACTGGGCTCTGCTCCCCCGATTCATGGGAGGAGAAGGCCCATGTTTGTTTCCGACATTCTTGGACACAAAGGCAGCCGTGTCGTTGCAGTCACGCCTGAGGAGACGCTGGCATCAGCGATCGCCACTCTGTCGGCACGACGGATCGGTGCTGTGCTGGTGCTGGATGCCAGCAAGAGCCTGCTCGGCATCCTGTCCGAGCGCGATATCCTGCACGCCGTGGCGAGACATGCTGCCGAATCACTCGCCTTGCGTGTTGGCGACGTAATGACGACCCCGGTTGTGACGTGCGATCCTGACGATACGGTTGAACATGTCATGGAGCTCATGACCAACGGCCGGTTCCGCCACTTGCCGGTGGTCCGGCGCGGCGACTTGCTGGGGGTCGTGTCGATCGGCGACGTCGTCAAATGGCGCTTGGACGAAACACGGCAGGAAGCCGAGGTTCTGCGCCAGTACATCGCCACGTAGGCGAAGTCGCTGATCACAGTGAACCAGTCGACACGTTGCTCTGGGGATGCCTCGAAGGAGGGGTTGTTCCCAGAGATTCGCTTGCTGTGCAATTAGGGGTTCGCTGTAATCACTTTCTGCCTTTATAATCAGCTGGTTGACGGTGATGATCAGTTCCGACCGCACGCCGGGAAATGCTGCGTTGCGGCGTGAAATGTATGTCAATTGACTGATATAAAACAGTCTCTTATAACGTTTTGTGAATGTATCGGTTTAATAGTGTGGCGTAGGGGTTTGTAACCTTATCTGTGGGAAGGGTGATGCTGCGGATATACCTTCTTGGCGGCTGTCGAGTGACCCTGTCGGACGGGTCCGATGGAACGCCGCGGGCAAAGAAGACCCGGGCCGTGCTCGCCTTCCTGGCGCTGACACCGGACGCCTCGGCTACGCGAGAGAGGGTTGCGGGCTTGGTGTGGAGCGATCGTCTGGAGGAGCAGGCGCGCGGTTCACTACGCCAAGCCATCACCGAACTGCGGGCGCTGTTTCGCGATGCCGACGCCGGAGCGCTGCACATCGATCGTGACGTGATGCGGGTGAATCTCGATCAGGTTTGGATCGATGCCCGCGAGGTCGAGCGCATGGCGGACGGGCCGCTAGAGGAAAAGCGCAAGATCCCTGAGCTCTACCGCGGCGACCTGTTGGCCGATCTGTCGGCGATCGGCGGTGCGTTCCAGGACTGGCTGTATGGCGAAAGGGCTTGGCGCCGGGAGCAGGCCTTCGGCGGCATGGCGGCTGCGATGCGTGAGCTGATTGCGCTGCGCGACCTGACGGCGGCCGAGTCGATTGCGCGACATATGCTGGCCCTGGAGCCCTCGCACGAGGAAGCCCATCGCGGACTGATGGAGGCCTTTGCGCGCAGTGGCGACAAGGCCGCCGCCTTGCGGCAGTTTCAGGTCTGCGTCGACGCCCTCAAGCGCACGTTGGATGCCAAGCCGGGCCAGCCGACGATCCAGCTCTACGAGCGCATCCGTGCCGATCGTCTGGATGCGCCGATGCCTGAGCTTCCCGTGTCGACACTGCCGACAGCGGCACCATCGCCGGCGGTCGCCGCCAGTGCCGCCAAGGCGGCGCCTGGTGCGGCGCCTGATAGCCACATCGAGACACTGCCGGTGGCGGTCTTGCCGTTTCGCAACGTTGGCGGTGACCCCGAGCAGGAATACCTGGGCGAAGGTTTTGCCGAGGACATCGTCGACGGGCTTTCTCGCTTCAAATGGCTGTCTGTGATCACGGGTGGGTCGACAGGTATTTTTCGTGGCCAGGAAACGGATCCGCGCGAAGTCGGGCGGCGGCTGGGCGTGCGGTACGCCATTGAAGGTACGGTACGCCGCCAGGGCAGTGTGATTCGAATTGGTGTCCGGCTGGTCGACTGCGAGGATGCGCGTGCGCTGTGGACTGACCAGCGCACGGTCGAGTTCGCGCGTCTGTTCGACGTGCAAGAAGAGATCGTGCGTGGCGTCGTAGGACAGCTCAACCCGAAGATCCTGCAGGCCGAGATCGATCGAGTGCGGCGTCGGCCGCCGGATAATGCCAATGCGTACGACTGTTTGCTGCGCGCAGTGCCACTGGTCTATCAAGCGTCGCCCACGGCGTTTCGCACGGCTGGTGAGTTCCTTGAGCGGGCCCTGCGTCTGGACCCCGAGTATGGCCATGCCCATGCGTGGATGGCGTTCTGGCATTTGATGGGCGTTGGTCAGGGCTGGTTGACCGATCGCGACAAGAGCGGTGTGGCCGCCGAGCAGCACGCACAGGCCGCCATTGAACAGAACCCTGACGATCCGATGGGGCTTTCGTTCGCCGGTCACGTCGAGGCCTTCTTGCGCCACAACTACGACCTCGCTGAGCATTTTCATCAGCGCTCGTTGTCCGTGAATCCCAATTTTGGCTGGGGCTGGGCATTGAGTGCATTGGTCGCGTGCTATCGCGGGCGCCCCAACGACGCGCTTGAGCGTATGGAGCGTTATCGGACGCTGTCCCCGTTTGATAGTTTTCGCTACTTCTGGGAGACGGTTACCGTCATCTCGCTGACCTTGTCAGGGCGTTACCAGGATGCCGTAACAGCCGCGCAACCAATTCTAAGAGAACATCCAAATTTCACAGCGGCTTACGTCCCCGTTATTGTTAGTTTGACTTATCTCGGGCGGAGCGATGAAGCGCGCAATCTGGCGCGGCAGCTTCTTACGCTACAGCCCGGCTTTTCCGTGAAAATGTACGAAGAGACATCACCTCTCGAACGCGCCGAGGACCGCGATCGCTACATCGTGGGGCTTCGAATGGCCGGCCTGCCAGAGGCTTAATAGAATTGATGAATTTGTTTTTCGCGATCCCTTCGCGTTGAATTCACGGGTCTTTCGCTGCTGTAGATACATTCTACTCACGTACCGCATCGGGGTTGATGCGGATCAGTTTTGGGGCGGGTCGCCCTGGTTGCCAGTCGCAGCCGGTCGCTCCTTGGCTGAGGGTTTTCTGAGGAGGATGCAGTAATGGTCAAGATTGGTATGATGTCGCCTGCGTTCGGCAAGGCGAAGGTGAAGCTGGGAATGATGTCGCCTGCGTTCGGTAAGGCGAAGGTCAAGCTCGGCATGATGTCGCCCGCGTTCGGCAAGGCGAAGGTCAAGCTGGGGATGATGGCTCCGACTTTCTAGTCGGCAAGCGAACGATCCAGGTCTATCAGGGGCGAGTGCGGTTGACGCCGCGCTCGCCTTTTGTCTGTTGTCTGTCAGGCCAGCGCCACTGGTAGCGCTCAAATCCAATTGCCGCGCGATCGCGGCCAAGCGTATTTCGGGGCGGTAGGGTTTGTCTTGTTAACCCACCACAATGTCCGGCGTTGGTTGAGTCATGAGCAAGGCAGCAAAACCAGAAATTCCCAAGCCGCTGATCACGTTCTATCGCATGTTACCGGACGCGCGTGCTCCCATGCGTGCTGATCAAGCCGCCGGAGGAACATACCCAACGCGTGCTTTTCGCTATTGCGAGCCAATGCGAACCGCTTCGGCATTCGGTTGGTACCTCTTCTGCCCAGCCGACTTCGAGGTCCGCTGGGACGGTCGTGAGACCTTCTGGCGGCATGAGGGAACTGAGGGGCAATGGGTGCCGCTGCAGCAGGAGCAGTTCCCCAACTTCGACACCTATTTCGACGAACGTGTACCTGAGGACTGCAAGGGATTTGCGCTGCCGTTCCTGGGGGCGCCCAACGAACCGGGTCTACTGCAGATCTGGAGCGGCTACGTGGCGCGCACCGCGCCGGGCTGGAGCGTGTTGGCGCGGCCGCTGGCCAACTTCCCGCGGCCGTCTGGCTACGAGGCCTACGAAGGCATGATCGAGACGGACCACTGGTTCGGCCCGATCTTCACCAACGTGCGGCTGACGCGCACCGATGTGCCGATTCGTTTCCGCAGTGACATCCCGCTGATGCTGCTGCAGCCGTTCCCGCGCTGGCTCTATGCTGACGAGCACCTGGAAAAGTTCGGCTTCGTCGAGAAGCTCGAGGACTTCAAGGATGAGGACTGGGATCGCTTCCGCGCTACCATCGTCAACCCGATGACCGACGACAACCGGCCGCGCGGCGAATACGCGGTGAAGGCCCGCAAACGCCGCAAGCAGGAAGACGACTAGAGCCTGGGCAGGCGGTACTCGCTATTTCACCTGCACGAAGCGCAGCGGGAACCGGTTGTCGGCCGGCTGGTGTAAGGCGATGTTCTTGCGTGCTGCCCAGATGACCGCCTGCTGATGTAGCGGGATATAGGCATAGTCGTCGGTATAGAGCCTGGTGGCTTCGAGGATCATGGCATCGCGCCTGATCTTGTCTGCCTCCTGCTCGATCTTGTCGCACAGCTCGTCGAACGTCCTGTTCGAATAACCGCCAACATTGAGCAGACCTTTGTTGGTGTGCTTGTTGGGTGTTTGCAGCAACGACTCGAAAACATTGTGCACGTCGTAAGTGATCGCCGGAGACCAACCCAGCATGAAGAGGTTGGCATCACCAGGGCTATTGTCGGCCTTGCGCAGGACTCTGGCGAAGAACTTGTTACGGGTCTGCGCCAGCAGATTCACCTTGACGCCGATGCGAGCCAGCATCGCAACGATTGCCTGGCAGATCTTCTCGTCGTTCACGTAGCGGTCGTTGGGACAGTCCATGCCGATTTCGAAGCCATCGGGATAGCCGGCGGCGGCGAGCAACTTCTTGGCGTCATCGGGTTTCAATAGCGAGGGACGCTTGTCGAGTTCCTTGACATAACCGTTGACGCCGGGCGGCACCATCAGTGCGACCGGAAACGCCTGGCCACGCATGACTGTGCGCTTGATCGCCTCGACGTCGATGGAGCGATAAAACGCCTCGCGCACCCGGCGGTCGCTGAACGGATTGCGACCCTTGATGTTGGACCCGACCAGTTCGGCGCGCTCGTGATCGAAACCGAGATAGACGACCCGCATCTCGGGTCCTTCAACCACCTGGATGTTCGGATCGCGCTTGAGGCCCTCGGTGTCCTGTGGCGGTACTTCGTATGTCATATCGATATCGCCGGCCTTGAGCGCCGACACGCGGGTCGCCGGGCTTGCAATCGGCGTGAACACGACCTCGGTCAGATTATGGGTCGCCTTGTCCCACCAGTTGGGGTTGTTGACGAGGATCGTCTTCTCACCGGCCCTGCGCTCCTTGAGCATGAACGGGCCCGTGCCCACGGCATTGCGCGTAGCGAAGTTCTCCTCGTTCTTGGTGGCGTCGGCTGCCGTGGCGGCATTGTGCTTCTCAGCCCACGCCTTGGACATGATCAGAATAGTGGCGAACTTGGAGGCGAGCAGCGGATCTGAATACTTGGTCTCAACTTCGACGCGTAGTTCGCCAGCCTTATGTATCCCTTGTACCGATGCGAAGTATGACTTCATGTTCGAACCGCCGCCGTTGGCGCGGTTCAACGAGAAAACCACGTCGTCAGCGGTAAAGGCTGTTCCGTCGTGGAATTTCACGCCCGGGCGAAGGTCAAAGAACCAGGTGGTCGGCGAGGATTGGCCCCATTGGACGGCCAACGCTGGTTCAAGGCCAAGGCTTTGGTCCCGTCGAACAAGTGGTTCGTAGATGTTCTCGAGGAATGCCAGCAGAAACGTTTCGTTGCGATAGTACGGGTCCATGGCGCTGACATCACCCGCATTAGCCCATCGGAACGTTCTGGCTTCCGTTGTCGACATCGCGCTCAGACACATCGCCAGCGCAACTGTCCCGGCCAACGCCCAGCGACGCAGATCGCCCCTCATCTCTCACCCCCAACTCGACGTGACGCCCGGTGCTTTTCGCGTGGGCGATTAGGACACCCCGTCGCTGCATTCGTCAATCTGCATTGCATTGAAATATTTATTGGGAAAACCCGGTAAGTCATTGAGAAGGTATATAAAACGGATGCTAGATTTGATGGGGATTGGGCTTTGAACTGCGACTTATAATAGTGTGTTGTGACTATTTTTCTCCAGATAATAGATATCTTGCTCTTCTTGGCGATGGCTTGCGGCAGGGCACTCAGTTTCTCCGGCCCGACAGCTTCTCATCGAGTGTGACACAGCTGGAGTCAGGCGTGCTCAGCCTCTATGGTGCGCCCGGCACACGGACAGACTGAACGAGGAGAGGGAGAGATGGCTGGCAACAAGAAGAAAAAAGGCACCGGAGCCAAGGCCAGGAAGCTTCACCCCAACCCGACGCTCGACAAATCGATGATGCCGAGTCGCTACACGACGGTCGGGCCGGAGCGCGCCCCGCATCGTTCGTACCTTTATGCCATGGGACTGAGCGAGCAGCAGATCAGCCAGCCGCTGGTCGGTGTCGCGACATGCTGGAACGAGGCGGCGCCCTGCAACATCGCGCTCAACCGGCAGGCCCAGGCCGTGAAGAAGGGCGTCGATGCCGCCGGCGGCACGCCACGCGAGTTCACGACCATCACGGTGACCGATGGCATTGCCATGGGCCATCAGGGCATGAAGTCGTCGCTGGCCAGCCGGGACTTGATTGCCGACTCGGTCGAACTGACCATGCGCGGCCATTGTTACGACGCCATGGTGACCTTGGCCGGGTGCGACAAGTCGCTGCCCGGCATGATGATGGCGATGCTGCGGCTCAACGTGCCGTCGGTGTTCATGTATGGCGGCTCGATCCTGCCCGGCAAGTTCCGCGACCGGGACGTGACCGTGGTCGATGTCTTCGAGGGCGTCGGCATGCATGCCGCCGGTAAATTCAGCGACGCCGACCTGCACGAGCTCGAATGCGCCGCCTGTCCGTCGGCCGGCTCGTGCGGCGGCCAGTTCACGGCCAACACCATGGCCTGCGTGTCGGAGGCGATCGGACTGGCGCTGCCCGGTTCGGCCGGCGCGCCGGCGCCTTACGAAACGCGTGATGAATACGCCACGGCCTCGGGCGAGGCAGCGATGAACCTGCTGCGCTTGGGCATCCGGCCGCGTGACATCGCCACGCGCGAGGCGTTCGAAAACGCCGCCGTCGTGGTGGCGGCGACCGGCGGCTCGACCAACGGTGCGCTGCATTTGCCGGCGATGGCGCACGAGTGCGGTATCAAGTTCGACCTGCACGACGTGGCGCGCATCTTCAAGAAGACGCCCTACATCGCCGACCTGAAGCCCGGCGGCAAATACGTGGCGCTCGACATGTTCCGCATCGGCGGCATCCCGGTGGTGATCAAGGAGCTGCTCGACAACGGCCTGCTGCACGGCGACTGCCTGACCGTGACGGGCAAGACCTTGGCCGAGAACCATCAGGACGTGAAATTCCCGGAAGACCAGGACGTCGTCTACCGCGTGAAGAACTGCATTACGCCCACTGGCGGCGTTGTTGGCCTGAAGGGCAACCTGGCACCCGATGGCGCCATTGTGAAGGTCGCCGGCATGAAGAAGCTCGTCTTCCGTGGTCCGGCACGCTGCTTTGACAGCGAGGAGGCGGCGTTCGAGGCGGTGGTGAAAGGCAAGTTCAAGAAGGGCGAGGTGCTGGTCATCCGCTACGAAGGGCCCAAGGGTGGCCCCGGCATGCGCGAGATGCTCTCGACCACGGCCGCGCTTTACGGCCAGGGTGTCGGCGAGGACGTGGCGCTGATCACCGACGGCCGCTTCTCCGGCGGCACGCGCGGCTTCTGCATCGGCCATATCGGCCCGGAAGCCGCCCTCGGCGGGCCGATCGGCCTGCTCAAGAACGGCGACATCATCAAGATCGACGCCAACAAAGGGCGCCTTGACGTCGAGTTGTCGGACAAGGAGCTGAAAGCCCGCGCCAAGAAGTGGAAACCGCGCAAAAACGGCTACACGTCGGGCGCGCTGTGGAAGTACGCCCAGCTTGTCGGACCTGCTGTCGACGGTGCGGTCACGCATCCCGGCGGCAAGAAGGAAAGCCACGTCTTCGCCGATATCTGACGGACGACTGTCATTCCTGCGCGCCGCGCAGGATGACAAGAGGCCGCTTGGTTGACCCGGCCATTGGCGCCGGTCTACCGTTTCCGCATCGACACAGCTCGCGCAGACGGGCGATCGGGGCAGGAAAGGGCTGATGATGCGGCGGGTGATGGCTTTCCTCGCGGCGGCCGGCGTGGCTGCCGTGCTCGCGTCGGGCTCTGCGTGGGGGCAGACGACAGCCTATCCCAACAAGCCGATCCGGCTGGTCTCACCATTCAATCCGGGTGGTGCGATCGACGTGCTGAACCGGCTGATCGCCGAGCGGCTGTCGGCGCGACTTGGCCAGCAGGTGATCGTCGACGCCAGGCCGGGCGCCAATACGATCATCGGCACCGAGATCGTCGCGCGCGCACCGGCCGACGGCTATACATTCCTGATCACCACGAACTCGACACACACCAACAATCCGACTCTTTACAAGAGCCTGCCCTACGACCC
>Ga0187894_10003582_pt1 | contig 17272 bp, 16 predicted proteins | sample GBC1701081metaG_FD_136650 | JGI IMG/M metagenome (GOLD analysis project Ga0187894, IMG submission 136650) | White microbial mat communities from a lava cave in the Kipuka Kanohina Cave System on the Island of Hawaii, USA - GBC170108-1 metaG ...
AACGGAAAAATCTTCGGCGTCCCAGTGTCTTCACCTGGTCAACTCACGACGCAGCCAAGCCCTCGCCACTTGCCAATTCCGCGCCGCCGTCGCCCGCGAGATTTTCAAGGTTTCTGCTGCAGCTTCCAAACTTAAACCGCTAAAATAACGGAGTTCGACGAGATGGACTTGCTGTTCGTCAATCTGCGCCAGACGATTTAACGCCTCGTCGAGCGCCAGCAAATCAATATCCTGCTCGTCAACCGTGATTACCGTGGCTTCTTCCAAAGGCACTTTCACGGCATTCGCGCCGCCGCGTTTTTCTGCCGCTCGTGTGCGGGCGTGATCAACTAAAATATGGCGCATCAGTTTGGCGGCAAAGGCGAAAAAGTGTCTGCGGCTCTCCCATTCAATGTCGGTTTGGTCAATCAATTTGAGATAGGCTTCATGAACGAGTTCGGTTGTTTTCAGCGTATGGCAGCGGCGTTCGTTTCTTAAATAACGGGCGGCTTGTTTGTGCAGTTCCGAATAGACGAGCGGCATCAGTTCGTCCATGGCATCGCGGTTGCCATCACTCCACTGGCGTAGCAGTTCGGTTATATTATGAAATTGACTCATTCCGACCTCGCATACAATTGTTTGAAATTACCTGTGAAAATATACCCGCCAATTCTCCAAGTCAATTTATTCTTCAATAAAACCACTACCTCTGGTAGTGGTCTGAGTAAAGGTTCTACCGTTTAAGTAATACAATGTACCTCCCGAGAAGGTGGCAACCAAACTAAGGAGGCACAAGATGAGCAAGAGATTTAGAAAACTCTCGCACACGCTCTATGAGTGTAAATATCATATTGTGTTTTGTCCAAAGTATCGGCATCGCGTCTTTGGCGAGGAGATTGGCGAGTAGGTACGGCAGCAAATCTATAAGCTGTTAGGGCAGCAAGAGGACGTTGAAGTAATCGAAGTAAATGTGCAGAAGGATCAGGTGCATATGGTGGTGTGGATACCCCCAAAATATGCGGTGAGTGAAGTGCTGGGGTATTTGAAGGGGAAGTTCGCGATGCGGCGGTTCCAGAGGTACGAGCGTTTCGGACGGCAGTATTGGGGACGGCACTTGTGGGGACGCGGCTATGGCGTCAGCACAGTGGGGTTGGATGAAGAAAAGATTCGCCAGTAGGTGCGTTGGCAAGAAGCCAAGGAGAGAGAAGTAGAAGCGCAACCAGGCAAGCTGTTTGAGAGACAGTAAGGCAAGAACCTAACCCTGCCCCTTCTAGGGCAAGGCGCTACAAGCCACCGCCTCTGGCGGTGGTAGTTGACTAGCAGCGAAATTTTTTGAGACGGTTTTCTTTCCTTTTCCGCCCTAATCAATAGAGGCGCAAAACAGAGGCGCAAAACCGGACGGCAAGAAAAATACAAATTATTCTGCGGCTGGCTACTACGACCTGAAATCAAATACCGCCCAATCAGAATGTCCAGAGTAGTTGCGGGCTTAACTTGGCGGCTATCAGTTGAATCGGACGCGCTGATAGATAACCCGTTTAGAGGAAGCGTCTATTCACAATAGGAGAGTAGAAAATGAACACAAAAACGAGAAAATTTACGACTTTAGGTTTGGTCATTTTGGGTTTGGCAGCTATTCTGCACAGCTTCCACTCTCACGTCGGAGCGCAATCTATCGTCCAGTCCAACCCGAGGGCTCCGCTTATATTAGATGTAGCGGAAGACTGCAACAAGTTCAATTATATGCGGGGGCTTACTCTAGATGAGATCGTGCGGGGCGATGGCTTTATAGCAGGCGGCAAGATATTTCCTGGTGGAACTCTTGTTCCCGGAAACCAAACTAACGATCCAAATGCCCCCGGCAGTTTTGGCAACTGGGTAGCCCGCGGCACTTCGACCGGCACTCTCGCCGAACATATTGCCAATCCAACCCAACCAGCCATCTTCTGGACTCAGTATCTGTTGCTGGATGACGGGCGAGGGCTTGTCGGTGAGGGCTGGTTTGCGCCCTCGGGCGCGAATCAAACCGCGATAACCGGCGGCTTAGGCAGGCTCAGAGGCGCTAGTGGTGAAATGTTCACAGAGGTACTCGGCACGAATATCACCGGATGCGGGAATTACCGCCTCACGTTCGAGTTTACGAGGCGATAATTGATTTCTGGCTGCTTCAGGCAAATAAGTTTACGCTGCAAAAAGCAGCGGAAAATAGAAGTTAAATCTGTTTTAACGGCAATAAAGATGGCAGACGATTACGTGATGAATCGCCTGCCATCTGATGGTTTTACCCGGCGTGACCGGCAAACGGAACTTCCTGTGCCGGTTGTTTACTCAACAATTCTTTGGCAAGCATCGCTGCGCCGGTAATGCCGGCATCATCGCCAAGTTGCGCTTTGACAATTTTGACGCCATTCATACTGAAACTGAATGCCACTTTATGGGCATATTTTTCGATGCGTTTGACGAACGGATCGCCCATCGCTTCAACAACACCGCCGCCCATAACGATAATTTCGGGACTCATCACATTGACATAACCGCCGATTGCCAAGCCAAGATATTTGGCGGCGCGATCCACCACCTTTTTCACCAGCGCATCGCCCGCATCATAACATTCTCTGATGCTGCCGCTGGAAATTGCGCCGGTCTTTTTGTCAACTTTCTTGCTAATCTTCGACTTCTTGCCCTTTTTAATCGCTTCTTTCAACGTGCGGGTGATGCCGGTGCGACTGGTGTAGTATTCCAGCGTACCGGGAACGCCGCGCTTATCGGGCGGTCCTTCGGCGCGAATGACGACGTGACCAATCTCCGCCGCGTTCTTATTAAAACCGCCGTAAATTTCGTTGTGCATAATGATGCCGCCGCCGATGCCGGTGCCGACAAAGACGCCAAGCACAATGCTGGCTCCTTGTGCTGCGCCCACTTTGTACTCGCCATAGGTTCCGGCGTCTACGTCATTCGCCATCGCAAACGGACAGTTAAAGCGTTCGGACAGGCGCGGACCTAAGGGGAAATTCTTAAACGGCAGATTTGCCGTTTCAATGATGTAGCCGGTCTGCGGGTCAAGAGGACCGGGCGTACCCATGCCAAGGGCGGCAATCTGGTGCGGCTCGACCTGTGAATTGGTGATTGCCTGCGCGGCAACACCGGCGATGCGCTCAAAGACCTCTTCTTCGGTGCGCCAGGCTTCGGTCTTGGCGCGATGGCGACCGAGAATCTTTCTCTCGTCGTCAAAGACCGCCGCTTCAACCTTCGTACCTCCCAAATCTATCCCTAAAATATATGCCATGCTCGTCTTCCTCTCTCTCAGCGTGATTTTTGTATCGCGTACTATAAAACCGATTAACCGCAAAAGGCAAAAGGCAAAAGGCAAAAGGTGAAAATAATCATGTTAAATTTTATGTCCGGCGGTTGCCCTCAACGGCTTGCGAAATGCCGGTTCACTGCCATTTGCAAGTGTTCGATGCTGCTGTTGCCGCCGGAACAGACCAGTCCGACTTTTTTGCCTGCCAGTTGGTCGCGCCTTTGAAAAGCGGCGGCAAGCGGCGCTGCGCCCGCGCCTTCCGCCAGCGTGTGCGCCTTTTCCAGCATCCAGAACATCGCCTGTAAAATGTCGTCGTCAGGCACCAGAATAAACTCATCCAGCCATTGCCGGAGTATTTGTTGCGGCAGATTAAAGCCGACGGCGGTTGCCAAACCTTCGGCAAATGTTTTATTCGGACGCTCGACGATCTGCTTGTCGCGCCACGACTCAAAAGCGGCAGGCGCGGCTTCGGATTGCACGCCAATAACGCGAATTTGCGAATTGATGGCTTTTGCCGCAAGACAGCAACCCGCCGCGCCGCTACCACCGCCAATCGGCACAATAATTATTTCAAGGTCAGGCTGATCTTCCAGCATCTCCAGGGCTTCGGTAGCGACTCCGGCAACGAGGTGCGGTTCATCGCCGGAATGGACATAGCGGTAGCCATGCTTTTCAGCCAGTTCTTCGCAATGCAATCTGGCATCGTCAAATTTTGCGCCGTGAAAGATGACTTCCGCACCACGCCCGCGCATGGAAGCGACTTTACCCGGATTGGCGTTTTCGGGGACGACAATTTTTGCCGCCACGCCGAAGAGTTGCGCCGCGTAAGCAATTGATTGCCCGTGATTGCCAGTCGAGGCGGCAATCACACCGCGCTGTCGTTCGTCGTCGCTCATCTGTGATACCAGATTGATGCCGCCGCGTACCTTGAAGGCGCAGACCGGCTGGCAGTTCTCGTGTTTGATGAAGACTTCCGCGCCTATCAATTCATTGACCGCCGGATACGAGTGCATCGGCGTCGGTTGCAGATAAGGACGGATACGACGCTTTGCCGCGAGGACATCTTGAAAGGTTGGTATCGGTAAAGTCATTGGTGAAGATTAGCAGCATTTTTGTTGCCAACAAAGTCGGCAAAATGTGTTGGCGTAGTTTAGGCTTTTCGATAGGGTCGCGCTTGTTCAGCCGGAAACCGAAAAGCTATAGTGACCATAGCGAAAGGAGATTGGCTTGTTTATCAAAAAACTTGTGCGGTTGCTGCTTACGGTAGTTCTTTACCTTCCTTCTACTGTGCTTTTGATTCAGGCGCAGTCCTTGAACATTCCCTTCAAAGAGTTTCAACTCGATAACGGCTTGCGGGTTCTAATGAGCGAAGACCACGCCGCGCCGGTTATTGCGGTTGTTGTCTATTATGACGTCGGCTCGCGCAACGAGGTGAAAGGGCGTTCGGGCTTCGCGCATCTCTTTGAGCATATGATGTTTCAAGGCTCCGAAAATGTCGGCAAAGCGCAACACTTTCAATACATCGAAAACAATGGCGGCTTTTTGAATGCTTCGACTCACGCCGACTATACGAACTACTACAACTTTCTGCCCGCCAATCAGCTTGAATTGGCGTTGTGGCTGGAAGCCGACCGGATGCGTTCGTTGAAAGTGACGGCGGTTAATCTCAAAAATCAGAAAGATGCCGTGAAAGAGGAGAAACGATTGAGCATTGATAATCAGGCATACTACCCGGCGCTGACCAAGATGGATGAAGCGATTTTTCGCAACTGGACGAATGCTCATTCGTCAATCGGTTCAATGGCGGATTTGAACGCTGCGACGCTCAAGGATGTAAAAGATTTCTTCCGCACCTATTACGCGCCGAATAACGCGGTATTGGTGATTGCCGGAGATATTGACCCGGCGAAAACAGAAAGTCTGGTTCGCAAATACTTCGCGTCCATTCCACGCCAAGCCGCGCCGCCGTCAGTTGATGTAACGGAACCGTTTGAAACTGTCTTGCCGAAAGCCGTTGCTGAAGATACGCACGCCGAAGTCCCGGCGCTGGCAATCGCGTGGAAACTGCCGCCGCGTCGCTCGCCCGATTCTTACGCTATAGAGATGGTGAAAGCCGTGCTTTTCGATGGCGCAAGTTCACGACTCTATCAGGAGCTTGTGAAAAAGCAGAAACTGGCGTTGGAGGTAAACGCGCTTGTAGATGAACGCCGCGGACCGGGTGCGCTGACTCTGCTGACCTTGCATAAGCCCGAAGTCAAACCGCAAGCGGTGCAGGCGGTCGTTGAGGCGGAACTTGAGCGGGTGAAACAGGAAGGCGTCAGCGAAGCGGAACTCAATAAGGTAAAAAATCAATACCGGCTGGCGCAGTTTCTTTCGGGTAGCGAAGGCGAATATACGAGCCTGCAAACGGCGCTTGGGCGGGCGCTCAGTCTGGCGGAATACACGCTATTTGATAACGACCCATCGCTTATCAACACGGAGCTAGACCGTTATCTTGCCGTCACCCCGGCGCAAGTGAAGGAAGCGGCGCGTAAGTATTTCGGCACGACAAACCGCACAACGCTTTCCATCATCCCGGCAACGAAGAAAACCGACGGCAGATAGATAAGCGAGCAAAGGTCAGTATGAAATTTGACACCACCTTGAAAGAGTTATTTCAGCAACCACCGCGCCGTCTGCTCGAATTACTGATTGGCGCTCAACCCGTCGAACTGCTCACCGTCGAGTTTCCTGCCGTGCGGATGCGTAGACCCGATTTGGTGGCGCGACTCACGGATGGGCGTATTCACCATCTGGAACTGCAAAGCGACAACGATGACGATATGGTTTGGCGGATGCTCGATTATTACCCGCCAATCTTCAAACTCACCCGCCAACCGCCAGTGCAAATGGTTCTCTATGTCGGGGACAAACCGTTGCGAATGGTCGGGCGCATTGACCATGAGCAGTTGCAGTTTCGCTGTCAGGTAATAGACGCAATATAGACAGCCGCGAGTTATTACGGAGCGATTCGATAGAAGACAACTTACTGGCAATTTTGTGCCGCATGGAAAACGAGACCGTAACGATACAGACGATTCTGCGGCGGATTGCCAAACTGCCGGACAAGAAACGGGCAGACGCTTTGAAGAAACTTCTGGTAATATCGGGATTGCGGGGGCTGGAACTGAAAATTACGAAAGAGGTAAAAAAGATGCCGATAACCGTAGATTTGAGCAAGAATCCTTTTTTCTGGGAGATATTCACCGACGGGCAGAAGAAGGGCTTGGAAGAAGGTGAGAAAAAGGGAGAGAAAAAAGGTGAGAGAACAGGCAAAGCTCTCCTGTTACGCCGACAATTGGAGCGACGATTTGGCGAATTGCCAAAATGGGCAAGCAAAAAGCTTGATTCTGCCAGCGCCGAAAAGCTCGAAAAGTGGGGCTTACAACTGCTGGACGCGGAAACGATCAAAGAGGCGTTGCATTGAAGCAGAAGTTTTCCCTTTTTGTAATGTCGAACAAGAGATTGACCCGCGAAGAAAGCGCTCTGCGATAAATATGAAAAAGTTCATAGTACCTCCTGCAATAGTCGGTTGCTTTATCGCTACGCTGATAGTTTCGCAGTTGGCGATAGTGGCGCAAAAGCCGCGTCGCAAAGATACGGTTCAGCCGAAAAATCGCTCTGTTACTGAGTCAAAAACGGTGAGTGACGCGGAAATCTGGCGCAAGACTCCGCCGGCAGCGGCTCCGGCTACGCCGCTAAAATTGCCTTCCTCTCGCCAGCACATTTTAGAAAATGGGTTGACCGTTGTTCTGATTGAGAATTCGCGTATTCCGGTTGTCTCCGTCAGCCTTGGCATTCGCGCCGGTGATGTCAACGACCCGCCGGAAACCATCGGACTTGCCGAAGCAACCGCATCATTACTTACCGATGGCGCAGGTTCGCGCACCAGCGAACAACTGGCGCGTGATATGGAATCGCTCGGCGGGCAGATAGCCGCCGCCTCGAATAACGATTACTCGGAGATTTCGGCTTCCGTTATTGCTGAAAATACCGACGCTATGCTCGACATCTTTGCCGATGTAGTGTTGCGCCCGACTTTCCCGGAAAGCGAAATTGCGCTCTACAAAAAGAACCGCGAACAGAACCTAACGGTGCAACGCCAAGACCCGGCATTTCTCGCCAGTGAACAACTCTACAAAACGATTTACGGAGAACATCCTTACGCCGTCTCTGCGCCGACGCCCGCTTCGATTGCCGCTATTGACCGGGCAAAGATAGAAGCCTTTTACCGGGCGAATTACCAGCCGCAAGGCGCGGTACTGATTGTCAACGGGCTGTTCGACGCGGCAAAGATGCTATCGAAATTGCGCGAACGATTTGGCAACTGGCAAGCGGGGCAGAGTAAGGAAAAGAGTTTTGCCGCGCCTCGCGCAGCGAACGCACGACGCATAATTCTGGTTGACCGCCCCAATTCCGAGCAGGCAGATTTTCGCATTGGCAGTTTAGGCGTAGCTCGCGCTGATGCCGATTATTTTCCCTTGCTGGTGGCGAATGCAATTTTAGGCGATGGTACAAGTTCGCGCCTGTTTTTGAACATTCGGGAGAAGAAGGGCTATACCTATGACGTTTCCAGTTCCGTAGTTGCGCCAGCTATGCGCGGGCTTTTCTACGGCTCATCGGAAACGCGCAATGAAGTGACCGGCGCGGCAATTAAAGAGATACTTGCAGAGTTTGAACGGATGCGAACTCAGGCGGTAAGCGAAAGCGATTTACGCAACGCCAAAAATTATTTGAATGGTAATTTCTCTTTGACCTTATCTACACAAGGCGGCGTTACAGGTAGCATCTTACGCAGCCAGATGCTCAATCTTCCGGCTGATTTTCTGGAAACCTATCGCCAGCGCGTCGAAGCCGTCACCGCCGGACAGTTGCAACAGGCAGCGCAGAAGTATATTCAAACTGCCAATGCAGTGATCGTTGTGGTCGGCGATGCAAAACGATTAAAGGCGCAACTCTTGCCATTCGGCAAGATGGAAGTATTCGACATCAATGGCAGGAAGATTCAATAGACTGGGAGAAGAAATTGATGTCCTTAGCCCTCACTGTGGTTTCGCTATCTGTCTCAGTCATGATGAGCGAGTTTGCCGAAATACTCAGTGAATTCCTGAACCGAAAGATTACTGGCGGCGGCAAGTTTGGCAACCCACGCTTCGTCAGCGAAATCTTTATCGTTGAGGCGCACCATATAATCACGCGCTACCTGATAACTTTCCGTTTCAATATCTACTGAACGCAGGCGACCGCGCCCCGTCGCCACATCAATCACCTCAGCAAACGGAATCGCCTGAAATTCGCCGCCTTGAATGGTGATCATCGCGCTGCTGCCACCGCCCGCCAGATAACGCACCGCCGCATAGCCCAGATCACGCGCATATTCCGCATCAACCGGGATTGGCGCGGCACAGCGCAATTCATAACCGATAGTTTTGTCAACCAGAGTGACTTTGATGCCGCGTCGCTCCAATCGCGCTTGCACTTCGCTCTTCACTTTGCGCCCAAGATCAATTTCGCTAACCCGGATGTTACCTTGTGCATCGCGGTCTACATCTTGAAGTTCGGCGACTTCCTGGGGGTCGAAGCGTTCGACCAATGCCTCTGCCAGCAGCGCCACCCCATAATTGCGTCCCATTGCCCGACGCTTGATGATTGAGCCTTCGATAATATCTGCAATGTCGGAAAGCGAAATCGTCTGTGAGCAAAACTCTTCAGGGATAATCGTGCAGGTGACGCTTGCGGCTTTGCCAATGCCGAGCGTTAAGTGTCCCGTGGGGCGTCCCATCGTCACGCCCAGATACCAGCGCCCGGTAGTGCGGGCATCTTCCATCAAACGCTTGACCAGATTAACGCCAACGTGGCGGGCGGTTTCGTAGCCCAGCGTCGAGACCGAAAACGGCAGCCACACATCGTTATCAATGCTCTTGGGAATCTGCACCGCCTTGATTGCGCCTTTGCTCTCGCGCTCAATGGCATTGGCGCTGCGTAACAGGTCGTCGCCGCCTATCGTTACCAGCGCGTCTATGCGTAGTTTCGTAAGCGCGGCAATGGCATTTTGGATACTCTGTGGATCGCGTGTGACATCGGTACGCGAAGTGCCGAGCATTACGCCGCCGTCCAAATGGATGCGCGAACATTCGGCAATGGTCAATTCGTGTTGTTCGTCGGTGTAGCGTTCTGCCAACCACTCAAAGCCATTGTGAAAGCCCACCGGCTGTAGACCCATCTTGTGCGCTTCAATCGCCACGGCGGAGATCACCCCATTGGTTCCGGGAGCCGGTCCGCCGCCAACTACGATGCCGATTCTCTTTATGTTCATAAGTCAGTAGTCAGTAGTCAGTAGTCAGTAGTCAGTAGTCAGTATTTCTTCTACTGGCTACTGACTACTGACTACTGACTTCTTATTCTTCATTTTTAACTGCCGTCAGATACTCGAACCGGTCGCGGAATTCCTGTGCGGTTAGATTGCCTGCCGAAGCGAGTTTGGCAATCTGTCTGAGGTCTTGAAAGTCCTCTGCTTCGAGGCGAATCATGTACTCCCGTGCCACCCGATACCCTTCGCTTTTGACATTCACCAGACGCACACGGGTTTTGCCGGTTTCCGTTTCGCGGATTTCAGAAAAGGGCAACGGCACCATGCGCCCGCCCTGCACGCTGATCATCGCGCCGCTGCCGCCATTCAACAGAAAACGAATGGCGCTGTAGCCCAGATCGCGGCAATACGCCATATCGAAAGGAATGGGCGCGGCGCAGCGCAATTCATAGCCAATATTTTTATTGGTGATGGTGACGCGGATGCCACGGGCGCTGAGTCGTCCCTGAACTTCGGCTTTGACTTTACGCGCCAGATCAACTTCAGCAAAGCGTATGTGACCGTGTTCGTCACGCTCCACATCCTGTAGATCAGCCATCTCCTGCGGGTCTAACTTTTCAATCAAACCTTCTGCCAGTACCGCTACCCCGTGCGGTCTGTGCATCGCCCGACGTTTGATGATTGCGCCTTCAACAATGTCGCAGATTTCCGCAAAGGCGATGGTGTCGCGCCCGAATTCTTCGCCAATGAGGGTGAGGGTTGCGCCAGCCGCTTTACCGATGCCGAGCGCCAGAAAGCCTGCCTTCCTGCCCATTGCCACGACGATGAACCAGCGATTTGTCGAGCGGGCATCTTCCATGAGATTTTCGACAATCTCAACGCCGTAGTGACGCGCGGTCTGATAGCCAAAGGTGGGAATGTAGCTGGGCAGCGGCAAATCGTTATCAATGGTTTTCGGGACGTGAACCGTGTGGATTTGCTGATCGGAATGGCTGGCGACGTAACTGGAAGAGAGCGCCGTATCATCGCCGCCTATAGTGACTAAGTGAGTGACGCCAAGCGAGCGTAAGGATTTGATGACCGTGCTGATAGCTTCAGGCGATTTCGTCGGATTATCACGAGCCGTGCCGAGAATGGAGCCGCCATTCAAGTGGATGCGCGAAACATCTTCAATACGCAAGGGGCGGACTTTTGCCGTATCTTCGCGTATCAGCCATTTGAAGCCATCCTGTACGCCGAGAACGTCAAAGCCTTCGTTAATGGCTTCGATGACAGCCGCCGAGATGACGGCATTTATGCCCGGCGCGGGACCGCCGCCAACCAGAACCGCCAATACTTTTTTTGAAGACATCCTGAGTTGTCCCAATCCTGAAACCTTCAAATTAGACAAAGGGATTCTACCTGATAGGGAAGGGTTTTAATAGGTTGTGCGTCAAGATGAGAGAGAAGGTTACGAACCTTATTGATAATCCAGTGGCTAGCAAGCGCAACAAGAATGTGACGTGCAATCTTATAGAGGCAAGTAGTGGCTCAAAGTGGTGAGGAGCGGGGAAGTTTGGCGCACCGCTGTCAGGTGGAAGCTGTCGAAATAGATCACTTCCTCCTGATAGCGGTACGCCAAACTTCATTGAGCCATTACCAAAATGAACAAGCGCAATGAACAATTAGCGGGTTGAAAAATCAATCACGTTTGGCGACGTTGCCTTTTTGACCAATCTCTTTCAAGAGTTCCTGCACCGCCGTTTCCAGTTGGCGATCACGTCCGGCAAGATTATCTTCCGGCGTATTTTCAACCAGAATATCGGGCTTCACGCCATTGTTCTCCATGTTGGTGCGTTGCTTATCTGCCAAATAAACGCCAACCCCCGGAGTTCGCACCGTCGAGCCGTCAATCAATGAATAGCTGCCTGTGCCAATAACCGCGCCTACCGTCGGCGTACCAATGACTTTGCCTAAACCGAGAGCGCGGAAACCCGCCGGAAACATCTCGGCGTTGGAAGCTGAACGCCAGTTTTGCAGCACCACTTTCGGACCAAAGAATCCGGCAAAGGGTCTGCCCGTTGGTTCCGTGCCGCGAGGCTGCCAAACTTGGTACTCGCGTTGTACTAAGATAGCCAGCAACTCCTGTTCGATGTTGCCGCCCCCGTTCCAACGCTGGTCAATAACCAACGCCTCTTTGTTGCGGTTTTCGCGTATTTCCTTCTCAAATTTGCGAAGCGATGGCGGATTCATCGCTTGAATATGCAGATAACCGATGCGCCCGTTTGACAGCTTATCTACCATCTCGCGGCGTTGCTTCACCCAGCGTTCATAACGAAGCTGACTGTAAGCGGCAACGGGTATCGGGTCAAGCCGCGCTTTCCATGCGCCTTCCGCAGATGGCTTGTTGTTAAACGTGACTTCAACCTTGCGATTCAGGCGCGTATTGTTCAACATCTGCCAGTATTCGTCTCCGGCTTTTACCGGCTTGCCATTGATGCTGATGAGGTAGTCGCCGTTTTGCACCTTGACCCAATCTTTATCTGCCGGACCATCTTCGTAAATGTACGTTACGCGATAATGCCCTGCTGCGTCATCGGCTTCCAGTTCAAGTCCGAGATGAACAGTTGAGAGGTTGCCTTCGCGGAAGCCACCGGGAGGCGGCGCGGCTCCGGTGTGCGAGGCATTCAACTCGCCGATCATTTCGTTGACGATGTTTAAGAGTTCCTGCCGGTCGCCGACATACTCGACAAGCGGTTGATACTTGGCACGCATCGCGTCCCAATCTTTGCCGTGCATCGCCGCATCATAGAAACGATATTTCATCGTCCGCCAAGCGTCGTCGAACATCTCTGCCCATTCGGCGGGTTTGTCTACTTTGACTTTTGCGGTAAAGGTAATGCGCCGTCGCTGCCCGCCGGTTGGCGCTGCGCCGGAAGCTGCGCTTGCCGCGGCTGCCGCAGCAAAGGGATTCGCGCCGCCTGCGCTTGCCTGTAAGCCAATGGAGTAAACCGATTGCCCCTCTCTGAAGTACAAGGTGCGCCCGTCACGCGAGATGGCAAGCCCGGAAATGCCGCCAAAACCGCCGCCTTCATCGCCACCCGGCGCGGCTCCTGCGGTGACGCGGGTGAGCCGTTTGCCATCATCCTGAATCGCATAGATTACTGGCACGGAAGCCATGCCAGCCGGTTCGGTGGTGACAAAGACAATGGTGCGATTATCCGGCGAGGTCGTGTAGTTAAAGACCGGAAAAGGCATCCGCGTCACCTGCCGGGTGCGGCGTTTCAAACCATCCCAATCAACCTTGATTTCTTTCGGCGGTTGATTGTTTCGTTGCGCCTGCATCCGCCGCATCATATCTTCCGGTGATGGCGTATCGGTTATGTCAGGGCGTTCTTCCGGGTCATTGGGGTCGCGTTCTTCGCGTTCAAGCGTGACAGCGTAAATCTGCGCTGACGGTTGACCGCCGCCGCCAAAACCGCCATCCGAGCGCACGAAATAAAGTTTTTTGCCGTCGTGCGAGAATTGCGGATTGACATCCGTATACGAATCAAAGGTGACTCTGCGTTCTTCGCCGTGTATTGAGTCAAAACTCAAACACACAAATCCCGACCACTATATCTTGTGGTTGTACCATTCTTACACCAGTTTTACTTCACAACTGCTGTAGACCTTCGTTAGCGCATGAAGTATCTCCGCGCACAGCACGATCTCAGAAGCCTTCACGACGCCACCTTTGCTGTGCTCTCGGAGGACGCCCGCAACGATGAAAATAATCGGGCTGAATGACTTTTGCACTTCTTCCAATTTAGTCGCCATGATTTAATCTATCCCCTTGCAACATATGAGTTTATCGCATTAGGGCTAGCGCAACTTTTGTGCCTTAAATACAAATGGGACTGGCTCCATTTCAGAAGAACGGAAGCCAATCCCAATCCAAGATAAGGAGGCACACCAAACAAGTGAAAACTCATATAACAGATTGTAAATTCTCACGCCAGCTTGAATGCCGATTTATACTCTATCACGACCACAAGATATAGTGCAAGGCAAATTTTGTGTTTGAGTTTTGACTCAATACATAGTGAAAAGTCATAATTTGAGTTTTGACTTTTCACACGCCGCCGCTTGCTGAAATCAAATAAACATCGTTAGTGCGCGTCTGGTCAGCGTGTGAATAGGCAAGCCATTTGCCATCGGGCGACCATGCGGGTTGACTGATATTGCCATACTTCGAGGCAACGAGTTCAACGGTTTGCTTCGACTCGGTGTTGTATTTTCTGAGTTTATTGTCGGATGAATTAAAGGCAATCTCTTTTGAATTTGGCGACCACGCGAAGGAGAATTTCAGCGTGTCGAGGTCGCTGATCTTTTGCGGTTCGCTCACGCCGTCGCTTGCGGCAATGTAGAGTTCTTCGCGCCCGCTCTGGTCGGAGATAAAGGCAAGCCATTTGCCATCGGGCGAATACTGCGGGTCTTTGTCTCGCGCCGCACTGTCAGTAATCTGTTTGAGGTCGCCTTCGTCGGTTGGCGCGGTGAAGATTTCGCCATGAATCGAAAAAGCGATGCGACGGCTCGACGGCGCGAGGTCATAATCGTCAACCTGTGAATTAAAATCCCGGTACTCGGCAATGTTCTCCTGCGTCTCACCAGCGATGTCGAGTTTGATGGGCGTCACTTTTTTGGACGAGACATCGAGTTTCCAGATACCGAAATCATGTTCAAAGACGATGGTTTTACCATCGGCGCTGATGGATGGAAAGCGCACATCACCGGCTTTGAAGGTCGTAACCTTTTCTCCTTTACCGCCGCTTTCCGCGATGCGCCAGATATTCGTAAGCCCGTTGCCATCACGGTCGCTGACGAAATAGATATGCCCGTCGTTGCTCCACATCGGGAACGAGTCCATGCCGTCGAAATCGGTCAGGTCGGTGAATTTTTTGGCGGCAATGTCCATTACGGTAACGTCGGTTTGATATGAACCGCGATAGTATTTGCGCCAGTAACTTTGGGTTTTGCGATTGATGGCGAGTTTTTTACCATCGGGCGAAAAGCTGGCATAAACGCCCATATCTGCGCCGGTATTGCGCGGCATTCCGCCGGTAACGCTGACGGTGTAGAGTTTGCCCATAAAATCTTCGCCGCGTTGCGAAGCAAACAGCACTGAGCGTCCATCGGGCGACCAACCTAACACGCTGTCGTCGGCGGAATGAAAGGTCAGTTGTTTTGCCGTGCCGCCTTCAACCGGAATAATAAAGACATCCATATTGCCAGTGCGGTCACTGGAAAACGCCAGCCATTTGCCATCGGGCGAAAAGCGTGCATAGGCGTCACGCGCTTTGTGAACCGTGACGCGGCGAACATTCTGCCCGTTTTCGTCGGCAGTCCAGATGTCGCCCAGATAAGTAAAGGCGAGGCGTCCCTGAAAGTAACTCGGATAGCGCACCAGTTTCGCTTCCCGACTGAAAGCGGTAAGCGGGGCGGCGACAAGCAACAGCAAAAAAGCGAGGGCAAAGCGTTTATTCATAATATCTCCTTTAATATGGTCAGCCCGACAGATGACAATTCATATTTCCCGGAACCTGACGCCGACAAAGGAATGGAAAGCAAACCCATTTGCTTTCCGCGTCAGGTTGCGGCTGTCCGGGAGTTAATTTGGAAAATGCGGACAGAAGTAATGACGTGCGGTAAACCAATCAGGTTACAAAACTATTACGAGAGCGATTTCCAAAGCGGGCAAAGGTCAACTATGATTAGTTGTCGGCAGTTGCACAACCGCAAAGTTGAGTGACACGATAACAAAGAGAATCGTCACCGCAGTTTGGAGATAGTTGATAGTGAAGCAAGGAGCTATGACACAGACAGCATCAACGCCGGAAGCCAAAGAGCAACAACTTCGGGCTTTACTGCGAAGCTATGGCTCGGTTGTCGTTGCCTTTTCGGGTGGCGTAGATAGCGCCTATCTCGCTTATATCGCGCATCAGGAATTGGGTGAACGGGCAATAGCTGTTACCGGCGACAGCGCCTCTTATCCGACCTTTCAACGCCAACTTGCCGACCAATTAACCTCTCAGTTCGGCATCCGTCACGAGATTATCTTTACCGAAGAATTTGATGATGCGAACTATACGGCAAACCCGCCGAATCGCTGTTACTATTGCAAATCGGAACTCTATACAAAATTGACGGCGTTTGCCGAAGAACGCGGCTTTGCGGTTATCTGCGACGGCACAAATGCCGATGATGTTGGCGATTATCGCCCCGGCAGACAGGCAGCGCGTGAAGCAGGGGTGCAGTCACCGTTGCTTAATTGCAACATGACAAAAGCCGATATTCGGGAAATGTCGCGTCATGCGGGGCTGCCGACGTGGGATGAACCGGCATCGGCTTGCCTGTCGTCGCGTGTGCCTTATGGACAGATGGTGACGATAGAGAAACTTTCGGCGATTGACCGGGCGGAAGCGGCGCTCCGGCGCATGGGCTTCCGGCAAATCCGTGTGCGCCATCACGGCGATATAGCGCGAATTGAAATAGCGGAAGCAGAGATGCCTCGCGCTTTGAATGTTGAAACGGTGCAGCAAATCTCGACAACTTTGAAGCTGTTTGGATTTAAGTATGTGACGCTCGATTTAGAAGGCTATCGCACCGGCTCGCTCAATGAAGCCTTAAAATGAAAGGGCAGAGTCAAAAGTCAGCAAGCTGAATTGCAATCAATTCTGACTACTGACTACTGACTACTGACTACTGACTCTTATGAAAGATGTCTGGAATCCTCAACAATATGAAAAGTTCAGAAATGAACGACAGCAGCCGTTTTTCGATTTAATGGCGCTGGTAAAGCCACAAGCTGATATGCGAGTTGCCGATTTAGGTTGCGGCACGGGCGAACCGGCGCAGATTCTGCACCGTCATCTCAATGCCCGCGAAACCATCGGCTTTGACAATTCCGATGCCATGCTCAAACGCGCTGAGGATTTTGCCGGCGATGGTTTGCATTTTGAAAAGTGCAACATCGAAGATTTTGCTGCTTCGTCGCCTTATGGCAAATTCGACCTGATCTTTTCCAATGCCGCGTTGCATTGGGTGAAAGACCACAACAGCTTATTTGCCGGACTGTTCAAAGTGTTGAATGAGGGCGGGCAATTTGCCGCCCAGATTCCTGCCAATACGCATCACATCTCGCACACCACCGCCGCTGACCTTGCCAACGAAAGCCCGTTTGTGGAAGCGATGAGCGGATACGAAAGAGACAATCCGGTACTAAAACCGGAAGAGTATGCCACGCTGTTGTACAAATGTGGCTTTTCAGAATCAAGTGTCCGATTACAGGTTTATGGTCATCTGCTGGAATCGAAAGAGAGCGTTATCGAATGGGTCAGGGGAACGCGCCTGACCGATTATCAAAAGCGAATGCCGGAAGAATTGTACCCGCAATTTCTGGCGCGGTATCAAGAGATGCTGCTGCCGAAGCTGGAAGATTCGCGCCCGTTTCTTTACACCTACAACCGCATCTTACTATGGGCGCGGAAATAAATTAAGAACTCACCTTACGCGGTCTATTTTGAAGATGTTTGAAATTCCGCTAACTGCTTGATTTTGTGTTACTTGTTGAACTTTAGTGGTTTTCGATTGGGGTTTTGTCAAGCAATTACCGACAAGAAATT
>Ga0187894_10003584_pt1 | contig 17258 bp, 16 predicted proteins | sample GBC1701081metaG_FD_136650 | JGI IMG/M metagenome (GOLD analysis project Ga0187894, IMG submission 136650) | White microbial mat communities from a lava cave in the Kipuka Kanohina Cave System on the Island of Hawaii, USA - GBC170108-1 metaG ...
GCCGAGCCGCCGGGTGGGGCGCACGATGTAACAGCCATAGAAAGGCGCGATGCGAAGGCCCTCGAGCGGACGCGTCACCTTATCGCGCAGCACGTCGAGGCCGATCTCCTCGACCAGGATCCAGAGCAGGTTCTTGTTCCACCAGCCGTCGTCGGACCCCTCGTAGGAGAGGCCCTCCGGGCGCAGGTGGGAGTTCACCTCCGCGCGGTACTCGGAGCTCGTGTCGAGTCGCTCCTGACACTCCGACTGCGCGCCCTGGCAGGTCGAGCAGATGTTCATCATCCCGGCGGCGCCCTCGACCCCCTGGGCCATCGCGAAGGTGCGAGCGTTCAACGTGTCCACAAGCTCCTGGTTGTGCTCCGCGATCACGCCCGCCCCGCAGCAGTTGGCCCGGTCGAGCTCCACCAGCTCGAGGTCGAGCAGCGGCGCCACCTTGGCCATCGAGCCGTGCAGCTCGGGGGTGAAGCCGCGGGACACGCACCCGGGCCAGTAGGCCAGTTTCATGACTCTCCGGCCTCCTCGGCGAACGCGCCTTCTTCTTCATCGCCGCTCTCGCCCACGATGTAGAGGTTCAGCTCCAGGCGCTCACCCTTCGACTCGATCTCCTTGAAGATGCGCCGCACCTGCTTCTGGTCCGGCAGCTTGGGGTGCAGCAGCGCCTTCCGGGGCGAGACCTTGCCAGAGCGCAGCCCGCGCAGGGCGGTGGGCAGGTTCTGGGTCATCTGCCTCGCGGCGTCGGGCTTGAGCTGGCCCTTGACGAGCGACCCGTCCCCGAACGAGCGCGGCAGGAGCTGCGCCTCGTGCAGCGTGCCCCATCGCTCGACGATGTTGACGAAGGCCTGCTCGTGGCCGTAGCCGTTGTTGGAGTCCTTGATGCCGTGGTCGTCGGTGGCGCGGCGGCGCAGGCGCATGATCTGGTCCATCGGCGCGACGTCCTTGGGGCAGACCTCCACGCAGGCGAAGCAGTGGGTGCAGTCGTAGATCCCGTGGGGGTCCTCGGCGAGGTCGCGCAGGCGCGTCTCCTGCTCCCCGTCGCGTGGATCCCCCACGAAACGGTAGGCCTTGGCCAGCGCGGCGGGGCCGACGAACTCGGGATCGACCTCCAGCGACAGGCAGGCGGACACGCACACGCCGCAATGGATGCAGGCCATCGCCTGGGTCACGTCGAGCATCGCCTCGGCGGGCACGATGTACTCCCGGCCCTCGGGCGGCTCCTCCGCCGGCAGCAGCCACGGCACCACGCGCCGGACCTTCTTCCAGTGCACGGCCTCCATGTCCGTGACCAGATCCTTGATCACGGGCATGTTGCCCATCGGCTCGACGGTGATGGCGCCGTCGCGCGCGCTCTCCGCGGCCTCGCCGATGCGGGTGTTGCAGGCCAGCGCCGACCGGCCGTTGATGCGTACCCCGCACGAGCCGCAGATCGCCGCGCGGCAGGAGCAGCGAATGGCGAGCGAGGCGTCCTCGCGGTCCTTGATCTGAAGGATGCCGTCGAGTACCGAGCGCTCGGCCGGCAGCTCCACGCCGTAGTCGGCCCAGTAGGCGGCCTCGCCGGATTCCGGGTCGAAGCGGCGGACCCTGAGCTGGTACGCGCCCATCAGTACGTCCTCTCCTGGGGCGCCCACTGCGTCTGCGTCACGCCGGAGTACGAGATCTCGGGCAGGTCGCCGTTGACCGCCACGTTGATGTGCTTGAGCCACTCGTCGTCGTTGCGGTCGGGAAAGTCGGTCCGGTACTGGGCCCCGCGGCTCTCGGTGCGCTCGATCGCCGAGACGACGATGCACTCGGCGTTGTCGAGCATGAAGTGCAGCTCGAGCGCCCCGAGCACATCCTGGTTGAACACCGTGCCCTTGTCGTCCACCGCCACATCGGCCGCCTCGTCCCTGAGCCGCCGCACAGTCTCGAGCGCCGTGCGCAGCCCCTCGTCGTCGCGGAACACGGCCACGTGGGCGTCCATCGTCTCACCCAGCTCGGCCTTGATCTCGGAGACGCGCCGGCCGGAGCCGTCGCGGCCGACGATCGCCTCGATGCGGCGCTCCTCGTCCCGTAGCTGGGTGAAGGCCGGGGGGGTCGGCGCCAGGCCCTTGACCGCCCGGGCCGCGTGCTCGCCCGAGCGGCGTCCGAACACGAGCGTGTCGAGCAGCGAGTTGGCGCCCAGGCGGTTGCCGCCGTGCACGGACACGCAGGCGCACTCCCCGGCGGCGTAGAGACCCGGGATGGACGTTTGGCCATAGACGTCGGTCCTGACGCCGCCCATCACGTAGTGATTGCCGGGCTTGACGTGGATCGGCTCGCGCGTGATGTCGACGCCGGCGAAGTCGCGGCCCACGTTGACGATCTCGCGTAGCGCCTCATGGATGCGCTTGCGCGGCACCATGGTCACGTCGAGCGCGACGGTGCCTTCGGGAAAGCCGCGCCCCTCCTGGATCTCGGTCTGCTCGGCGCGCGAGACGACGTCGCGCGAGGCCAGCTCCATCTTGTTGGGCGCGTACCTCTCCATGAAGCGCTCGCCCCGGGCGTTGTAGAGCTGGGCGCCCTCGCCGCGCGCCCCCTCGGTGATCAGCAGCCCCAGCCCGGCCAGCGTGGTGGGGTGGTACTGGATCATCTCCATGTCCATCAGCGGCGCGCCGACGCGGTAGGCCATGGCGATGCCGTCGCCGGTGCAGATCAGGGCGTTCGTGGTGGGGTCGTAGACCTGGCCGTTGCCGCCGGTCGCGAGGATCGCGGCCTTGGCCGAGAACAGCTCCATCGCGCCGTCGCGGATGTTGCGCGTAATCGCCCCGGCGATGCGGCCCTCGTCGTCCTGCACGAGGGCGGTGGTGAACCACTCCTCATAGCGAAAGACCTCGTCGAACTTCATCAGCTGCTCGTAGAGCACGTGCAGGATCGCCTGGCCGGTGATGTCCGCGACGTAGTAGGTGCGGGCCGCCGAGGCGCCTCCGAACGCCCGCTTGCCGAGCCGGCCCTCCTCGTTGCGGTGGAAGGTGACGCCGAGGTGCTCAAGCTCGAGCAGCTCGTTGGGCGCCTCGCGGCACATGATCTCGATGGCGTCCTGGTCGCCCAGGTAATCGGAGCCCTTGATGGTGTCGAACGCGTGCGACTCCCACGAGTCCTGCGGGTCGAGCGCGGCGTTGATGCCGCCCTGGGCCGCGTTCGAGTGGGAGCGGACGGGGTGGATCTTGGAGATGATGCCCACCGACGCCCCCTCGCCGGCGGCGGCGAGGGCGGCGCGCTGGCCGGCGAGTCCGGCTCCTATGACGAGGACGTCGTGATGCGGCATGCTCCGTTGGCGATTCTATGGAAGGTGCGGAGCGAGGGGTCAGGCGGGGCGCAGGGCGCGCCGCAAACGGTCGAGCGTGACGACGCCGCGCAGCACCCCGTCGGCGTCCACGGCCATCACCGCGCCGAGGCGGCCGAGGCTCTCCAGCCCGAGCAGGCTGTCGAGCGGATCCTCGACGCTCGCGCGCAGGCCGCTGTCGCCCCGGTCGCGCGCCATCACGGCGCTCACGGCGCGAGCCTCGCCGTCGGCCCCGCGCACGGCGTCGTGCGACACCACGCCGACGAGCCGGCCGCCGGCGTCCACGACCGGGAACCAGGGCCAGCCATAGCGCAGGAAGAACTCGTCCTCGGCGCGCTCGACCGGGAGCGACTCGGGAATGGCCACCGGCTCGTCGTCCATCACGTCGGCCACGCGCAGGTGCTCGATGCGCCCCGCGAAGTCGGCCTGGACCTGCGCCGACCGGGCCGCCTGGGCCAGGAAGATGCCGATGAAGGCGAGCCACACCCCCGACAGCACGCTGCCGCGCAGGAACATGAAGACGCCGAGCCCCACCATCAACCAGCCGGCGCCGCGCCCGAGCACCGCGGCGAAGCGGGTCGCTCGATTGCGGTCGCCGGTGATCCTCCAGGCGATCGCCCGGGCGATTCGGCCACCGTCGAGCGGGAAGCCCGGGATCAGGTTGAACGCGAGCACGAGCACGTTGATCGACATCAGGTAGCCGAGCACCGCCGTGGCCTCGTCTCCCACGCCGGTGTCGAACGTGGACCCCTCGATCACCGCGTCGGGGCTCGAGACGAGCGTCCCCAGCCCGAAGCAGAGCGCGGCGATGGCGAGCGTGACGAGCGGCCCGGCCACGGCCACCCGGAACTCCACCCCGGCCGAGTCGGTGTCGCGCTCCATCTTGGCCACCCCGCCGAACATCCACAGGTCGATCCCCAGGATGGGGATACCGTTGCGGATCGCCACCACCGCGTGGCCCAGCTCGTGCAGCAGGATGGAGAGGAAGAAGAGGAGGGCGCTCACCGTGGCCAGCGCGAAGGCGTTCGAGCCCGGCGAGACGTCCTCGTAGTAGCCCGACAGCGACCAGATGATCAGGAAGAGCACGAAGAACCAGCTCACGTCCACGCCGATCCGGATCCCGAACACGCGCGCGAGCTGAATGGAGCTGCCGCCGAACATCGCCTCAGAGATGGTGGCAGACCGCGGCGGGAGCCATGCGGAAATAATGCGCCGCTGACCTGAGCGAGAAAGGACCGTATTGACACACCGAGTCACCTTCATCCCGGGCGACGGCACCGGGCCCGAGCTCGCCGAGGCCACCAGACGCGTGCTCGAGGCCACCGGGGTCGAGTTCGAGTGGGACTTCCAGGACGCCGGGATCGACGTCTACGAGGCGGAGGGCAACCCGATGCCCGACCGCACGCTCGACTCGATCCGCGCGCGCGGCGTGGCCATCAAGGGTCCGACCACCACCCCGGTCGGCTCGGGCCACCGCTCGATCAACGTCGCCCTGCGCAAGGAGTTCGACCTCTACGCCTGCCTCCGGCCCTGCAAGGCGTACGAGGGCGTGCGCACCCGCTACCCGGAGACCGACATCGTGATCGTCCGGGAGAACACCGAGGACCTCTACGCGGGAATCGAGTTCGAGCGCGGTTCGGCCGAGGCAGGGCGGCTACGCCGCTTCTTAGCCGACGAGCTGGATTCGCCCACGCGCGAGGACGCCGGCATCTCGATCAAGCCGATCTCCGTATTCGGGTCGGAGCGGATCGCCGAGGCGGCCTTCAAATACGCCGAGGACTACGGGCGCGGCAAGGTGACCGCCGCCCACAAGGCGAACATCATGAAGTACTCCGACGGCCTGTTCCTCGAGGTCGCGCGCACGGTCGCCGAACGCCATCCGGAGGTCGAGTTCGAGGATCGGATCATCGACAACCTCTGCAATCAGCTCGTGTCGCGGCCGGAGGAGTACGACGTGATCGTGCTGCCCAACCTCTACGGCGACATCGTGTCCGACCTCGGCGCGGGCATGATCGGGGGCCTCGGGCTGGCGCCCGGCGCGAACGTTGGCGCCCAGGGCGCGATCTTCGAGGCCACCCACGGGTCGGCCCCCAAGTACAAGGGCCAGGACAAGGTGAACCCAACCGCGCTGATGCTGTCCGGTGTGCTCATGCTGCGCCACCTGAACGAGACCGAGGCGGCCGACCGGATGGAGAGCGGCATCGCGGAGGTGATCCGCAAGGGCGACAAGGTGACCTACGACCTGAAGCCAACGCGTGACGATCCATCCGCCGTCGGCACAAGTGAGTTTGCGGACGCGGTAATCGAGGAGATGAATTCGTAATGGCAACCACAGTCACCGTAACCGGCGCCGCGGGCCAGATCGGCTACGCGCTGCTGTTTCGAGTAGCGAGCGGCCAGATGCTCGGACCGGACGAACAGATCGACCTGCGCCTGCTGGAGATTCCCGATGCGGCGAGGGCGGCCGAGGGCACCGCACTCGAGCTGCAGGACTGCGCCTTCCCGCTGCTCGCCTCGACGGAGATCTTCGACAATCCCGAGAAGGCGTTCGACGGCGTGGAGGTGGCGCTGCTGGTGGGCGCTCGTCCACGCACGAAGGGAATGGAGCGCTCTGACCTGCTCGAGGCCAATGGAGCGATCTTCACCGCTCAGGGTAAGGCTCTGAGTGAGGGAGCGGCGCCGACCGTGCGCGTGCTGGTGGTCGGCAACCCGGCCAACACGAACTGCCTGATCGCCATGAACAACGCAGCCGGCATTCCGCCGGAGCGCTTCACGGCGATGACGCGTCTGGACGAGAACCGCGCCGTCGCTCAGCTCGCCGCGAAGGTGAACGTGGGAGTGGAGGACGTGCGGGACCTGGTGATCTGGGGCAACCACTCACCCACGATGTTTCCGGATCTGTTCAACGCGAAGGTGAACGGCGACCGCGCCGTGGACCGGGTGGACCTCGAGTGGTACGAGCACGAGTACATGCCGCGCGTGGGCAAGCGGGGCGCCGAGGTGATCGAGGCGCGTGGAGCGTCATCGGCGGCGAGCGCGGCGAACGCCGCGATCGACCACATGCGCGACTGGCTCCTCGGCGCGAACGGCATGCGCTCGATGGCCGTGCGCTCGGACGGGTCGTATGGGGTCGAGGAGGGGCTCGTCTCGAGCTTCCCCGTCCGCTGTACGGGTGGAAACTACGAGGTGGTAGAGGGCCTCGAGATCGGTGACTTCGCCCACAGCAAAATCGAGCTCACGGTGAACGAGCTCAAAGAAGAGCGGGATGCGGTTAAGGAGCTAGGGTTGGTTTGATCTAGCGCTACGTGCCTTGCCCGGGTGCCAGCCCTTGTCGCGCTTCGCCACCTGACCCTCTGACTCAAGCGTCGGCATCACCCGGTACAGGTAGTTCGCCTTGATGCCCATCGCATCAGCCAGCTCGGGGATGGTGATGCCCGGGCGGGCGCGCACCAGCTCGAGCGCCTGCTTCGAGCGATCGCCAGTGCCGCGCGGACGCCCGCGTCCTTCGGCGCGTGAGCGTGGCCTTGAGCGTGAGCGTGCACTCGTGCGCCGAGCGGTCCGCCGGGATGTGCCCGCGCCTGCGCCCACGCCGGACAGCGCCCCAGCCGCCTTCTCCAACCGCTGGTACTCGTCCACAAGGGGACGAAGCTCCCGCAGTCGTGCGTCTATTTCCTTGCGTTTTTCATCTAGGAAGTCAGCCATTAACCGTCACTCTACTAGGGACCTCAGACGGTGCAAGGAGCCGTCGAGCTCTTTTTGTGTCACTCGGGCCACCGCGCGGCCCGCGATGCGGCCCAGCGCCCCGCCCGGGAAGTCGTACTCGTTCAGGTATGAGAAGTGGGTCCCGTCCCCATCCGGGGCAAACGCGTACTCCACTCGGGCGCGGGAGGCGAGCGGTCCTCGGCCCTCCCACACCACACGCTCACACGGTTCGTTCTTCACCACCGTCCAGCGCACGTTGAACCTGCGGCCGGCGAGCCTCAGGCACTGGGTCAGCTTCGATCCGCGCTCGAGACGCCTGGGCGGCGCGCCCTCGAGGTGATCGTGCATGGTGACCCAGTCCGCGAGTCGCGAGGGGTCCATCACGATCTCGTACACGCGCTCGGGCGGCGCGGCGATCTCCACGGTGCGCTCCACCTTCATCGTGCGCCCAGCGGCTCGTGCGACTCCCACTCGCCGAGCGCCCGGGCCGCCGCGCGAGTGAAAGGGAGGGGACGGATGCCGTAGAGCCGCGCGGACTCCTCGGCGTTCCGTGGCAGCAGGTCGGACTCGAGGCTCTCCATCAGCGGTCGCACCAGCTCGAGCGGCTGCTCGCTCACCGCCGCCACCACCGCGCTGGCCGGAGGCGTGAGCGAGAGACCGACCCCAACCGGCAGCCGGCCCACGCCCATCTCCTCCGCGATGCGCTCGAGCATCCCGGCGTAGCTGAGCACGTCGGGTCCGGCCACGTCGAGCGAGCGGCCCGCGGCGCCGGGCACGGCGGGCGTGCGGGCGAGGAACTCGATCACGTCGCGCTCGGCGATCGGCTGTGTGCGGTTGGCGCGCCAGGCGGGCAGCGGCAGCACACGCAGTCGCTCGACCAGCCGCACGAGCACACGAAAGGACGGGGAGCCGGCGCCGATCACGATCGAGGCGCGTAGGGCGGTTGAGCCCGGCACGGCGGCCCGGAGGATGCGCTCCACCTCGAGGCGTGACCGCAGGTGTGACGACGGGGCGCGAGCGGGCTCGATCCCGCCCAGGTAGACGATCCGCTCGACCCCGGCCCGCGCCGCTGCCGAGGCGAAGCCCGCGGCGGCGCTCCGGTCGCGCCCCGAGAAGTCGGCGCCGTTCGCCGCCTCCATCGAGTGGACGAGGTAGTAGACCGTGGCACAGCCTTCGAGCGCGGCGTCGAGGCCGGCGCCGGTGAGCAGATCGCCCCGCACCGGCTCGACTCCGTCGAGCGGCGGCAGCCGCTCGGGCCGCCGCGCGAGCGCGCGCACGGGGCGGCGATCCGCCACCAGGCGGCGCAGCAGGCGGCCGCCGATGTACCCGGTCGCTCCGGTCACGAGCTCCATCGCGGACCGCATCCTCTTCGATCCGGCGCCGGAGCGGCGCGGGGCGAGTTTCCTCCCCGATCCGGCGCCTGCGCGGGCCGGCCGGGCCCGATCCGGCGCCGGCGCGGAGCCGACCGGGGGTTCGCCCCCCGCGGAAACCCGCAAGGAGCGGGCGCTTCGTCGAAGAGCCTGGAAATTGCAGGGAAACGAAAAAGCTCCGTTTTGCGAGAACCCGACTGGCGGATGGACGTTCGCTGTTGCACCATGCTGCCGATGCCGACGACGAAGCCCGCCCGCTGCGAGGACTGCTTCTTCCGGCAGAACATGCTCTGCGCGCTGGAGCTGGACAAGCCGTGCACGACGTTCCGTCCGGCCGAGCGCGGCCTGGCGCCGGAGCGTCAGCTCGCCTTCGTCTTCCGGACCGAGCGCACGACCGCCGCCTACGCCTTTCCGCAGCCCAGGCCGTAGAGTTGCTTCATGCGACTCACGGTGCTCGGGAAGTCGCCCTCCTGGCAGGACGCCGGCGGGGCGTGCTCCGGGTACCTGATCGAGGAGTCGGGCACGTCGGTGCTGCTGGACTGCGGGAACGGCGTGTTCGGCAAGCTGCGCGAGCGCATCGACTACGTGGACGTCGACGCGGTGGTGATCTCGCACCTGCACGCGGACCACTTCCTCGACCTCGTCCCCTTCTCCTACGCCCTCACCTACGCGCCGCGTCAGCAGCCCGTGCCCGTCGATCGCTGGCCGGGCACCGAGTCGCCGGCCCGGCCCGAGCTGCACGTGCCCCCGGGAGCCGTCGCGACCCTACGGCGCGTGGTCGGCGCCTGGGGCAGCGAGGACCTGATCGAAAACGCGTTCGATCTCCGCGAGTACCAGGCGCAGAGCCGGCTCGAGATCGGCCCGCTGCGCATCCGCTTCCAGCCCGTCCCCCACTTCACCGAGACGTTCGCCATGCGCATCAGCTCGGAGAGTGGCGCGGGCCGGCTCGTCTACGGAGCCGACTGCGGCCCGACCGAGGCCTTGAGCGAGTTCGCCTCGGGCGCCGACCTGATCATGGTGGAGGCGACGCTGCCCCGACCGGAGCGCTCCGGGCAGCGCGGCCACCTGACCCCGGGCGAGGCCGGCCGGCAAGCGCGCGAGGCGGGCGCGGGCCGGCTGCTGCTGGTGCACATCTCCGACGAGCTGGACACCGACCGGGCGAGGAACGAGGCCGAGGCGGCCTTCGGCGGCCCCGTCGAGGTGGCGAGCGAGGGAGCGACGTTCGAGATCTGAGCGCCTACCGCGCCTACCAGCCCGCGCCCTCGCGCACGGCGGCCGGCGCCGAGGCGGTCGTCGTCGGGTCCGGCCCGAACGGCCTGGCGGCCGCCATCGCGCTGGCCCGCGCCGGACGCTCGGTCACCCTGCTAGAGGGCGAGGAGACGCTCGGCGGGGGCTGTCGTTCCGCCGAGCTGACGTTGCCGGGGTTCGTGCACGACACCTGCTCGACCGTGCACTCCCTCGCTCTGATCTCGCCGTTCCTTCGCACGCTGCCCCTGGCGGCCCACGGCTTCGAGCTCGTGCACCCCGCCGCGCCGCTCGCACACCCGCTCGACGACGGCACGGCCGTCATACTCGAACGCTCGGTCGATCGGACCGCGCGCGGGCTGGGCCGCGACGAACAGGCCTACCGCTCCCTCTTCACCCCGTTGGTCAACCACGCCGACGCCCTCGTCGGCGACGTCCTCGGGCCGCCGCGGCCGCCGCGCCACCCCCTGCTGCTGGCGCGCTTCGGCGTCGGGGCGGTCCGCTCGGCGGTGGGGCTGGGCCGATCGCGCTTCGAGGAGGAGCGCGCGCCCGCGCTGCTGGCCGGCTGCTGCGCTCACTCGATGCTCTCGCTCAGGGCGCCGGCCAGCGCCGCCTTCGGCATCGTCCTGGCGCTCAGCGCCCACGCGGTGGGCTGGCCGGTCGCGCGCGGCGGCTCACAGCGGCTGGCCGATGCGCTGGCCGGGCACCTGCGCGAGCTCTGCGGGCGCGTCGAGACGGGCCGGCGGGTGGAGTCGCTGGAGGAGCTGCCGGCCGGCGCCGCGCCGGTGCTGTTGGACGTCACCCCCCGCCAGTTCCTGCGCATGGCCGAGGGCCGCCTGCCCGGCCGCTACCGCCGCGGGCTCGAGCGCTACCGCTACGGGCCCGGCGTGTTCAAGCTCGACTGGGCCCTCGACGGACCGATCCCCTGGACCGCCCCCGACGCCGTCCGCGCGGGAACGGTGCACCTCGGCGGGACGCTCGACCAGATAGCCGCCGCCGAGGAGACCGTCGCGCGCGGCGGGCACGCCGAACGCCCCTTCGTCCTGCTCGTGCAGCCGACGCTGTTCGATCCCACTCGGGCGCCCGCCGGCAAGCACACGGCCTGGGCCTACTGCCATGTTCCCAACGGCTCGACCCGTGACATGACCGAGGTCGTCGAGGCTCAGGTGGAGCGCTTCGCCCCCGGCTTTCGCGACCTGATCGCCGGCCGCGGCGCCATGGACAGCGCCGAGGTGGAGCGGCGCAATCCCAACTGCGTCGGCGGAGACGTCAACGGCGGGATGCAGGACCTGCGCCAGCTCTTCACCCGGCCGGTGCCGCGGGTCGTCCCCTATTCGACGCCGCTGCCGGACGTCTACCTGTGCTCGTCCTCCACTCCGCCCGGCGGAGGCGTGCACGGCATGTGCGGCTACTCGGCAGCGAGGGCGGCGCTCCGGGCACCACGTAGATTCGGTCGAGTCAAGCGCCCGCGGTGAAGCGCGCCGATATCCTCGGGCGCGTGGCGTCGTCCCGGGACCTGTTCGCCAACTTCGAGCGCATGCGGCGTGAGATCGACGAGCTGTTCGGCGACGTCTTCGAGCGCCAGACGGGCCTGCGCGGCCGGGGGTTCTCCCCCTCGGTCGACGTGTTCTACGCGGACAGCCCGCCCCGCGCCGTGGTCAAGGCCGACCTGGCCGGCGTGGACATCCAGGACGTCGCGCTCGAGATCCGCGGTCGCCAGCTCTTGATCGCCGGCGAGCGCCGGCCGGCCGAGGCCACCGGCCGGCTCTACCAGCAGATCGAGATCGAGCACGGCCCCTTCCGAAGGCTGGTCGAGCTGGGCGCGGAGGTCGTGCCCGGCGAGGCCCGCGCCTCCTACGAGGACGGCATCCTCGAGGTCGAGATCCCGCTCGCGCGCCCGGACGACAGCGTGCGGCGCGTGCCCATCGATGACCCCGGGCCGTAGGGGCCGGGCGTGAGCATCCAGATCCCGTCGCCGCAGAGCGAGGCCGCCACGGCGCAGGTCGGCACCAGCCTCCCCGAGGCGCTCCCGATCCTGCCGCTGCGCGAGACCGTCGCGTTCCCTGAGACCCTGACCCCGCTCGCGATCGGCCAGGAGCGCTCGATCGAGCTGGTCAACGACGTGCTCGCCGGCAACCGCATGCTGGCGATGGTGGCCGCCCGGGCCCAGGACAGCGTCGCGGCGCCGCGGGCCGAGCCCGCGGCTTCGCGCACGACGGACGCCGAGCCCGGACCCGACGACCTCTACCGCGTCGGGGTGGCGGGCGTGGTGGCCCGCATGCTCAAGGTGCCGGACGGGACGCTGCGCATCCTCGTGCACGGCGCCCAGCGGGTCGAGCTGGGCGACTTCGTGGCGACCGACCCCTACCTCGTGGCGCGCATCGTCGAGGCGCCCGACGAGTTGGTGCCCTCGCCCGAGCTCGAGGCGCTGCACCGCAACGTCCAGAACACGTTCTCGCGCATCATCGAGGAGCTGCCCTACCTCCCCGAGGAGCTCCAGGTGGCGGTGGCCAACCTCGACGATCCGGCCGAGCTCGGCCACATGATCGCCGGGGCGCTGCGCATCAAGACGGAGGAGAAGCAGCAGTTGCTCGAGGAGCGCAACGTCGCGAAGCGGCTCCGGATCCTGTCCGAAGTCCTGGCGCGCGAGCTCGAGCTGGTCGAGATCGGCAGCAGGATCCAGACCCAGGTCCAGTCGGAGATGGAGAAGGGCCAGCGCGAGTTCTTCCTGCGCCAGCAGCTCAAGGCGATCCAGGAGGAGCTGGGCGAGGTCGACGAGAGCGCGGCCGAGGCCGGCGAGCTGCGCGAGCGGCTCGAAGCCGCGGGCCTGCCCGAGCACGCCGCCAAGCAGGCCGAGCGGGAGCTGCAGCGCTTCGAGCGCCTGCCGCCGCAGGCCGCCGAGCACGGGGTGATCCGCACCTACCTCGAGTGGCTGGCCGACCTGCCCTGGTCGAAGGCGACCGAGGACAACCTCGACCTAAAGCACGCCCGCAAGACCCTCGACACCGACCACTACGACATCGAGCGGGTTAAGGACCGCATCCTCGAGTTCCTCGCCGTGCGCAAGCTCAAGCCGGATGCGCGCTCCTCGATCCTGTGCTTCGTCGGGCCGCCCGGCGTGGGCAAGACGTCGCTTGGGCGCTCGGTCGCCGCGGCCATGGGGCGTGCCTTCGAGCGCATCTCGGTGGGCGGCGTGCGCGACGAGTCCGAGATCCGCGGCCACCGGCGCACCTACATCGGCGCGCTGCCGGGCACGATCCTGCGCGCGATGCGAGACGCCGGCTCGAACAACCCGGTGCTGATGATCGACGAGATCGACAAGATGGGAATGGACTTTCGCGGCGACCCGGCGAGCGCGATGCTCGAGGTGCTCGATCCCGAGCAGAACTCCACCTTCCGGGACCATTACCTCGACCTGCCGTTCGACCTGTCGAGCGTCTTCTTCATCTGCACGGCGAACCAGCTCGACACCGTGCCGCCGGCGCTGCGCGACCGGATGGAGATCATCGAGCTGGCGGGTTACACGCACGAGGAGAAGCGCGAGATCGCGCAGCGGTTCCTGGTGCCGCGCCAGATGGAGCGCAACGGGGTGGGCCGGTCGAAGATCGAGTTCACGGCCCCGGCGCTCGACGTGATCGTCGACGGGTACACGCGCGAGGCCGGCGTGCGCGGACTAGAGCGCGAGATCGGCTCCATCTGCCGTAAGGTGGCCCGCGAGTTCGCCGAGGGCACGCGCCGTTCCAAGCGCACGATCCGACCCGCGACCGTGACCGAGCTGCTCGGCAAGCGGCGGTTCCAGCCCGAGGCGCAGCGGCGCACGAACGAGCCCGGGGTGGCCACCGGGCTGGCCTGGACGCCGGTCGGCGGTGACGTGCTGTTCGTGGAGGCGACCGCCTTCCCCGGCGAGGGCAGGCTCCAGGTCACCGGCCAGCTCGGCGACGTGATGAAGGAGTCGGCGGCGGCCGCCTTCTCCTTCGTGAAGTCGCTCGACGGCGAGGTGCCCGAGGAGTGGTTTCGCACCCACGACGTGCACGTGCACGTGCCCGCGGGGGCGATCCCCAAGGACGGCCCGAGCGCCGGGATCACGATGGCCACGGCGCTCGCCTCGCGCCTGACCGGCCGCGCGGCGCGCGCCGACACCGCCATGACCGGCGAGATCACACTGACCGGCCAGGTGCTCCCGATCGGCGGCTTGAAGGAGAAGGCGCTGGCGGCTCAGCGGGCGGGCATCAACCGGCTGATCATCCCGCGCCGCAACGAGGCCGACATCGACGACGTCCCCGAGCACCTGCGCAAGCGGATGAAGTTCGTGCTGGTGGACTCGGTGGACGAGGTGCTGGACGCCGCGCTGGAGCGGCGCGGGCGCCGGGCCGCTCAGCCGCGTGCGGCGAGCACCAGCAGGCCGGCCAGCTCGTAGGCGGCGTTGGCGCCCGCCACCGCGGTGGCCCCGGCGGGGTCGTAGGGGGGCGACACCTCGACGACGTCGGCCCCGGCCACCTCCAGTTCGAGCTCGCTCAACCCGCGCAACAGCGCGAGCAGCTCGCGGCTCGTGAGTCCGCCCGCCTCGGGCGTGCCCGTGCCCGGCGCGAACGCCGGGTCGAGGACGTCGACGTCGACGGTCACGTAGACGGGGGAGCGCAGGCGCGCGCGGGCGAGCTCGAGGGCGCCGGCCACGCCCACTCCGTCGAGCTCGCGCGCCAGCACCGTGCTGAAGCCGAGCGCGCGGTTCTCGTCCAGGTCCTCGGCGGCGTAGAGTGAGCCGCGCAGGCCGATCTGGACCGAGGCGGCCGGGTCGATCACGCCCTCCTCGAGCGCGCGCCGGAAGACCGTGCCGTGGGTGTACCGGGAGCCGAAGTACGAGTCCCAGGTGTCGGTGTGCGCGTCGAGCTGCAATAGCGACAGGGAACCATGGGCCGCGCTCGCGGCCCGCATCAGCGGGAGCGTGACCGAGTGGTCTCCGCCCAGGCCGAGCACCCGTCCACCCGCGTCGGTCACCGCTCGGGCCGCCCGCTCGATCGCCCGGTGCCCGGCCTCGACGCCGATCGGACTCGCCGGGGCGTCCCCGGCGTCGGCGACCTGCACCGCCGCGAACGGCGCGATGGCCATCGCCTCGTTGTAGGGCCGCAGCAGCAGCGACGCCTCGCGGATGGCGGCCGGGCCGAAGCGGGCGCCCGTCCTGAACGTGGTGGCGCCGTCGAACGGGGCGCCGAGCACCGCCACCTCGGCCCGCCCGACCGTCTCCAGCAGCGGCAGCCGGGCGAACGTGCGCACGCCCGCGAAGCGCGGCACGACGAGCGAATCGACCTGGCCGACGGGTCGCCCCACCTCCGGGTGCTCGCTCGGCGGCATGGCGGGAGCTTAACCGCGGCTGCACCAGTGCCGCCGCCCAAGTGCGTGTGCCAGGATCCCCCGCACATGGCCCCCGAGGACCGAGGTGTCGCGCTCGTCACCGGGGCGGCGAGCGGGATCGGCGCGCTGATCTGCCGCCGGCTGGCCGATCGCGGGTGGCGGGTGGCCGGACTCGACCTGAATCGGTCCGACGCTTCGCTCTCCCTCGAGGCCGATGTGAGCGACCGTGAGAGGATGCGGGCGGCGGCGGAACGGGCCGCCGCCGAGCTCGGCCCGGTGTCCCTGCTCGTCACCGCCGCCGGCGTCTACGAGATGGCGCCCGTCGGCGAGATCGACACGGAGCGCTGGCGACGCATGCTCGCCGTGAACCTGGGCGGAGTGGTCAACGCCTGCTGGGCGGTGCTGCCCGGCATGCTCGCCGCCGGCTCGGGGACGATCGTGACGATCTCCTCGGAGCTGGCGATCGCCGGGGGCTCCGGCGACGCCCACTACGCGGCGGCCAAGGGCGCCATCGTCGGTTTTACCCGCTCGCTCGGCGTGGAGCTCGCACCCAGGGGCATCCGCGTCAACAGCGTCGCCCCGGGCCCGACCGACACGCCGCTGCTCGCGCCGGACTCGCCCTGGCGGGCGCCCGACTACCTGGCCACGCTGCCGCTGGGCCGGCTCGTCCGGCCCGAGGAGGTGGCCGACACGGTGCTGTTCATCGTGGACGAGGGCACCTACTTCGCCGGCCAGACGGTGTCCCCCAACGCCGGGACCGTGATATGAGCGCGGGCAAGGTCGCCCTGGTCAGCGGCGCCGGCCAGGGGCTCGGGCGCGCCATCGCGCTGCGCCTGGCCGCCGGGCGCGCGCGGGTGGCGGTCAACGATCGCGAGCCGTCGCCCGGCGTGGACGAGGTGGTCGCCGAGACGGGCGGGATGGCGGCCGTCGCGGACGTGTCGGACCCCGCCGCCGTCGAGCGGATGGTGGACGAGGTCGAGCGAACGCTGGGCCCGGTCGACGTGCTGGTGGCCAACCACGCCTACATGACCATGGCCCCGTTCGCCGACCACGATCCCGGCGACTGGTGGCGCAACGTCGACGTGAACCTGTCGGGCACGTTCTTCCTCGTACGCGCGGTGCTGCCCGGCATGCGCCGGCGCGACGGCGGGCGCATCGTGATCATCGCCTCGGAGTTCGGCGTGATGGGCTGGGCGAACGCCACGGCGTACGCCGCCTCCAAGGCGGGCCTCATCTCCCTGACCAAGACGCTTGGACGAGAGCTGGCGCCGGAGGGCATCCTCGTCAACGCGATCGCCCCAGGGGTCATGGACACGCAGCAGCTCGACGTGGACGCGGCCGACGCCGGTGTCTCGTCGGAGGAGATCCGGCGGCGCTACGCGGCGAAGAGCCCGATCGGACGCGTCGGCCGCCCCGAGGAGGTGGCCGCCGTGGCCGCCTTTCTGGCCGGGGACGAGGCGGGGGCGTTCGTCGGTCAGATCCTGCAACCCAACGGCGGGACCACGCGCGGCTTCGCCTAGCATGTTCATTCGCCCAGAATGGCCACGCCTTCTCCTGTTGGCGAATGGCCTCGAGGCGCTGGACCGTGTGGGCCTTGGCGATCCGGGGGCCCGTGAGCCCCCGGTTGGTCACTCTGGATAGACCTCGGGATCGGCCTTCACCGGGCGCAGCTCCCGCTCCGGCAGCTCCGGGTCGCCCAGCGCGCGTTCGGCGACCGTCGCGGCCGTGGCGAAGTCCACGTCGCCGACGTCCAGCGCGTGCTCGATGAGCGCTCGCAGCGCCTCGACCCGCGCCGGGCGGCCGGACAGGAACGGGTGGCAGGTGAGCATGAACAGGCAGCCGTGGCGACGCATGGCGTCGAGCTCGCCGCGCCACAGCTCGAGCACCTTTGCGGGAGACTCGATGACGGCGCCGATGTCCGGCCGCGGCAGAAAAGCGTACTGCTCCCAGTCGTCCAGGCCCCAGTGGGGCGGCAGCTCGGCGATGGTCCGCTCGCCGACCCTTAGCCGGTAGGGCCGGTCGGCATCCATCAGGCTCGAGTCGTAGCTCAGGCCGTACTCGGCCACCAGCGCGGGTGTTCGCCAGCTCGCCTCCCAGAGCGCGGCGCGGTGGCCGGTGGGCCGGACTCCCACCCGCTCGAGCGCGGTCAGCGCGCGTTCGAAGTCCGCTCGCTCCTCGGACTCCGACAGGTCGACCGCGCTGCGGTGGCTGTAGGAGTGGTGGCCGATCTCGTGCCCGGCGGCCGCGATGCGCTCCACCACGTCGGGGTAGCGCTCGGCGGTGAGACCGGGGAC
>Ga0187894_10003585_pt1 | contig 17255 bp, 13 predicted proteins | sample GBC1701081metaG_FD_136650 | JGI IMG/M metagenome (GOLD analysis project Ga0187894, IMG submission 136650) | White microbial mat communities from a lava cave in the Kipuka Kanohina Cave System on the Island of Hawaii, USA - GBC170108-1 metaG ...
TGGCGCGCTGCGAGGGTGCGCCCGCGGGCAATGCCGGCCTGTCGCTGTTCGCCATGCCGCGGCGGCTGGATGACGGCAGCCGCAACCGCTACCGCGCCGTGCGGCTGAAGGACAAGCTGGGCTCGCGCTCGATGGCGGCGGGCGAGACCATCATGGAGGGCGCCGTTGCCTACCTGCTGGGCGAACCGAACCGCGGCCTGAAACAGATGATGGACCAGGTGAACCTGTCGCGGCTGTCGCACGGCTTCCGCGCCGCCGGCATGATGCGGCGCTGCCTCAACGAGGCGCTGCAGGTGGCGCGCCACCGCTCCACGTTCGGCCGCCGTGTGATCGAGCATCCGATGGCGCGCCGCCAGTTGCTGAAGCTGATGCTGCCCACCGAGCAGGCGCTGACCATGGCGGTGGCCGCTGCCGTGGCGATGACGCGCGGCGACGAGGGCCCGCTGCGCATCCTGACGCCGATGCTGAAGTACCGCTCGTGCCGCGACAACGTCACGGTGGCGACCGGCGCCATGGAGATGCGTGGCGGCAACGGCTACATCGAGGACTGGGGCAACGCCAAGCTGGTGCGCGATGCGCATCTGGGCCTGCTGTGGGAAGGCACCAGCAGCGTCAATGCGCTGGACATCGTGCGCCGCGCCGTCGGCCGCGAACGGGCGCACGAGGCGCTGGCCGAGGCCCTGCACAAGGACATCGCCGACGCACCGATCCCCGGCCAGTTCCGCAGCCGCATCGCGCAGCTCGTCGATCGCGCCGTCGCCTTCGCCGACACGGTGGCGCGCCAGCCCGATGCCGAGGCGTCATGCCGGCGCGCGGCGAGTGGCCTCTACCACACCACCAGCGCGGCGCTGATGGCCGCCGAGGGCGCGCGCCTGGGTGCGCAAGGCGGCGATGCGCGTCGCCTGCTGCTGGCGCGCCTGGTGATCGACCATCGCCTGGGCAACGCCGATCCGTTCAGCCTGCCCGACCACCGCTGGGAAGACGCCGTCACCGCGCGCCTGCTGGACGACACGGTCGTGACCCTGGACGACGCCCAACAGCTGCTGGCCGGATAACGACCTTTCATCCCGAGCGAGTGTCATCCCGAGCATCAGCAAGGGATCTCCTGCGAACGAGGCTCCTGTCGCGGGAGATCCCTCGCTCGCGCTCGGGATGACGGCTTGCTCGCAGAACGCATCACCATAGGACAAAATCCATGACTCCTCCCTTCGCCCGGCGACGGCTGCTCGCGGGCGGTGCCGCCCTGCTGGCGACGCCCTTCGTCTCGCGGGCCGGTGTCGCGGCCGATACCTATCCGAGCAAGCCGATCAAGCTCGTGCTGGGCTTCGCGCCCGGCGGCATCACCGACATCCTGGCGCGCATCGTGGCATCGCACCTGGCGGCGACGCTGAAGACGCAGGTGATCGTCGACAACCGCCCCGGCGCCGGCGGCAACATCGCGGCCGCGCAGGTCGCGCACGCCGCGCCCGACGGTTACTCCCTGCTGTTCGGCACGCTGGGCACGGCCGTCACCAACCAGTTCATCTACAAGGACATGCCGTTCGACACAGCCCGCGACTTCGCGCCGGTCGGGCTGGTGAGCAGCGTGCCCAACGTACTGCTGGTGCATCGTGACGTGCCGGCCACGACGGTCCAGGAGTACATCGCGCTCGCCAAGGCCAGGCCCGGCAACCTGAGCTACGGCTCGGCCGGATTGGGCAGTTCCACGCACCTGGGCATGGAGCTGTTCAAGACCATGACCGGCATCGACGTCGAGAACGTGCCCTACAAGGGCAGCGCGTTGCTGCAGCAGGACCTGCTGGCCGGCCGCATCCCGTCGGCCATGGACAGCATCTCGATCCATCTGCCGCACATCCGCAGCGGCGCCATCCGGGCCCTGGGCGTGACCTCGCCGACGCGCGCGCCCGACCTGCCCGACGTGCCCACCATCGCCGAGGTGGCGGTGCCGGGCTACGACGCGGTGGTGTGGCTCTACGTCTCGGCGCCGGCCGGCACGCCGCAGCCGGTCGTCAACCGGCTGAGCGACGCCATTGTAGCCGGCCTGCGCTCCGATGACATGCAGCAGAGGATCCGCGCCGTGGGCGCCGTGCCGATGCCCGGGTCGGCCGACGATCTCGCCCGTCACGTCGCGGCGGAAACCGTAAAGTGGAAGAAGATCGTCGACGCCGCCGGCCTGAAACCGGCGTGAAAACCGGAAGCCCGCCGCGGAAGAACATCGCGTCAGGGTGAATCGATTCCGCCTCCCTGTCAGCAGCCAGCATCGGCGTGTTCGCGCCCGTCCTAGTCGCGTTCCCTGTGGTCCAAGACCATGCGAACCGGCTCGTGGTCAGGTGTGCCGGTGTGGACGCGGAAGCCCAAGACCCCGCGGCGGTTTGGATCACCGCCCCGCGTCCATGGCCGCCCGATGGAGGGGCAGTCTGTGGACCAAGCTGTGCCTTTTTTGTCGCGTATCTCGACGGAGATGATGCCGGCGCCGATGCGCCTTGCCTTCTTCCGCGAGGAATTCGGCCGCGAGGCGCCCGCCTGTAACTTGCCGCGTCCCGGCCGCAAGGCTTGCACGTCGCGCTCGGCGAAGCGCGCCGGCGTCGACGGCTCCGTGCAACCACACCCTGCCACTTGTGCCGCTCATCATGTTGCTATATGTATCCACTGGATGCTCTAAGGGCTAACTAATTTGGGACATGTGATGGTGATGGCGGCACAGCGAGCCGGCGAGGCTCTGACGGCAATCGATCTCGATGCCCACGTCGCCACGAACTTGCGCACACGCGAACCGGCGATCAAGGCGATCCGGGAGGCGATCGACAGCAACATCACGCTCGCCCACGCCGAGGAACAAGTCGCCCGACGCACGGCCGTCGCCTGACTGGAGGTCTGCGATGGCTGTGGACCGAGGTGTGCCTTTTTTGTCGTGTATCTCGACGGAGATGATGCCGGCGCCGGTGCGCGTTGCCTTCTTCCGCGAGGAATTCGGCCGCGAGGCGATGAAGGCGGATATCGTCGATCGCAGCGGTGGCGCTCCCCAGTTTGATTTCACGGTGCGTCGTTTTGGTCCCGTCCGCATGGGAACGATCGTCCGCACGCCGTGCGAGTTCATCTATCAGCCGCGTGACGAACTCACGCTGCACCTGATCGGTGATGGCCCGGTGCATGTTCGTCACCACACGCTGGAGTATGTGGGCGACGCCGGCGCCGGCCATCTTCTCGATCAGGCACGGCCCTGTCACACGATATCGCCGCGCGGCGGCCGATTGCGCAACGTCGGCATCGATCCCGCCGCATTGCGCGGCCTCGTCCGCCACCCCCGGGATGCGATCGGCCTGCAACGCAACGGCCCCATGCTGCGCCTGCTCGACCACTACCTGGCGGGCCTGGAGGCGCTGGATACGCCGCCCGACGCGGCGCTGGCCGAGATCATCAGCGTCCACCTGCTCGACTTGATCGCCGCCGTCATCGGACCGGCTGCGGACGCGCGCGAGATGATCGGTGCCCGGGGCGTCCAGGCGGCGCGATTGCGCGCCATCCTGTGGGGCATGGACCGCCACTTCACCAAACCGCAGTTCACGGTCAGCTCGCTGGCGGCGCAACTCGGCGTGACGCGCCGCTATGTGCACCTGCTGCTGGAGCGGACCGGCCGCACATTCAGCCAGCACATGCTGGACCGCCGTTTGCGCCACGCCCATGCGCTGCTGCGTGACCCGGGCATGGCGCCACGGCGCATCATCGACATCGCCGGCGCCGCCGGCTTCGACGACATCTCCTACTTCAACCGGCGGTTCCGCGCCCGCTTCGGCGACACGCCGTCCGGCGTCAGACGCTTGACGGCATCCGATGCCCTGGCACGCAGCGGCCACCATGCCGGCCGGGCGATGGCTGCTCTCCACCGGACCGACGCGGCGATGCCCGCGCGCACGACCCGGAACGGACACGCTGCCTCCATGGCCGCCGCCCTGAGTCTGTTCTCGCCGCCGCCCTGAGTCCGCAAAGGCCCGGGGCACGTTCTGTCGATCGTTCAGTGAATCGCGGCGTACATGATCTTTTCTTCGCTGGCCTCCAGCGCGGAGTATTCCTCCACCACCTTGCCCTGGCGGCTCACCAGGATGCGGTCGGACAGCGACATCACCTCGGGCAGATAGGACGAGATCACCACCACCGCCTTGCCCTGATCGGCGAGATCGTTGATCAGGCGGTGGATCTCGGCGATGGCGCCGACATCGACGCCGCGCGTCGGCTCGTCGAAGATCACCAGTTCGGGCTCCTGCACCAGCGACTTGGCGATCACCATCTTCTGCTGGTTGCCGCCCGACAGCTCGACGGCCTTCACGTCGGCGCTGATGGCACGGATGTTGAGCGCCTTGGCCCAGGTCTCGCCCAGCAGCTTGGCGGCCGCGTTCGAGATCAGGCCGCCCTTGCCGCGCAGCTTGGCGAGCTGGCCGATATAGACATTGCGCGCGATCGACATGGTCTCGAAGAAGCCCTCGACCTTGCGATCCTCGGTGATGTAGGCGATGCCGTCACGCACTGCCGGCGCCGGCACGCGGTAGCGCACCGGCTTGTCGTGCAGCAGCACCTCGCCGCCATGGAAGAAGTCGCGCTTGATGACGCCCGCCACGACCTTGAACGTCTCGGTGCGACCGGCGCCGACCAGCCCGAAGACGCCCGTGATCTGGCCGGCGAACACCGACAGCGAGTTGTTCTTCACCATCGAGGCCATGCGCAGGTTCTGCACCGACAGCACCCGCTTGCCGGGCGGCCGCACGGTGGTCTTGCGCTGGCCGTAGAGCGTCTGCGACAGGTCGCGACCGACCATGGCCTGCACGATGCGGGCGCGATCGAACTTGGCGGCATCGTCGGTCACGACATGCTTGCCGTCACGCAGCACCGTGATGCGGTCGGCGATCAGCAGCGCCTCCTCCAGCGCGTGCGAGATGAAGATCACCGACACGCCGCGCTTCTTCAGGTCGCGCACGAGGTCGAAGAAATATTTCTTCTCCTCCGGCGTCAGCGATGCCGTCGGTTCGTCGAAGATGATCACCTTGGCGTTGTGCAGCACGGCGCGTGCGATCTCGACCATCTGCTTCTTGGCGGCGCCCAGCAGGCTCACCGTGGCGGTGGGCGCCACGTCGAAGTTCAACGACTGCAGGAATTGCTGGGCGGCGATATAGATGCCGCGCAGGCGATTGAAGAACTTCTCCTGGCCCAGGAACAGGTTCTGCGCCACGGTCATAGTCGGCACCAGGCTGTTCTCCTGGAACACCATGGCGATGCCGAGATCGCGCGCTTCGTTGGGCGTGCGCGGGGCGGCCTCGCGGCCGTCGACCAGCATCTGGCCCGAGGTCAGCGTGACGACGCCGGCCATGACCTTGGTCAGGGTCGACTTGCCGGCGCCGTTCTCGCCCACCAGGGCATGGACCTCGCCATTCAGCAGGGTGAAGTCGACGTCCTCGATCGCCGGCACGCCGGCGTATTTCTTGGTCGCCTGGCGCAGTTCCAGAACCGGGGTGCTCATGCCTGGAGACTCCCCTCGATGTCGGCGACGTCAAGCCGCAGCAGCCGACGGCGTCCCTTGGACAGCACGAACAGCGCGCCGGCGCAGTCGACGGCGGCCACCACGCCATGGTTCTGGCCGTCGATGCGGCTGTGCAGCGAGTAGCGCACCAGGCCCTGTGGCGTCAGCCGCATCACCAGGCCGTACGATCGCGGCGGCGCCCACGGCTTGAGGATACCCATGGTCTTGATATGGGCGCCCTGCATGGGCTCGAGGAACGTGGTGGAGGCGCCGAGCGCGGGCGCCACCCAGTGGCGCGGGTCGATCTCGGCCATCATGCGCTTGCGATAGCTCGGCTCGCGCAGGATGAACTCGACCAGCTGCGTGCGCGCGATGAAGGCGGTGAGCCAGTAGCCACCGCCGGCCGCCGGCGTCAGCCGCGACGGGTAGGCCGGCAGGCGATCGAGCACGGTGGTGCCCGCCTTGCCGCCGTTGAACGACACCAGGCGATGGCGCCAGCTTTCGCTGACCCAGACGCCGTCCGCGGTGGCGCAGGCGCCGAAGGCGTAAGACAGGCCCGTCGCGATCTCACGCGCGCCACCGTCGGCGGGCATGAGTTCGATCAGGCGGCCGCTGCGGCCCAGCTCCATCAGGTCATGCGACCACTGGGCATAGGGCCGGTTCTGCGAGCCGTCCGTCGCCAGCAGCTTGCCATCCGGCGTCGCGCTGAGCGCGTTGATGGCATTGAACGGGCGACCGTCGGCAGCATCCCAGGTCCGCCCGTCATGGGCGCCGCCCACGATGCGCACGGCGCGGCCGTCCAGCGCCACGGCAAAGCCGCCGCCCGGCAGCGCGGCCAGCGCCGTGATCGGGGCGTCGAGGACGGCGACCTCGGCCGGCCTGCCGCCCTCCAGGCGCAGGATGCGATGGCCGTCGGCGATCCAGACCGAGGCACCATCGCTGGCGAGATCTTCAGGCGACTCGAGCTCGCAAACGACGGCGGCCGCCTCGAGCAGCTGGTTGGGCTTCAAGGCGCCGTCGAACGGCGGCACCGTGATCGCCGCCTCGCCGCGGCCGAAGAAACGGTCGGTGAAGTCCTTCAGCGCCGCGATCACGACGTCTTCCCCCAGCGCACGTCGTACTGCACGAAGGCGGGATCGGCGTTGGCGAGCTTGTAGCGGCCGATGCGGTTGTTGAGGATACCACCGAGATAGAGATGGCCGCGATGCTCGCGCATCGAGGTGATCATGGGATGGTTCTGGCCGCCCAGGTCCCACAGCGACTCCAGCACCTCGCCCTTCTCGTTGAACTTGATGACGCAGCCGGTGTTGATGTTGGCGAACAGCCATTCGTCGACCGGCAGGCGCTTGGCCATGCGCCGGCGGAAGCCGGGCATGCGCCAAGCCAGATCGAGCGCCGGGCAGCGCATGCCGACCATGGCCAGCCAGTAGTTACCGTCGGACGCGAGGTTGATGTTGTCGGGATAGCCCGGCAGGTTGTCCATCACCATCTCGACGGTGCCCTTCCTGGGGCCGTCGAACCAGTAGCGCTTGACGGTGCAGCCGAAGGTCTCGGCGAACAGGATCGACTGTCCGTCGCTGGCGATACAGATGCCGTTGGGGAATTTCAGGCCGCTGACCGCTGTGTGCGTGGTGTTGGTGTTGGGGTCGTAGCAGATGATGCGGCCGTTGCCGCGCGCCTCGACACTCTCGACCGGCCACTCGTCCATCTCGTAGCGCACGGTGGCTTCCGAGAAGAAGATGCGGCCGTCATCGGCGATGTCGAGATCATCGGCCAGCCGCAGGCGGCTGTCGTCGTTGACCGAGCGCCAGCTGCGATTGGTTTCGTCGGTGGCCTTCTCGACCTTGCGATCGGGCGTGATGCGATAGAGCCCCATGCCGCCGATGCAGACATAGAGGTTGTCCTGGCGATCGAAGGCCATGCCCAGCGGCTGGCCGCCGATATGGGCATAGACCTCCATGCGCTCGTAGTCGGGCGGGAAGAAGCGCACGATGTCGCCGTGCCGCGAGCCGGCATAGAGATTGTCGTGGCGGTCGAGGATGACATCTTCAGGCGCCTCGACCTTGCCCAGCCCGATCGCCGTCACGTCGCGCAGCTTGTCGTTCTGCGCGAAGGCCGTGCCGCTGTCGGGCGCCGTGCTGGGCACCGGCGGCAGCGCGTGATAGGTCGGGCTGACATACACCTTGCTGATGATGCGGTGGCGATTCTTCAGCCAGCGGATGTCGACGACGGCCGCCAGGATCAGAATGCCGGCCAGCACCATGCGGTTGATGCCGCCCGGCGCCGACAGCGACACCAGGCCGTTGGTGATCAAGAGCACGATCAGGGTGCCGACCAGCGCCTTGGCCACCGAACCCTTGCCGCCGCCCAGGCTGATGCCGCCCAGCACGGCCGCGGTCAGCACGGTGACCTCGAGGCCCAGTCCGATGTCGCTGCCGGTGGTGCTCAGACGCGCGGCGAAGAAGATGCCGGCGACGGCCGTGAGCACACCGCAGGCGACGTAGCACATCGCCACGGTGCGGCGCACGGCGATGCCGGAATTGTAAGCCGAGCGCCGCGAGCCGCCGATGGCGGTGATGTGCCAGCCGGCGCGCAGGCGGGTGAGGAAGACGTGGCCGAAGATGGCGACGGCGGCATAGACCAGCACGATCAGCGGCACGCCGAACACATCGCCGTCGCCGATGAAGTTCCAGGCCTCGGAGTCCGGCAGGTAGCCGGCGATGGCGTTGGAGTATTGCAGGATCAGGAGATCGTAGATCGAGCGATAGACGATCAGCGTGATCAAGGTGGTGATGAAGGCGCGCAGCCGCAGGTAGCCGATCAGGATGCCGTTGATGGCACCCAGCGCCGCGCCGAACAGCAAGGTGACGGGAAACGCGGCGGCCACCGGCCATTTCAGCACATGGATCAGAAACAGAGCGCAGAAGTTGGTGAGCGCGAAGGTCGACCCGACGGAGAGGTCGATGCCGCCCACGATCATCACCAGCGCCATGCCGAGCACAATGAAGCCGATCTCGCCCGCCTGGCGCGAGGCCGCGGTGAGGCTGGCCGGCGACAGGAAGCCGTCGATCGCCTGGTTGAGGCCGAAGGCGACGGCGATCAGCACGATCACCGGGATGGCCGTCTCGGTCCAGCGCTTGGACAGGATCTCGCCCAACATGTGGTCGGGCCAGTAACGATAGCGCAGGCGAGTCAGCGTCTCGCCCGTGCTCTCGGTCGCGGCGGCGGTTTTCTTCCCCGCCGCGTCGCGGCCGGCGCGGCCCTGAAGACCCGGCGCGTGGTCGGTCTCGGTTACGGTGACCATGGCACATCCCTCTTCCCGGCCGATCGACACGCGGGCGTCGACAAGCCGTACGCGGCCGCCACCGCCGCCCTGCGGCGGCGGCGGATGAGGCTTACTTGCTCAGTGACCAGCAGGTGCCGGGCAGCGAGGCGTTCTCCTTGGTGATTGGGATCAGGGTCGTGTAGATCGAGCCCTTGGCGGCGCCCGGCTTGACACCCGACTGCAGCAGCCACTTGATCATGGTCACCATGCTGCCGGCCTGCGACGGCACGTCGTAGCTGAAGTCGACGTCGAAGGCGCCGCTCTTCACCAGATCGCACGAGCGCGTCTGCTCACCGCCACCCGATGTCGCCAGGAAGACCTTGCCCGTGAGGCCGGCTTCCTGGATGGCGGCCGCGGTGCCGACATCCATGCCGTCCCAGAAGCCAATAATGGCGCACAGATCAGGATGCTGCTTCAGCACGGTCTGGGCGATGCCCTTGGCCTTGGTGGCGTCCCAGTCGGCCGCCTGGCTCGACACCACCTTGATCTCGGGATGCTTGGCCAGCACGTTCTCGACGCCGGTCAAGGTGTAGGCGCTGGCCGCTGCCGACAGCTGGCCCTGCATGATGGCGATCTTGTTGGACTTGCCCTTGCAGGCGTTGATCACCGCCACCGCCTGCTTCTCGCCCATCTCGATCCAGTCGGCGCCGACATAGGCCGAGGAGTTGTAGCTGGAGCGCATGTTGATCTGCACGACGTGGATGCCGGCGGCCTCGGCGCGCTGCAGCAGCTTGGCGTAGGTCTGCACGTCGGGGTTCTGCACCACCATCACGTCGGGCTTTTCCGACAGTAGCGAGGTCACCGCCTGGGCGCCGGCGTTGGTGCTCCAGTTGGCGTCGCGCAGCACGAACTTCACGCCCAGCGGTTCGAGCTCCTTCTTCAGGCCGGCGTACCAGCCCTGCATGAGATCGACGTTCATCGCCAGCGGCACATAGGCGATGGTCTTGCCTTCAAGCGCCTTCAGGTATGGCGTGCGGAACGGCTCGTCGAGGCCTTTGCCCTGTGCCAGCACCGTGGTCGATGCGCCGGCGAGGCCCGCCAGCAGAACGCCGCCGGCCAACAGCGACTTTGCATTGCGTGAGATGGACATCATGTTTCCTCCTGTGCAGAACGCTGCTTGCTGTTCAGATATCTCCCTGCTGCGCGGTCTCCTCGTTGCGTGGGTTGAGGATGGAATCGATCAGGATGGCGATCAGCAGGATGACGCCCTTGATCAGGTTCTGGGCCGAATACGACATATCCAGAATCGTCATGCCGTTGAGCAACGTGCCGATCAGCAAGGTGCCGGTGACGGCGTTGAGCACGCCGCCGCGGCCGCCGCTCAGCCCGATGCCGCCCAGCACGACGACCAGGATCACGTCGTAGATCATCGTCGAGTTGTAGATGCGGGTCTGCATCGTGCCGATCGACGCCGCCATCACCATGCCGGCGAACGCGGCGATCAGCGCCGCGAACACGTACTGGCGCAAGATCAGCGGCCGGGTCGGGATGCCGATGGTGCGCGCACCCAGCGGATTGTCGCCCGTGGCATAGAGATAGGTGCCGAAACGGGTGTAGCGCAGCAGAAAGGCGCAGACGAGGATCGTGAGCCCGAACATCACCACCGGCAACGGGATGCCGGCGATGTTGCCGCGTCCGAAGAAGGCGAAGGAGTCCAGCCGCGGCGGCCACGGTACGAGGTCGAGCTGGAAGAAGGCGACCTGCCCCAGGCCGGCCAGGAACAGGCCCGACGCCAGGGTGGTGAACAGCGATGGCACCTCGGCATAGGCGATCAGCCAGCCATTCACCAGGCCGAACACGACCACCAACGCCAGCGCCGCAGCGAAGGCGAGCCCGACGGAATGACCGTCATTCACCATCTGCAGCACCAGGCCGGGCGGCACGGCGAGCGCGGCGATCATCGAGATGTCGATGCCGCGGCCGATGACGACGATCGCCATGCCCAGTCCCAGAATGCCGAGGATGGCCACGTTCTGCAGCAGCGCCACGATGTTGCTGGCGCTGAAGAAGCCCGGCAGGAACAAGGAGAAGACGACAAAGAGAACGATGAAAATGGCGAAAACGATGGTCTGCTGTGACAAGCGTAAGCTGCTCATCGCCGATCCTCACCTATTCCTGCCCTAAGCTATGAACGACCGTTCATATCCAGTCCGTTGTTGGGCGCCGACGGACATCTCCGTCGTCGGCACCGATCGTGCCGCGTTCGATCCATGCGGTTTGACGCGCCGCGTCCGGGCGAGAAGCGCCGGTTGCAGCCCGACCATGTCTACCACCGTCCGGTCAGTCGGGACTGACACCAGCGGCGATCCGTACGGTAAAGCGTTCCCGTAAATGAATGCAATTCATTTTTGGACATGTCACCGGTTCGCCCCGCGGACGGATATTCTGAGACTTCTTGCAACTTGATTCCTGACGATGACCTGACCTGAGCCGCCGCCTCATGGCTGCAGCGCACAACCAGCATTGCGCGAGACCGGCACGGCCATTACATAGATCATCTATCTATTGACTGATCAGACGACCGTGGCCAAGGCAAAAGGACCGAATACCAAAGCGGAAGCCGCCCTCCTGGCGGACCAGTTGCGGCCCATCCTGCAACGTCTGCAGCGCCACTTGCGGCGCCAGAACCAGGCGATGGGCACCTCGCCGCTACACATGGGGCTGCTGAACTCGATCGCCCAACAGGAAGGCCTGGGAATCGGCGAGCTGGCAGCGCAGGAGAAGCTGCGCGGACCGACCATCACGGCCCACGTCAACCAGATGGCGGCGGAAGGCTGGGTCGAACGGCGTCCGTCGGCTGACGACGGGCGCCGCGTCGGCCTGTTCATCACCCGCAAGGGTCGGACGCTGATGGCGGCGGCACAGCAACGCCGCGCCGACTGGCTGGCCGTACGGCTAGCGGACCTGTCGCCGGACGGCCGCCGGGCGGTGGCTGCGGCGCTGGCACCGCTGGAAGCGCTCTGCCATGACTGAGCCCGCCCCGCCGGACGACGAGGCCGCAGCGCCGGGCGCGCCGACCCACCGCGAGATCCGTACGGTCTATATCGGCCTGATGATCGTGATGGCGCTGAGCGCCATCGACCAGAGCATCGTGGCGACGGCCCTGCCCCGCATCCTGTCCGATCTGGGCGGCGTGCAGCATCTGTCTTGGGTCGTGACCGCCTATGTGCTGGCCACGACCACCACCATGCCGCTCTACGGCAAGCTGTCGGACCAGTACGGCCGCAAGCCGATGCTCTACGGCGCCGTCGGCCTGTTCCTGATCGGCTCGATCCTCAGCGGCTTCGCGCAAAGCATGCCGCAGCTGATTTTGTTTCGTGCCATCCAGGGCATGGGTGCCGGCGGCTTGCTGCCGCTGGCACAGATCATCGTCGCCGACCTGGTGCCGCCGCGCCAGCGCGGGCGCTACCAGGGCTGGATCGGCGCCGTCTTTGCGCTGTGCAGCGTGCTGGGGCCGGTGGTCGGTGGCATCATCACGGACGCGTTGTCGTGGCACTGGATCTTCTTCTTCAACCTACCGATCGGCATCGGCGCGCTGGCTGTGATCGCCATCACGTTGCGCTCCTCGCGCCGCGGCGTACCCGGCAGCCGCACCGATTATCTCGGTGCCCTGCTGCTGTCGGGCGCCACGGCGAGCTTCCTGCTCACGCTCACGCTCGGCGGCACCCAGCTGCCCTGGGACTCACTCGCGATCATCGGACTGGGCGTGGCGTCGGTCGTGCTCGCCGCCCTGTTCCTGCTGCGCGAGCGGGTCGCGGCCGAGCCGATCCTGCCGCTGCACCTCTTCCGCGAGCGCGTGTACAGCGTCGGCAGCCTGGTGCTGGCACTGACCTTCATGGCGCTACTGGGCAGCAGCACATTCTTCCCGCTGTTCTTCCAGGTGGTGATGGGGCTGTCGCCATCGAGCTCAGGCCTGCTGATCGCGCCGCTGGCGGTCGGCATCTTCATCTCGGCCCGCATCAACGGCCGCCTGCTGCTGGCCAACGGCCGCTACAAGCCGGCGCAGATCCGCGGGCTCGCCATGGCGCTGACCGGTTTCATCTGGCTGGCCTGGGCCGCGTCGACCGGACAGCGTTTGCCGGTACTGGAACCGGCCATCCTGCTGCTGGGCCTGGGGCTGGGCTTCGTCACGCCCAACATGAACGTCGCCATCCAGAACGCGGCACCACCGGCCGACATGGGTGCCGCCACCGCATCAGCAAGCTTCTTCCGCTCGCTGGGCGGCGTCATCGGCGTAGCGGGCTCCGGCGCCATCCTCACCAACCACCTCCATGCGGCGCTGGCCTCGGGCGCCTTCGCCGGCGTCCTGCAGCCTGATATGCTGCTGAAGGGCGCCGTGCAGGAAATCACCAAGCTGCCGCCGGCAGCCCACGATGCGGTGGCCGCGATCTACCGCGACGGCATTGCGACGACGTTCGTCGTCGGCGCCGTCGTGGCGGCACTGGCTTTGGTCGCTTTGCTGTTCCTGCCCGAACGGCCGTTGCGCTCGACGCACCGCTGACGTCCGTCACCGGACGACGAGCTGTCGGATGAAGGCGTTGACGTTGGCCGTGTAGCTGCCAGGCAGGCCCAGGCTCTTGTTGAGCGCGCCGTGCGAGAAGGCGATCGGCAGGACCGTCACGCGGCCGCCCAGGCCGACCGCCTTGATGGCGAAGGCCTGCGCCTGGGGACAGGAATTCGTGCGCTGGCTCGAGCACACCAGCAGCATGGGCGCCGGTGTTGCCGTCAGGCGATGGAGCGGCGACGCGCTCTGCCACACCGCCGGATCGGAACCGAAGGCCCTGTCGTACAGCGGATAGTGCCGCGCTTTCATGATCTCGACGAGATTCAACGCCGCGCTGTCGAGCGCCACGGTGCCCAGCCACGGCGTTGCGCCTTGGCGCGTGGCAATGGTGGGATCTGCCGCCAGCAGTGCCACGAGATGGGCGCCGGCGGAATGTCCCATGAGAACGAAGCGCGCCGGATCGCCGCCCCAGGACGATGCCCTGGACTGCGCCGCGGCAAGTGCCTTGGCAACATCGTCGGCCTGGTTCAGCGGATCGGCGCCGGGCAGCAGGCGGTAGTTGACCGAGATGAAAATGAATCCTTCGGGCAGCCACTTGGCGATCTTGTTGGTGACGACGCTGGCAGCCGCCTTGTCGCCGATGGCCCAGCCGCCGCCATGGACCATGAAGAGGACAGGTGCCGCCTGGGGCCGCGCCGGCAGGTAGACGTCCATGCGTTGCGCCGGATCGGGCCCGTAGGCGATGTCGCGCAGCACGCGGGCGCCCGCCGGCACGACGATGCGACCGCCGCGGTCGCCCTCCTCGTCAAGATCCGATGCCGCGAGAACCCCGGGCGACGCTGTCGCGGCCCGGCATGGTGGCGAGAGCTCGCCGGCATGCGCCTCGAGACACGCCCGTATCGCGCCACCGCCGGGTCGCACGCCGCGGCAGAAGCGCTGATAGTCCGCCGCGCACGCCTCGGCTGGCGTATCGGCGACGGTGCGGCTCTGAGCCACGGCGACACCGGAACCGGTCAGCATGGCGGCCAGCGCCAGCCCGGCGATCACCGCTGGCGTGCGGCTGCGATCGACGGTGATGCGCACCGGATACCGCGTCATGGCGCTCTCTCCCGCGTTGTCTTTGACGGATACGGCCCCCCGGCCCCATCCATCCCCGGGCGCCGCAAGCCGCCGCTCAACGCCGGCGGTCGCGCAGGATCTCGCGGGCGGCGTTGTGGCCGGCCAATGCGCCGACTCCGCCGCCGGGATGGGCCGAGGCGCCGCACTGGTAGAGGCCCTTGATCGGACTGCGGTAGTCGGCCCAGTGCGGCGCCGGCCGCGACCAGAACAGCTGGTCGATCTGCAGCTCGCCATGGAAAATGTGGCCGTGCGGCGTACCGATCTTGGCTTCGATGTCGACTGGCGTCAGCACCTGCATGCCGATGATGCCGCTGGAGAAGCCGGGCGCGTGCGCATCGATGACGGAGAGCACGTTGCGCACCAACTCATCGCGGCGCGTGCTCCAGTCGCCTTGCTTCAGGGTATAGGGCGCATGGCCGCCGAAGAGATGCACGACATGCTTGCCGGGCGGCGCGATGGTGTCGTCGACGAAGCTGGGCGCCACCGGTGTCACGAAGGGTTGGCGCGACATGTCGCCGTACTTCGCATCGTCATAGGCGCGCTCGAGATACTCGATGGTGGGGCCGATATGCGTGTAGGTCGGGTAGGCGAAGCCGCAGGCCTGCGCATCAAAGGCGGTGTAACGCGGCAGCTGCTCGCAGGCGATGTTGATCTTGAAGGCGGTGGAGAACGTGCGATAGGCCGCGACGTCGCGCACGAATTCGGACGGCAGCAGCGCCTTGTCGAGGAACTTGAGGAAGGTCAGCTTGGCTGAGACGTTGCTGGCGACGATGTCGGCGGCGTAGCGCGTGCCATCGGCCAGGCTGACGCCGGTGACGCGGCCCTGGGCCGTGTCGATGGCGGCGACCTCGGCGTCGGTGCGCACGACCAGGCCCTTCTCGGCGCCGGCGCGGGCGATCGCTTGGGTGATGGTGCCCATACCGCCGCGGATGAAGCCCCAGCCGCCGGCGCCGGCATGCTCACCCATGACGTGGTGCATGATGACATAGGCCGAGCCCGGACTCTTGGGGCCCACGAAGCTGCCGATGCCGGAATAGTACGCCAGCACCGCCTTGATCTCGGAGCGCTCGAACCATTCCGACAGGTAGTCGTCGGCGCTCATGGTCATCAGGTCGATGAGCCGAAAGAGCTTGCCGCCCACGCGCCGGTACTTCCACAGGAACAGCGCTGTTTGCTTGAAGGCGCGCCAGTCACGGCAGCTGGGGTCAGGCGGCGTCTCCAGCAGCAGCCGTCGCATGATGGCGACCGACTCCATCAGGTAGCGGTCGAACTCGGGATAGATCGCCGCATCCTTGGCCGAAAAGCGCGCGAAGCTCTTCTGCGTCTTGGCCATGTCGTCGCAGAACAGGATGTGGTCGTTGCCCGGCAGCGGGCCGAACATGTCGCTGGCCGGCAGCACTTCGTAACCGTGGCGCGCCAGCTCGAGCTCGCGGATCACCTTGGGGTGCAGCAGGCTCATCATGTAGCTGAAAACCGAGAACGTGAAGCCGGGCACGACCTCCTCGCTCACCGCCGCGCCGCCGATGACCTCGCGCCGCTCGAGCACCAGGGTCCTGAGGCCGGCCCGCGCCAGGTAGGCGCCACACGTAAGCCCGTTGTGCCCGGCGCCGATGATGATCGCATCGTAGCGTTCGGCCATCGCCTGCTCCCCCTGCCCACACTCCATCGCGACGAAGCGGCCCGGCACGCTACCGCACAGCCGCTGGGGAAGAGCGTAGCGAGCATATCGAAGAGCGGGCAACCGCAGCGTGCCAAGCCTCGACTGTACCGAGCGGGCGCAAATGCCGACACTCGCGACCTGTGCTTGATATAAAGAGGCCATGGCGGAAACCCTGCTGCTCACCCGCTCCGAGGTCGAGCGCCTGCTCGATCCGACCGCCCTGCGCGCGGCGCTGCGCGAGGCCTTCATCGCTTACTCACTGCGCCGCAGCGTGGCGGCACAGCGCTTTGTCGTCCCTCTGCCGCCGACGGCACCACCCGGCAGCAACGGCATGCTGCTGGCGCCCGGGCTGATCGACGGCGTTCCGGCCTACAGCATCAAGGTGCACGCCAAATTCCCGGCCCAGAGGCCGGCCATCAAGGGTGTGCTGGCGCTGCATGACCTGCAGACAGGCGACCTGCTGGCGCTGATGGATTCGACCCATCTGACGGCGATGCGTACCGGCATCGCCGGCGCGCTGGGTACCGACGCGCTCGCACGGCCAGACGCCGGCACGGTGAGCATCATCGGCGCCGGCGCCCAGGGCGAGTTGCAGCTGCGCGCGCTGGCCGCGATCCGCCGCCTGGAGCGGATCGTCGTGTACGACACCTATCCCGCCGCCGCCGTCGCCTTCTGCGCCAAGCTGGGTCCAGCGCTGGACCTGCCGATGCGGGCCGAGGTCGACCTGCACCAGGCGGTGCTGGCCGGCGATATCATCATGGCCGCGACATGGGCCACCGACCCGTTCATCGATGCCGCGATGCTGCGGCCAGGCACGCATGTCACCACGCTGGGCCCTGACCAGCCGGGCAAGGCGGAGGTTGCCGCCGATGCGATCCGGGCCGGCCTGTTCGTCTGCGACGACCCCGACCTTGCCCTCTCGATGGGCGCCCTGGGTGGCGTCGGCCTCGGCCGGGAAGCCATCCATGCCGAGCTCGGCGAGGTGCTGGCCGGGCGGAAGTCGGGTCGCACCCGAGCGCGCGATATCACCATTTTCGGCAGTGTTGGACTGGCCTTCCAGGATCTCGCCGCCGGCTGGCTCGTCTATCAGCGCGCGCATCAGGAGGGCGTTGGGAAGACCGTTGATTTTTTAACTTAA
>Ga0187894_10003586_pt1 | contig 17241 bp, 15 predicted proteins | sample GBC1701081metaG_FD_136650 | JGI IMG/M metagenome (GOLD analysis project Ga0187894, IMG submission 136650) | White microbial mat communities from a lava cave in the Kipuka Kanohina Cave System on the Island of Hawaii, USA - GBC170108-1 metaG ...
AACTTCACCGCGCGCTTCATCGAGCTCGCGACCGACGTGAACGGGCACATGCCCGAGTACGTCGTCGACAAGGTCGCGTCGCTGCTGAACGAGGAACGGCTCGCGGTGAACGGCGCCAAGCTGCTGCTGCTCGGCGTCGCGTACAAGGCCGACGTCTCGGACGTACGCGAATCGCCCGCGCTCGACATCACGAAGCTGCTGCTCGAGCGCGGCGCCGACGTGCGATATCACGACCCGCACGTTTCCGAGATGCGGCTCGACGGCCTCAGCCTGAAGAGCGTCGACCTGAGCGACGAGCAGCTCTCGGGCGCCGACCTCGTCGTGATCCTCACCGACCACACGAGCATCGATTACGGCCGCGTCGTGCGCCTCTCGCATCGCGTCTACGACACGCGCAACGCGACGCGCCAGGTGACGGAAGGCCGCGAGCGGGTGCGGAAGCTGTAGCCGCGCGCGGCGCTTACCCCGCGGCGGTCCGTGTCGACAACTTTCCGCCGTCGCCTTATCGTGCCCCGCCTTCGCGCGAGTAGCTCAGTTGGTAGAGCACCACGTTGCCAACGTGGATGTCGCCGGTTCGAACCCGGTCTCGCGCTCCAGACTCGCGCCCTCGGCTCACGACCGAGGGCGCTTCCGTTCAGGGCGCAGTCGTCCACGGGCCCCGCTCCTTGGTCTTCAGGCGCCCCGTCCTCGCGACGCCCAGCGCGTTGCCCGCGTACGTGAGCCGACCGCGCAGCTTCGCGCGGTCGAGGCGCTTGTTCAGCTTCAGCGTCGAGGTCGCCTGGATCGAGTCGAGCGTGAACGTCGACTGGCACAGCAGCGAGCTGACTTCCTCGATCAGCGGAACGAGCTCGTCGAGCGCGCCGGGCGCGTAGGAGATCGCGAACGCGCGGCCATTCGAACCGATCGGCTGGGCGCTTCCGACGATCGTCGCGTCCGAGCCCGGGTCGCTCTCGGTGAACACGCCGTTCGCATCGAGCGTGTAGAGCGAGCCGCTCGACGGCGCGCTGACTTTGTCGCAGCCCGGGACCTTCAGCTTGCCCTTGCCCGAGAACGTGCCGCTGCCGGCAGGGAAGCTCTGACCGAGCGCGGCGCTCGCGAGCAGGGCCACCGCCACGAGACATCCCAGCGACCCCACGCTGCAGCGCAACGACATCGGCGGCCTCCTCGCGGAGCACCCTAATTCCTAGTATGCGGCGGAGTCAACGACGGCGAACGTAAAAGCTCGCCGCTCGTCAGTCCGCCAGCAGCCGGATCGCGTCGGCCGCGGACTTGCGCACGCGGGGGTCGGCGTGGCCGAGCAGCGGCTCGAGCGAGGCGACGACGCTCGCGTCGCCGGCGAACTCGAGCGAGTCGATCGCCTCGACGACGACCTCGGGGTTCGCGTCGTCGAGCGCGCCGACGAGCGCCTGGATGGCGGCGAACTCCTCGCTCTCCTCGAGGCCGACCGTCGCCGCGGCGCGCACGCGCGGATCGGGATCGCGCTCGATCGCGCCGATCAGCGCGTTCAGCCCTTCGCCTTCGGGCTCGAGCGCGAGCACGGCGCGCATCCGGGTCTCGGCGTCGGCGGCTTCGAGGTTGCGCAGCGCGTCCGCCTCGTCCTGCGGCTCGTCCTCGTCCGCCAGCTCCGCGAGCGCGCGTTGCAGCGAATCGCCGACTTCGCCCGGGCGCAGCGAGGGCGCGTCGGCGGACGGCTGAGCGCCACGCGCGCCGCCGACGACGAGCTTCGCCAGCCGGTGCATGCCGTCCTCGCTCGTCCACTCCGCGCGGTACTCGAGCTCGCCGACGAGCAGCGGCAGCGCGAGCTCGAGCGGCTGCGCGTCGATGCGCAGCGTCAGCGGCGGCCATGCGCCCGGCGCGGCCTCGAGCGCGAAGCCCGCGCGCGTCGCGAGCTCCTCGAGCAGCGGGCGGCGCGGCGCCTCGAACGCATCCACGCTGACGGCGCCCTGCGCGAACGCGAGCGACCACGCGCCGCTCGCGGGCCACGCGCTCGGCGACGACTCACGCGCCGGCGTCTCCGGCGCGGATGCGCTCGGCGGTGCCGACGCACCCGCGGGCGGGCGGGGCGCCGGCTCGTCGCCGCACGCGAGCGCGCACGCGGCGGCGAGCGCGAGCAGCGCGCACGCGGGAGCTGTTACTGCGGTGCCTCGGTCCATGGGCCTCGCACGATCGCCTTGAATCGTCCCGCGCTCGACCCCTCGCCCGTGCTTCCGGTTCCGATCGCGCGCAGCGTCAGCTTCGCACGCGTGCGGCGCTTGTTCAGCTTGACGTTGAAGTGCGTGACCGCGCTACCCGGCTCGTCGAGCGTGACCTCGGCGCCGCAGAGGGCGGTCGCCCAGTCCTCGAGCGTGTCGTCGAACGACGCCTTGCTCTCGGCGTCGAACGCGAGCCTTGCGATCTTGTTGCTCGCGCCTTGCGCGGTGTGCGTGCCGCTGAGCGTGACGACGCTGTCCACCGTGCCGGTCCAGCTGCCGTCTGCGAGCAGCTCCCACGTGCCGAAGGCGCCGACGCGGTCTTTGCCGCAGCCTCTCGCCCGGAGCTTTGCCGTGTCGCCTGAGAAGTCACCGGTCCCCGCGACCTGGGCGAGCGCGGGCGTGGAAGCGAACGCGAACGCAACGCACACGAGTATCGATCGCATCATGAAAGGCCTCCCCTGAGCTGCGGATCTCGAGTTGCGTCGACGAGCGCAGCAACTCGCATCGTGACGAATACCCGCGCGTAGAAAGTGCGCGGCGACACGGCGCCGGGCGTCTTTTTTCCGGTTCGCGCAGCGCACGATGAGGCGCCGATTGCCGTTATCTTGCGCGCCCGTGAACCGAGAAGCGCTCGTCTCATGGCCGCTGCGATCGATTCGCGAGCTGGCCGACCTCTCGGCGTCGCAGCTGCTCGTGATCTCGTTCACTGGTCTCGTGGCCGTCGGCTGGCTCGGCTTCTTGCTGCTCCCGGGCCTCTACGAGGGCGCGCCGATGAACTGGGTCGACGCGCTCTTCATCTCGGCGAGCGCGGTTTGCGTCACCGGGCTCTCGCCGATCGACGTGCCGCACGTGCTCTCGTTCTGGGGCGAGCTCTGGCTGCTCGCGCTGATCCAGGCCGGCGCGCTCGGCATCCTGACGTTCGCCGCGATGGTGGCCGTCGCCGCCGGGCGGCGCTCCGGGATCGACGTGCAGGAGGCCGCCGGCGCGTTCAGCGCGGTGCTGCCGAGCGGCACGCCGCGCCAGATGTTAGGGACGATCTTGGGCGTGACGCTCGCAGTCGAGGCCGCCGGCGCGCTCGTGCTGTTCGCGCTCTGGTGGCCCGGCCGCGACTTCTTGCACGCCGCCTGGCTCGCGATCTTCCACGCCGTCTCGGCGTTTTGTAACGCCGGCTTCTCGCTGTTCTCCGACAGCCTGATGGGCCAGCAGGGTCGCCCGCTCGCGCTGCTCGTGGTCGCGGGCCTGATCGTCGTCGGCGGCATCGGCTTTCCGGTATTGCAGGACGTGCGCTTCCGGCTGCGCGGCCGCAGGCGCCGGCTCACGCTGCATTCGCGGCTCGCGCTCACCGCGACCGCGGCGCTCGTGCTCGGCGCCGCGGGCTTCTTCCTGTTCTTCGAATGGGACCGCGCGCTCGCGCAGCTCGGCCTGCTGGACCGCGTCGTCAACGCGCTCTTCATGTCGATCACGCCGCGCACCGCGGGCTTCAACACGGTCGACTACGACCAGATCACCAATGCCTCGCTGTATCTGACGTTCGCGCTGATGTGGATCGGCGGCGGCCCGGCTTCGACCGCTGGCGGCGCGAAGGTGACGACCGCGACGCTGCTCGCGCTCGTGTTATGGGCGCGGCTGCGCGGCGATACCCACGTCTCCGTCGCGGGCCGCACGGTCCCCGACGAGACGGTCAACCGCGCGACCGGCCTCGCGGTCGGCATGGTGCTGATCCTGCTGGTGTTCCTCACGCTGATGCTCGCGTTCGAGACGACCAACGAGGCCCACGAGCGTGCGCAGCTCGTGCGCTTCGCGTTCGAGGTGCAGAGCGCGCTCAGCACGGTCGGGCTGTCGATGAACCTCACCGCCGGGCTCGAGGACGGCAGCAAGCTCGCGCTCGTCGCCGCGATGCTGCTCGGGCGCGTCGGACCGCTCGCAGTGCTCGGCGCGATGACGCTGCGCTCGCAGCGCACGGCGTTCCGCTATGCGCACGAGGAAGTCCTGATCGGGTGATGTGCGCTGCGCACGCGAGGTGAGAAGACATGAGAGTGCTGCTGGTCGGCTTCGGCGCCTTCGGCCTGTGGTTCGCACGGACGCTGCGCGAGGTCGGACACGAGGTGGTTGCGATCGAGCGAGACGGCGCACTCGTCGACCGCTACGCGGAATGGGCCGATCGCGCGATCATGGGCGACGCGACCGACCCCGTCGTGCTCGAGCGCGCCGGCGCGCGCGACGTCGACGCGGCGGTGATCGGCACCTCCGAAGCGCTCGCGACGACGATCCTCGCAACCGTCGCGCTGCGCGATCTCGGCGTGCGCCAGATCTACGCGAAGGTGCGCAGCGAGAACGAGGCGCGCGCGCTCGAGGGCCTCGACATCACCGAGGCGATCTTCCCGGAGCGCGAAGCGGCGTTCCGGCTCGCGCATCGCATGGCCACGAGCGCGGTGCTTCAATACACGCCGATCGCGCCGGGCTTCTCGGTGCAGGAGATGGCGATCCCCGACGACTGGGTCGGCAAGTCGATCCTCGCGATCGACCCGCGCGCGCGGCTCGGCATCCAGGTGATCGCGGTGCGCGACGCGCTGACCGGCGAGTTCAAGCTGCCGCCCGACCCGGGCGCGCTGCTGAAACCCTCGGACTCGCTCGTGCTCGCCGGCGCCGATGCGGCGCTCACGAAGCTCGCGACGGGCTGACGCCGCGAACCGTGACGGGCGCGCGCATCCCGATCTTTTGCCGCGAGCGCGTGCTCGAGGCGAAGCACATCGACCAGCTCGGGCACGTGAACAATCTCGCGTGGATCCGCCTCACGCTCGAGCTCGCCGACGCGCACGCTACGGCGCTCGGCTTCGGCTACGAGGCGTTGCGCGCGCGCGGCTTCGTCTGGGTCGTGCGCCATCAGGACCTGCACTACGAGCAGAGCGCGTTTCTCGGCGAGCGGCTGCGCGAGACGACCTGGCTCTCCGAGCTGCGCGGCGCGCGCTGCGTGCGGCACGCGCGCTTCCGTTCGGAGCGCGGCGCGCTCTGCTTCGCGGCAAACACCGAGTGGGCGTTCGTCGACGTGGCGAAGCTGCGCGCGCGCCGGATCCCTGCGGATCTGCGCGCGGCGTTCGAGCTCGTCAGCCGCGAGGCGGGTGAGGCGGCCGAGCGGCCCTAATTCCTGCTCGAGGGCGGGCTAGCGGCGCGCGAGCGGCTCGCCGCGGGCGCCCGGCGCGGGCGGCTGCTTCTCCGCGCCGTCGTCGGGTTTCGCCGGCGGAGCGCTCTTGCCCAGCTCGACGCCCTTCGAGATCACGGTGTTCAGCTGCTCGGTCAGGCGATTTTGCGCGCGGTCGTACGCGCTCGGAGCCTCTTCGGCGCGAGCGCTGCCGGCGATGAGCGCGAGCACGAACGCGATTCCGATTGCCCGAGACATGCGCACCTCCATCAGGCGACGCACGCAGCTCATCGGCACCGCAGCGGAAGCGGATTGTGACGGGATGACCAAGGGCGCGATGCGCAGCCCACGTGCAGCGCGCCGGCAGATCTGAGGGTCCATGAGCCACTCGGGCGAGACCCGACGGGCTCACTCGTCGAACGCGCGCGGCATCCGCATGTTCAGGCCGACCAGGCCGCCGCTCACGCCGACGATCTCGCCGGTCACGTAGCTCGCGGCGGGGGACGCGAGGTAGAGCGCGCAGGCCGCGATGTCCTCGACGCGGCCTAGGCGCGCGAGCGGCGTCATCGCGACCATCGTCTGCTTGATCTCGGGCGTCAGCACGGTCGCGAGCGCGTCGGTCTCGACCGAGCCGACCGCGATCGCGTTCACGCGCACGCGCGGCGCGAAGTCCTGCGCGAGCTCCTTCGTCATGAACGAGAGCGCGGCCTTCGCGGTGCCGTACGCGACGAAGCCCGGCGCGTTCTCGCGGCCGGCGACCGACGAGATGTTGATCACGCAGCCGCCGCCCGCGCTCTCGACCATCTTCGGGACCGCGAGGCGCGTCAGCAGGAATGCAGTCGTCACGTTGAAGCGGAACGCGGCCTCGAACTCGCGCTCGCTCGTGCGCAGCGCCGGCTTCGGCGGCGAGCCGCCCGCGTTGTTGACCAGCACGTCGATGCGGCCGAGCTCCGCGAGCGTGCGCGCGACGAGGTTCTCGAGCTGCTCGCGCTGCATCACGTCGCACGCGATCGCGAGCGCGCGGCCGCCGCGCTTCACGATCTCGTTCGCGGTGTCGTCGATGTCGGCCTGCGTGCGCGCGGCCGCGACGACGCTTGCGCCGGCTTCGGCGAACGCGAGCGCGATCGCGCGCCCGATGCCCTTGCCGGCCCCCGTCACGATCGCGCTGCGGCCGTCGAGTCGAAACAGATCGAGGATCATCGAGCTCTCCAGAGGGAAGGGCGCGCTTCTCAGGCGCGCGGCGGCAGCGGGATGAATGCGCTCGTGCGGCGCCGGTACTCCGCGTACGCGGGCCGGCGCTTGCCGATGCTGCGCTCGAGCAGCGCGACACCCGACACGCGCAGCAACAAGAACGTCATCAGCGCCGGCGAGAGCGCGGTCAGCCAGCCACGCGGCGACCCGAGCGCGATCGTGAACAGGCCCCAGTGCGCGAGCGCGTCGCCGAAGTAATTCGGGTGGCGCGTGTAGCGCCAGACGCCGCGATCCATCACGCAGCCGGCGTTCGCGGGATTCGCCTTGAAGCGCGCGAGCTGGAGGTCGCCGACCGTCTCGAACGCGAGGCCGCACGCGAACAGCAGCGCACCGATCGCGTCGAGCGCGCCGAGCGGCGCCGCGCCCGGCGCGGCTGCGCCCACCTGGACGGGCAGCGAGATGATCCACTGCAGCGCGCCCTGGAACGCGAACACCGTCACGAGCGAGATCCACGGGAAACGCGCGCCCCAGTGCCGGCGCATCGCCTGATAACGCGGATCCTCGCCGTTCCCCGCGCTGCGCCAGAGCAGGTAGCCGCCGAGCCGCAGCGCCCACAGCCAGAGCAGCGCGACGAGCAGGCTCGCGCGCGGATGCGTCGTGCCCGCGCTCGCCCACGCAACGCTCGCGCCGAGCGCAATGCCCGGGCCCCACCAGACGTCGACGACGCTCGCGTCACGCAGCGCGAGCGAGAGCCCCCACAGCGCGAGCATCGCCGCTGCGATCGCGAGCGCGGATTGCGCGAGGGCCTCGGTCAGCACCTGGGCAACCTATCGCAACCGATGGAGCAATCGGGGTCAGGTACGAATTGCTCTTGTTCGACAATCCGGTGCCTGACTCCAATTGCTCGCCTATGCCGTTTCCTCGGCGGCGATGCGGTGCGCGATCCAGGCGTCGACGCGCGCCCACTCGGCGTCGAGCCACGCGAGGCACGCCTCGCGCTCGGCGGGCACCTGCGCGCGCGGCACGCGCCAGGTCTTCAGCTCGACCGCGCGGCCGATCAGGCGGCCCCGCAGCAGGTCGAGCGCGCCGACCGCGCCGTCGAAGCCGCGGTGCGCGAGGAAGATCACGTCGGCGCCCTTCGCGGCGTCGAGCACCGCGAGCGGCCCGCGGCTGCGCGGCGGCAGCACGTGCTTCAGCCGCTCGGCCCGCGCGAGCCGTGCGGCGTCGCCCGATTCGCGGATGCGCGCGAGCGCCTCGCTGCGCTTCGCCTCGCTGAAGCGCGTGCCTTCCGGGAACACGATCACGCCCTCGCGCCCGCCGAGCCCGCTCGCGAGCGAGCGGATCGCGAGCTCCTCGCGCTCGGCGGAGCCCCTGCCGCGGCTGACGAACGCGTTCTCGAGCCGCTGGCCGACCAGGTCGATCGCCGGGTCGAACAGCACCTCGCGCTTCATCACGTAGCGCAGCAGCACGTCGTGCGGGCCCGAGACGAACACCGCCGGCAATAACACGTCGACCAGGCTCGCGTGGCGCACGAACAGGAGGATCGGCTGCTCGTCGGGCACGAAGCCCTCTTCGACGTGTACCCGCAGCGAAAGCGCGCGCTGCGCGGTCGTGAAAAGGCCGCGCGCCCAGAACTGCTGGAGCCGGAACAGCCGCCGCAGGTAGCGCTGCCGCGGCAGTCCCAGCGACGCGAGCGCGATGCCGACCCAGCTCGTCACCGCGAGGCAGGTCCAGAACGCATACCCGAGCGCGAGCCAGACGCTGCGCACGATCGGCCAGCGCCGCTCGCGCCCACCCGTGATCCCGTCGGCGAGCGCCGCGAGCGCCAGCCAAAAGGGCAGCCCGATCGCGAACACCACCAGCCCGCCGTATGCGAGCGGCAGCGTGAGCACGCGCCGCGCCCAGCGGCGCAGCCACGGCTCCTCGAGCTGGAACGTCACCGGTCGTGCTTCCGCCGCGGCGCTCACAGCGCCTTCCGCATCGCGCCGAACTGCCCGGCGAGCAGCTGGGCGATCGGGCGGCTGCCCTCGAAGCGCTCGAGCAAGATCGCGATCACCGCGGTCATCGGGGCGGCGAGCAGCGCGCCGACCGGCCCCCACAGCATCGTCCAGAACACGAGCGCCATCATGATCGTGATCGGGTGCAGGCCGAGCGAATCGCCCACCACTTTGGGCTCGAGCAGATTCGCGACGAAGTGGATCGCGCCCGGGATCGCGAGCGACAGCACGAACGTCGTGCGCGTCACGTTCGGGTCGAGCCACAGCACGGGCAGCGGCAACAACAACGCGATCGTGACGCCGACCGCCGGGATGAACGTCAGCACGAGCGTCAGCAGCGCCCACACCAGCGCGAGCGGCACGTCGAGCGCGAGGAACGTGATGCCCACCAGCACGGCGCTCACGCCTGAGAGCGCGAGCTTGCCCGCGAGATACGCCTGCACGCGCTGCACGATCGCGCCCCAGGCGCCCTGCTCGCGGCGGCTGAACGTGTCCGCGCCGAGCATCAGGAAGAACACGAACACGAGCACGATCAGCGAGTTCGAGAGCAGCCCGGCCACGGTCGCGGAGACCGTTTGGAGGAAGCCGCCGATCGTCGCGACCGGGATCTCGCGCAGCTTCTCGGTACCCCCGCCCAGCTGCGCGCGCAGCGCCGGCGGCGCGATCGCCATCCCCTGATCGATCAGCGCCGCGATCTTCTCGCGATAGGCGGCGCTGTTCGCGGCGAGCTCGCTCACCGACGTGGCCACCAGCGCGCCGATGCCGAGCAGGCCGAGCACTCCGAACAGCAGTACGAGCGGCAGCGCGACGCGGCGCGGCATGCGCGTGTGCTCGGCGAGCAGGTCGACGCCCATGCCGAGCGCGAGCGCGATGAAGAGCGCCATCACGAACGGGATCAGCACGGGCCGCAGCCACCAGAGCGCGAACGCGATCGCGACCGTCGCGATCACTGCGAGGCATACGGTCTGCACGCGCTGCTCGCGTGGCGTGAGCGGCGCGCGAGGCGCGCGGCCGACCGGCACTTCGAGAGGATCACTCATGCTTGCGCGCGAGCGCCGCGGCGCGGCCGGTGTAGCCCGCGGGCGTGAGAGCGCGCAGCCGCGCCTTCGCCTCCTCGGGGATCGCGAGCCGGTCGACGAAGCGCGCGAGATCGGCCCCCGTGATCGCGCGCCCGCGCGTCAGCGCCTTCAGCTTCTCGTACGCATCGGGCACGCCGTAGCGCCGCATCACGGTCTGCACCGCCTCCGCGAGCACCTCGGTCGCGGCGGCGAGGTCGGCCGCGATCGCCGCTTCGTCGGCGTCGAGCTTCGGCAGGCCGCGCGCCAGCGATTGCCAGCCGAGCGACGTGTAGGCCGCGGCACTGCCGACGTTGCGCAGCACGGTCGAGTCCGTGAGATCGCGCTGCCAGCGCGAGATCGGGAGCTTCTCGGAGAGGTGGCGGAGCAACGCGTTCGCTACGCCGAAGTTTCCCTCCGCGTTCTCGAAGTCGATCGGGTTCACCTTGTGCGGCATCGTCGACGAGCCGATCTCGCCGGCGATTGCGCGCTGGCGGAAGTAGCCGAGCGACACGTAGCCCCAGACGTCGCGCGCGAAGTCGACGCCGATCGTGTTCAGCCGCGCCGTCGCGTCCGCGTACTCGGCGATCCAGTCGTGCGGCTCGATCTGCGTCGTGAAGCGATTCCACGCGAGCCCGAGCTGCTCGACGAACGCGCGCGAGACGCCGTCCCAGTCGACGTCGGGGTAGGCGGCGACGTGCGCGTTGTAGTTGCCGACCGCGCCGTTCAGCTTGCCGAGGATTTCTACGCCGGCGAGCCGCTCGCGACCGCGCGCGAGCCGCGCGACGACGTTCGCGATCTCCTTGCCGAGCGTCGTCGGCGACGCCGGCTGGCCGTGCGTGCGCGACAGCATCGCGAGCTCGGCGTGGCGCTCGGCGAGCGCGGAGAGCGCGGCGATCACGCCGTCGACGTCGGGCAGGAGCACCTCGCTGCGCACGTCGCGCAGCATCAGCGCGTACGCGAGGTTGTTGATGTCCTCGCTCGTGCACGCGAAGTGCACGAACCCGGAGAGCGCGGCGAGCTCGGGCTGCTCGGCGAGGCGATCGTTCAGGAAGTACTCGACCGCTTTCACGTCGTGATTCGTGGTGCGCTCGATCTCCTTCACGCGCGCCGCCTCGGCTTCGCCGAAGCTCGTTTCGAGCGCGTTCAGGAACGCCTCCGCGTCTGCAGACAGCCGCGGGACTTCGGGGATCCCGGGGTGCGCCGCGAGCGCGCGCAGCCACGCGATCTCGACGCGCACCCGATACCGGATCAGCCCATACTCGCTCGCGAGCGCGCGCAGCTTCGCAGTGCGCGCGGCGTAGCGGCCGTCGACCGGCGAGACCGCCGTCAGCGCCGAGAGCGAGAGCTCCTTCACGAGACCCACTCTCGCGCGTTCAGGAACAGGCGCATCCACGGGCCGTCCTCGGTCCATGCGTCGGGCCGCCACGAGTGCTGCGCGGCGCGGAAGATGCGCTCGGGGTGCGGCATCACGATCGTCGCGCGGCCGTCCGGCGTCGTCAGACCGGTGAGCCCACCCGGCGATCCATTCGGGTTCGCGGGATACGTGTCGGCCACCGCCCCGCGGCCGTCGACGAAGCGCAGTGCCGCGATGCTGGGCTCGCGTTCGCACTCCGCGCGCCCCTCGCCGTGCGCGACGACGATCGGCAGCCGCGTGCCCGCCATGCCCCGTAACAACAGCGACGGGCTTTCGAGCACCTCGACCTGCACGAGCCGCGCTTCGAAGCGGTTCGAGCGATTGCGCACGAAGCGCGGCCAGGCCTGCGCGCCCGGGATCAGCTCCTTCAGCTGCGCGAGCATTTGGCAGCCGTTGCAGACGCCGAGCGTGAACGTGTCCGCGCGCGCGAAGAACTCGGCGAACGCGTCGCGCGCGCGGGGGTGGAACAGCACCGACTTCGCCCAGCCGCCGCCGCCCCCTAACACGTCGCCGTACGAGAAGCCGCCGCACGCGGCGAGCCCGCGGAAGCTCGCGAGCGAGAGGCCGCGGTCGAGCACGTCGGTCATGTGCACGTCGACCGGCTCGAAGCCGGCGCGGTGGAAGGCGGCCGCCATCTCGACGTGGCCGTTCACGCCTTGGTCGCGCAGGATCGCGACGCGCGGGCGCGCGCCGCGAAGCACCGCGGGCGCCGCGAACTCGAACGGAGCGTGCGGGCGGATGCCGGGATTCGCGAGATCGACGCGCGCGGCCTGCTCCTCGTCCGCGCTCGCTGCGTCGTCGCGCCTGCGCGCCATCGCGTGCGAGGTCGCGCTCCACCAACCGCGCAGTGTGCTCAGCGCTTCATCGAGCAGCATCCCGCCAGGGCCGACGATGCGGACTCGGTCGCCGCTCACGGGTGTGCCGACGAACGAGATGCGCGGGTCGAGGCCATGGCTCGTCAGCGTCATCACGAGCTTCGGGAAATCCGCGATGCGGACCTGGAGCACGGCGCCGAGCTCCTCCGCGAAGAGCTGCGCGAGCGCGTTCTTGCGCGCGGGGTCCAGCAGAACGTCGATTCCGGTTCCGCCGGCGAACGCCATCTCGAGCAGCGTCACGAGCAGGCCGCCATCGCTGCGATCGTGATAGGCCAGCACGATGCCGGCTTCGCGCAGCTCCGCGAGCGCCGCCGCGAACGCGCGCAGCTCCTCGGGTGCCTCGACGTCGGGCGCCTCGTCGCCGAGCTGCTCGTACACCTGCGCGAGGGCCGAGCCGCCGAGGCGCAGCTTCCCGCGCGCGAGGTCGATCAGCACCAGGCAGCTCTCGCCTCGATCGGTACGCAGCTGCGGCGTCCAGCTCGCGCGCACGTCGCGCACCGGCGCGAACGCGCTGACGATCAGCGAGAGCGGCGCGCTGATCGCCTTCGGCTCGCCGGCCTCGCTCCACACCGTGCGCATCGACAACGAGTCCTTGCCGACCGGCACCGCGATGCCGAGCGCCGGGCACAGCTCCATGCCGACCGCGCGCACCGCGTCGTAGAGCGCGGCGTCCTCGCCCGGATGTCCGGCGGCCGCCATCCAGTTCGCGGACAGCTTCACGTGCGACAGCGCGGGCACATCCGCGGACAACAAGTTGGTGAGCGCCTCGGCGACGGCCATGCGCGCCGAGGCCGCCGCGTCGATCAGCGCGAGCGGCGTGCGCTCGCCGAGCGCCATCGCCTCGCCGGCGTGCGTATCGAAGCCGGCGATCGTCACCGCCGCGTCGGCTACCGGCACCTGCCACGGCCCGACCATCGGATCGCGCGCGACGAGCCCGCCCACCGTGCGGTCGCCGATCGAGATCAGGAACGTCTTGTCCGCGACCGCCGGCAGATGCAGCACGCGCCGGATCGCCTCGCGCAGCTCGACGCTGCGCAGGTTCAGCGGTCGCCGGCGCACCGCCGCGCGCTTCGCGTCGCGCACCATGCGCGGCGGCTTGCCGAGGATCAGCGCGAGCGGCACGTCGACCGGCTCGTCGCCGAAATGGGCGTCGTGCACGACGAGACGCGGCTCGGCGGTCGCCTCGCCGATCACCGCGTACGGGCAGCGCTCGCGCGCGCAGAACGACTCGAACTCGGCGACGCGCTCGGGCGCGAGCGCGAGCACGTAGCGCTCCTGCGCCTCGTTGCACCAGATCTCGAGCGGCGACATGCCGGGGTCGTCGTTCGGAATTGCCCGCAGCGCGATGCGCGCACCGAGGCCCGCGCCGTGCACCAGCTCTGGCAGCGCGTTCGAGAGCCCGCCCGCGCCGACGTCGTGGATCGACAGGATCGGGTTATTGGGGCCTTCCGCGACGCACGCGTCGATCACCTCCTGGCAGCGCCGCTCCATCTCGGCGTTGTCGCGCTGCACCGACGCGAAATCGAGCTCGGCATCGCTCGCGCCCGAAGCGAGCGAAGACGCCGCGCCGCCGCCGAGCCCGATGCGCAGCGCCGGCCCACCTAACACCACGAGCTTCGCGCCAGCCGGCAACGGCGCCTTCTCGACGTGCCCGGGCCGCACCGCGCCGAGCCCGCCCGCGATCATGATCGGCTTGTGGTACCCGCGGAGCTCGTCGCCGTGTGCGCCCGGCACGCGCTCCTCGAACGTGCGGAAGTAGCCGAGCAGCGCCGGCCGCCCGAACTCGTTCGCGAAGCCCGCCGCGCCGAGCGGCCCGTCGGTCATGATCTCGAGCGCCGAGACGATGCGGTCCGGCTTGCCGAAGTCCTTCTCCCACGGCTGCTCCGCGCCGGGAATGCGCAGGTTCGACACGCTGAAGCCCGCGAGCCCGGCCTTCGGTTTTGCGCCTCGCCCGGTCGCGCCCTCGTCGCGGATCTCGCCGCCGACGCCCGTCGCGGCGCCGGGGTAGGGCGAGATCGCGGTGGGATGATTGTGCGTCTCGACCTTGATCGCGATGTGCGCGGGCTCGCGCTGCGGCGTCCAGCGCTTCGTCTCCGCGTCGACGACGAAGCGCGTCGCCTCGCTGCCGGCGATCACCGCCGCGTTGTCGCGATACGCCGAGAGCACGCCGTCCGGCGACTTCTCGTGCGTGTTTCGGATCATCTGAAACAGCGAGCGCTGCTGCTTCTCGCCGTCGAGCCAGAACTCCGCGTTGAAGATCTTGTGCCGGCAGTGCTCCGAGTTCGCCTGCGCGAACATCATCAGCTCGACGTCGCTCGGGTTGCGCTCGAGCTCGCGGTAGGCCGCCAGCAGGTAGTCGATTTCGTCGGGCGCGAGCGCGAGGCCGAGCTGCTTGTCGGCCGCCTCGAGCGCGGCGCGCCCGCCGCCGAGCAGATCGACGCGCGCGAAGCGCGCCGGCTGCGCGCGCTCGAACAGCCGCGCGGCGTCGTCGGCGCGCGTCAGCACGCTCTCGGTCATGCGGTCGTGCAGCAGGTCCGCGCAGGCGAGCGCGTCGGCCTCGCTCACGCCGCCGAGCGTCCACGCGATGCCGCGCTCGATGCGGCGAATCGTCGTCAGCCCGCACGTGCGCGCGATGTCGCTCGCCTTCGACGACCACGGCGAGATCGTCCCGAGCCGCGGGACAACGAACAGCATCGTGCCCGCGGGGTCCGGAGCGGCGTCCTCGTGCGGCCCGTACGCGAGCAGCGCATCCAGCACGCGCCGCTCGTCCGCGCTCAGCTCGGCGCTCGCTTCGACGTAGTGCACGAAGCGAGCGGAGAGCGCGGTCGGATGCGCGCCGCGCTGGCGGAACACCTCGAGCAGGGATGCGACGCGCGCCTCGTTCGCCGCGCGCGCTCCTCGCAGCTGGAGCATTCGGTTCCTCGGTGAAAACGCATTCTAACCAGTCGATTCGCGAGGTCGCGGCTGCCGCGCGAGAGAAACTCGTTCCGCGCCGCGTCGTTGCGGCTCGCGCTGCGAGCGGCGCCGAAGCGAGCCGAGCGCGAGAGGCCACCGCTGCGCGGAGCCGCCACCTACACGTGACGGCGAACAGCGCGCGTTCATCGCACGTTGACAGAGAAGCGCCCGAGCAGAGCCTGCGACGAATTGCCGGATGGACCGGTTGGGGGGTGAGATGAACAAGCACGACGATGACGAGCTGCGCAGCCCTGCGCCTGAGTCCGAGACCGAGCTGGAGCCGACTCCCGAAGCCGAGATCGACGTGGCCGAGAGCCGCTGGGACCCCTGGCTGATCGCGCTCGCGCGGATGGAGATCGAAAAGGAGCAGCGCGAGCCGCGAGTGAACTGACGAGGGCACGCAACAAGGTGAACCCGGGACGTTCCTCCTTTTCGCGGAACGAGGAGGAGCGTCCCCGCCTCCTCCTCATCGGGTCAGCTTCTCGTACGCCCGGTAGTGCCGCAGCGCCTCCTGCTTCCGGCCCGCGCGCTCGAGCAGGCCGGCGAGGTTCCAGTGCGCGTCGGCGAAGCTCGGGTCGAGCGCGACGGCGTGCTCGTAGTGGTGGATCGCGGCGCCGGCGCCGCGCGTGTCTTCGAGCGCGAGCGCGAGGTTGTAGTGGAGCTCGGCGTCGCCCGGCGCGTGAGCGAGCGCTTGCTGGTAGAGCGCGACGGCCTCCTTCGGGCGGCCGGCCTCGTGCAGCAGGCGCGCGAGGTTCAGCGCGGCATCGCTGAAGCTCGCGTCGCGCGCGAGCGCGCGCCGATAGGCGCGCATCGCGCCGGCGGGGTCGCTCTCCTCGAGCGCGAGCGCCTCCGCGAACGCGCGCTCCGCGGATGGCCAATCGGGGTCTGACCCCGATTGGCCATCCGGGAGGCCCGCGCCCGCGATGAGGGGCGCGCGCGGGTCACTGCGCTTCGCGCGCGCGGGCACCACGTCCGCGCCGGCCACTTTCGCGGCCTCCTCCGCGAGCGCGTCCAATGAGAAGTCGAGCAGCAGCTGCCCGCTCTCGGGCTCGAAGCGGGCGCCGTCGTGATGGACGACGACGCGCTTTCCGTCCGCGGCGATGCGCAGCCCGGAGAGCGCGCCGCCGTGCTCTGGCAGTTCGCGAGCGAGCGCACGCAGCGCGCGCCGGACGCGCGCCGCCGGCACGCTCGCTTCCTGGAGGCTCTTCGCAGCCCGTAACACCACGAGGTCTTGGAAGCTGAACGCGAGCGCGCGGCCGCTGCGCTGCGGCGCGCACCAGCCGGCGCGCACGAAGCCGCGCACGCGCGCTGCGGAGACGCCGAGCACGCGCGCGACGTCGGCGGTCGTCAGCGCTGCGGGAGGCACGCGCGCAGTGTCGCGCGCCCCGTCGCGGACTCAAGCGCCGCGCTCGTCCCCTCGCGCGGGCGGGCTGCGCAGAGCCGACGGGAGCGCGAACGCCAGCGCCTCCTCGGGCCCGCTCAGCTCCTCGATCAGCGCCTCGCCGCCGTGCAGCTCGGCAATGCGAGCGATTACGGCGTCGACGCAGTCTTCCGGCACCGCGGCGCCCGATGCGACGCCGATGCAAGTCGCGCCTGCGAGCCAGCGCGGATCGATCTCCTCCGCGCTCTCGACGCGCTCCGCCCACGCGCCGGCGCGCCGCGCGGTCTCGAGCAGGCGCATCCCGTTCGACGACTCGGGCGAGCCGACGATCAATACCCGCTCGGCGCGCCGCGCGAGCTGCTTGACTGCGTCCTGGCGATTCTGCGTCGCGTAACAGATGTCGTCGCGATGCGGCGCGCGCAGCTCGGGGAAGCGCTGGCGCAGCGCGGCGAGCGTCTGCTGCGTCTCGTCGACCGAGAGCGTCGTCTGCGTCAGCACCGCGACGCGGTTCGCGTCTCGCACCTCGACGCGGAGCGCATCCTCGAGCGTCTCGACCACTTGTGTCGCGTGCGGCGCCTCGCCGCGTGTGCCCTCGACCTCGACGTGGCGCGCGTGACCGATCAGCAGGATCTCGGCGCCCTCGGCCGCGAAGCGCCGTGCCTCCTGGTGCACCTTGGTCACGAGCGGGCAGGTCGCGTCGATCACCTCGTGCTGCGCGCGCCGCGCCTCCTCGCGCACCGCTGGCGAGACGCCGTGCGCGCTGAAGATCAGCACCGAGCGGGGCGGCGCGTCGGCGGGCTGCTCGACGAAGATCACGCCCTTCGCGCGCAGGCGATCCTGCACGCTGCGGTTGTGCACGATGCCGTGGCGCACGTAGATCGGCGGTCCGAACCGCGCGAGCGCCAGCTCGACGATGCGGATCGCGCGCTCGACGCCCGCGCAGAAGCCGCGCGGGCGCGCGAGCAGAATCCGGAGCGGCGTGAGCTCGACGCTCACGACTCGCGCGCCACGACGAACACGGCGAGGTCGCGCAGCGCCT